>Ga0213867_1000373_pt1 | contig 20440 bp, 20 predicted proteins | sample PICome_12_FD_160120 | JGI IMG/M metagenome (GOLD analysis project Ga0213867, IMG submission 160120) | Coastal seawater microbial communities near Pivers Island, North Carolina, United States - PICO540 | ecosystem: Environmental > Aquatic > Marine > Coastal | place: USA: North Carolina... | reverse complement strand
TAACGTATAGACGCATTTTTTTAGGGGGGCAGGGACATTTATCCATGGGCAGGGAAAATATTAAAGTTGTCACAGCGAAAATGTGACAACACGTTAACACACACGTGAATATTAATAAATTTCTATGAAGATTACGAATAATTGAATAAATTTGTCTACGTTTGCGAGCAGTTAGGTTTTCCCCCACAAAATCTTGCGTATTAAAATAATATATTAAAAAAATTTTTTCAAAATAAATTCACTCATTCGTGTTGAAATTTATTAAATATTTTTTTATCATTGATCCGAGTTAAATATTTATATTTTTAAATGATTGACACGTGATGTCTTTCTTCGAAGGATATTCATTTTTTTAATTTTTGCGATTCTGTATTTTTTTTGTTAAAAAAATTCTAAATAAATTCACTTACTGAGGAAAATTAATTTTCACTCAACTTCAGTATATGTAAGTGTATGCAGCAGTAGAGCAGAAATAAAACAAAGTCCGGGGATGCGTTGTGTAGGTGGAGCCCTCGCTCAGGTTACCGGCGACGCGGTAACAAAGACGGAGACCGGTGGAGCGCCCACGACTAGGTATAATGATTTATTTATCATTCATCATTCTACCAGTGAGGAAGTACTATGTCTATTACACAAATACTGCAAAATGAAAGTATGATTTTACCACAAAATGAAAGCACTACACAAGAAAATATTCTTCAAAAAAACAGAAACAGGGATGGAGAAGATCTGTTTCCGTTATTATTTTTCATATTGCTTGTATTTTTTTCATTGATTGCATTGATGTTTGTTAAAATCACGTTGAAAAAAGAAATATATCCGTTTGACAAAGAGATTTTATGGATAATTGGAATAGATGAAATCAAAAACAAAAAGGAGAAAAATGAATCAATATTCGAAGAGAGAAAATGATAAAATTAACAACTGTGGGGTATCTTTTGAAATATTTTTTTATCATTTGTCCGAGTTAAATATTTCAAGTGAAACAAATGATACAATATACACTGATGAAAGCAAAATATCACCACAAAGAAATAGTAAATCTGCTCATGACAAAACAAAAAAAGATCTAGACGTAAAATGTCAACTAAAGTCAAAGTCAGTAAAATTTTCCAATGTTGTTCAAGTAATTTTAGAACCAGAAAATTTAAGAGAGGATCTCCAGAAAGCTAGAACAAGTGATGTGAACCAGAGACAGGCTGACAAAGCTAGAAGAGAAAGACTTTTAAGTCCTATATTAACAAAATCTCACAGAGCAAATATTTTTAATAAACTTCACAGTTGAAAGAATAAATAAAAGTTGTTGAATAAATCATAATTATTTTATTTTTACGTGAAATACACTCCGAAATTTACTTTAACTATTTAATGTCATCGATCATTCACTGATTTCCACAATGAGACTGAATAGTTAAAATATCTATTCAGTTGCATTCACGTACGTATAATCGTTTACATGAAACTTTACAAAGTGTTCAACAAATCAATTTCAGTAACTTGTTTCATATCAAGATCAAGCATACTGATTTTGATTCATTAAACACCAACGTAAAAAAAAAAATAGGAACCGATTTCTTACTTTCTTATACCCTCATCATCATTTAAAGAAAACAACGTCGTAACTTTGTGTAGATGAATCTAATTTTTGTTTTTTAAAAAATCAATAAATCGTTTGATCAAGTTGGTGAAGTAATCATTATTCTAGGTTTTAGTCTAGTTTATCTTCACGATAAAGATTGATTGAAATTAAATAACCATCCTTCACTTCTTAAAATTTTTTGTGAGGTCTTGGGGTTAAATATTTAAGTTTCCCGCTTATTAGAGGAAAATAAATATTCTAAATTTTTTTGCAAGACAATGAGAAATCGTGGTTGAGTGTAGAGCGTACTTCATTTTCCCAGGGGATTAACAATTAATAGAAAAAATAACTAATTTGAATTTCATTTTTGTATTCTCTATTTATTTATGTACGAGAACTTTTTAATGACACGTAACAATACGTGACAATAGTCTTCAAGATGAACGGTACAAATGATGATGATGTTGGTAATATCAGTCAAAATGTCGACATTGATGTTGGTAAAGTTGTCGCTGAAAATGAAGATTGTGGGCAAGACATGTCAGTGGAATGTAACTATTGTGGTGAGATTATCATTGATAATGAGAAAACAAATAGTCATTTCGGTATTTGTTTGCTTACTAAGATAGATATTGAAGAACAGGTAGCTATCGAACTAGATTTAGAGAAGGAACAACAGAAGAAACAACTGGAGATGATTAATAAAGACTCGGATGCTGTTGAAAATGAGATTGATGCAGAGTTTGATGGGATTATCAAAGAGGATTTCAAGATGTTCAAGCGATTAATTAATAAAAAATTACAGAAGAAGAAGAACAAAAAACTGAGGATGATTGATGAGATGATTATTAAAGAAATGGATGCTATTGAAAATGAGTTTAAGGTTGACAATATGGATGAAAATGATGACAATGCTACCGACGAAGTTCAAGTGCTAGTTGAGAATGATAACGATGATGAAGTCAGTATTATCCAACCCGGAACGTCTTCTTCTGAACGTGACACACGTGTTATGAAAAGAGGTCCAGGACGTCCACTAGGAAGCAGAAATAAACCGAAGAGAACAAGAGATTCTGAAGAAGAAGAAGAAGAAGATTCAAGTTGTTCCAAGAAGAAACGTCCAAATTATTGTAGAACATGTCAAACTTGTAAACTTCCTGACTGTGGTCATTGCAAATACTGTCTGGACAAAAGCAAAAATGGAGGTGCCAATAAATTGCGTAAAAGATGTGAAAACAAACCATGTGAAAAACAGGAAAAAAGACTCGTTGAGACTGAATAGTTAATTTTCATTTTGAATTATAGAGGGAAAGATATATCATAATTGATGGAGAAATCTTTATATCATTCGATTACCATTATTTGGTTTTATCTTATTTACACTCATTTTGAGCGCTTGATGAGACATATAACATCAAACATTTCATATTAATAAGTATTACAACTTGATTATTGCTCAGTGTTTGTCAACGTTAGAAACGTGAAACACGTATCACGTGTCTGATTTTTTACTTATAAGACACCAAAAAATATTTTTTTTGTTCAATATATAAATTGAAATAAGATAATATGCCAAAGCAAATCAATTCACATGAACACTACAAGATAAATCAATCGAGGAAAGGAAATAAACTAAAGTTAAAAATTATTCCTTCCAATTTTCTTTCATCTAACATCAGTCACAAACATTTAGAAAATGATTTTGATGTTGATGAATATGGTGATAGAAAGAGAGACGATGAGGATGATACATCTACCACCAGTTCTAAAATGATACGAGAAATAACTTATGTTTTTGGATCCAATTTTTCGTTAAATAATCAGTGTGAATACAGAATTAAAATATATGTAACAAATACTGTTATTATCCAAGAACAATTTCTCGTTGACATTCAGACAAATATATTTATATCTCAAATGGATAACTTTTGTATGTTTTTACAAATAAATAATGAAGAAAGTTTTCATAAAGAATTCAAACTTTATACTGAAGGCTTTATTCACCCATCTTTTCACGGAAATTTACATCTTTCAATTAAGAATATTGGATCTCATACGAGAATTCTTTATCCGTCCGATATTATTGGATTTCTCGTTATCCAACCATTTATTTTAAAAGACACGCACGGTCATGACTTCCACCATCAGACAACAACTATGAAAAACTAGTAATTTAAACCGATACCACTGTATGTATTTATTTATTTATTTACACCGTGCTATCGTGAAACACAAAGACGTTTGTTTTGTCTCAGATATTTCACTATAATGGATACACTCTAGTTCAATGATAAATCATTTACGATTTAACCTCAGTAGCGTCAACGTCACTATGGATGAAATCAATATTCAAAATAATTGGACACAATTGTTCTTGTCAAAGTTGGAAAAATATCATCAAGATATTCAAACAAAGTCAAATCTAACAAATGAATACAACAATATTTATCAAAACTGGACACAATTGTTGACAGATTTAGAGAAGAATCAATATAAGCAAATGTGGTCAAATTCAGTATGGTTTCTCATCATCCTTGGAATTATTATTACTATTTTCTGTCTTATAAAATTGGTAAGTTTTAAACAATTTTTGTTGGGTATTATTGGTATTGCAATTGGTATTCAAATAAATTTTTTATCTTTTTCTATATAGGCACAAGAGATATGTACTCTCAAAGTACATAGTGTTGTTAACAATAATGACAACGACAACAGCAGCAGCAGTAGCAATAGAAATAGAAATAGAAATAGAAATAGGAACAGTAACAACATCAACAATTTATCAGCTCCTCCACCTCCATATATTCCTCCACCTTCATATTTTAATATTATGCATCCATCATCACGTTAGACTGTAAATTGTTGTAAATGTTTATATTAAAAAAAGAGAATAAATAAGTATAGCATAAATCAAAAGAAATTTAATTTTCATTTCATTTCATTAGTACAATAACAGAATAAAGACTGTTATTATTCAACGATAACGATATAATGTATATGAGACGTGTCATAATTATTTTTTAAAAAGAATGATTATGACAATGACAAATTTCTAAGTTGTTACTTGTAAACATTGATGTTAATTTCATCTAACATCATCATCATCAACAACAACAACAACAACTCATTGGAAACTTGAATCAGAGTAAAATCTGACTTTATTATTATTAGATTGATGGGGATGGGATATGATGTTACATAGGAAAATCTATTGAGATTAAAAGATGTCTTAACGGATTTGTATGAATTAAATGAAACGACGTATCATATTTTTAATATTTTTTATTTAAGATATGATAAGGACAATGACAATGTTGTTAATAATAAGTTTTTAGAAAATAACCTAATTCTTTTGGGATAACATAATTGTTCACGAGTTTTTGTACATCTTCTTTTCGTTTCATTTCATTTAGGATACTCTTTGCTGATAGATTCTTCAAATTTAATTTGGAATATCTTGTCAATAAAACTGCGTAAATCTTGTTGTTTTTTTCGTTCATAAATAAGAGTATTTGTGCATCACCTGATTCATGGTGATGCACTACTCCACAGTACTTCATTTTGTATTTTTCTTCATAAAGATATGATAGACTATATATTGAGTGATAGTCAAATGTTTGTACTTCATCTGTCACTTTGTTGATTTCAGCAATTAGATCCCACGGAAGTTCACCATAGATATTAGTGATTTTGAAATGTTTCATTTTTTTTGTGTCCGCTTCGAATTTTTCATTTATAAGTCTCAGGAATTTTTTCTGTTCTTCTAGTTCTAGAGATTTTATATCTGTCAAATATTTGCTTAGATATGTTCTAACTGAACAAATATTGCATCCACATCCATTTTTGTAGTGGACAATAGCGTTGAAATCCATTTGAGGAACTGAGTGTTTCTTGTAAATTTTATTACGTTTAGTACGGTGATCAGATATTAACTGAAATTAGTAAGGTTTGGTGGAGGCGGGAGCAGGTAGTGTCATACGTGAAACTATTATCTAAACTAACAATACTCATTGTGTTTAATAATCTGGTCTATGACATCTATATTCATATTAAGTAAATAATTGTTGGTCTTTGCACTAGTGATGTGATGTTTAGACAATTATACTACCTAAAAAAAATTTCTTCATTTTCTTAAGAATACAAGCCGAAGATTATAATATAAATAATACTTTATTAATACACTCAGCATATTTACATGTTCATTAAATATGTTTTTTCATCACACACATCATGAAGAAAATAATAGAACAACAACAACAACAACAACAACAAAAACAACAACAACAACAACAACAACAACAACAGCAACAACTTACAGTAATTGATACTGACAACGTGTTTTATTCTTGTTCTTGGTTGTTGCCGCTGCTGCTGCTGCTGCTGCTGTTTCTGTTTCTACTGCTACCCTCTAACCTGACCAAAGTGACCGTCGGTATTGGGGTGGTGATGAGTGTTCGTTCATGTCTCTACTGACGTTGTCCTAGAAAATGTCTGAAAGACGTAGTATCAGGCTTAAAATAATTATTGGAGACCATGTAAGAAAATTGATGGTTTGATGCAACTTGGGAATATATCTCATTTCACCCTTAAGAAAGTGCTTATATTCTTTTTCCCTATGATGAGAAAAAAATAAACAAAAAACAATACCCGTTCAATAAAAAAACACTTTTTGTCTTTTACGATACAATATTCTATATTTTAATTAATAGATAAAAGTTACAAATAATGTCTTATGAAAGTAATGTTTTATAGAGTTTTTGTTTTTTCTTTTTCAATTCAATTTCTTTATCATAATCATTTTTCCATTTTAGTCTTATTTTTTCAATTAATGCTTTCTTGCTTTCCTTCTTGTTGTGAATCCTTTTTTTTTCATTCTCTATATGCTTTTTTCTTTCTTTTGCCTTTTCTTTCTTTTCCTTTTCGTAACGTTCTTTTTCATGAAACGCAATTTCTTTCTTTCTTTCTTCTCTAATATCATCATGTATTTTCTTTATAGTTTGTTGAAATTCTGCTTTTGCTTCTTTTTCTTTCATCATCTTATTTTCTTGTGTCAACTCTTTTATAATTTGTTGAAATTCTGATTCTTTTTCTTTCATCATCATATTTTGTTGTGTCAACTTTTTTATAGTTTGTTGAAATTCTGCTTCTTTTTCTTTCATCATTTTATTTTGTCGTGTCATCATCATCATTTTATTTTGCCGTGTGGATTTATTAGTTGTTATTTCTATTCTAAAAAAACAAAAAATATTAAGATATATCACTATCATTAATATCATCATTTGACCAACGCCAAAAATCATCATCATCAGAAACAATATCATCAAAATAATTATCACCATTGTCATTAACATCATCATCACTATTAACATACTCATATTCATCATTATCATTACATTTATGTGACATACTATATTTATTATACGAAAATTTTGAAGCATCACAAAAATAAATTTGACTAAAAAATTGAGAGTCTATTTCGTCATCAGAATATTCTGCATTTAAAACCAAAGATGAATTTATATGATTTGTCTTTCTGTTTCTAAAATCATCAGGATTACGTAACAAACCATTGTGTAACACACAATTTGGACAAATTCTACACATCATACGAATTTGAGTCTCTTTACAAATTGTACGTGGGAAACGATGTTCTGTTATACTCAATGAAATTTTATAATGTTTTGTGACATTATCTAAGGTATTTTTTATCAACATTTTCATTTTATGACTACTAACAATATGAAAACAAAATGTTAGTTTTGTAAAGTTGTCGCGCTCGCGTTTTCCTCGTGTAAAGTTCAATTGAACAACGGACAAGTATCTCGGATATTTATAAATAGAATGTTTTACTATTTTTTTTAAAGATCTATATGATGTTCTGAACATTAATTTTAATAATTCACGTCGTTCTCTAGACACAAGTTGTTTTATATGAAAATATTCTAAAAAAAGAAATATGAGAAAAATATATATATAATTATAAAATACCTAGAAGGATAGATTGTTTTTCTATCATTTTTCCAATTAAATTTTTTTGAAGTGTTTGTCTTATGACTTTGTTTCTTAATAGTAATTTTCTTTTGAGAATAGAAGTGAAGTCTATTTGTTCCTGTCCTTTTATAGCTTCACAAAAATTTTTTAGATCTTCTAGTGGTTGATTCACACTAAACCAACGAGTATCATCAAATAGAAGATAATTCACTAGTTTTTCTAAAATATGTGGAATGCTTAAGACTCGGACAAATAACGTTGCCGTCATAATTTTCTGAAATAAAACAAAACAGTAATAATACTTTTAAAGTTTTTTTATTATAAGGCGCCTTACAATATACAGTATAATACTTGATTTACAAAACATATAATTTAAAATTTTATAAAATGTCAGAGCAGTATTAAGGAGTAAATTAATTTTTCTCCATGATTTCCCATGTATTCATATAATTTTCTTCGTTTTTAGTTTTGTAATTTATCTCCATGTCCATGTCCATGTTCATGATTGTAGTAAGTTTTCCTATAACGTCTTCTTGCTTTAGTTCGTTATTCCAATTCATCCAAGACATCATGTTCGCGTTTGTTATTTTAACTTTGTATGATGTTTCTTTATTTTGGAACATTAGAACGATCGACCAGGCTTCCTCAGTCTAAGAAAGAAAAAAATTAAAAAAAACACTTTTTTGTGTAGAATTTTGTTTACCGTTTTAGGGATGTGTTGTTCACATTTTGTACAAATTGTCATTTTATCTGACAATGTTTTCTTACAGTTACTACATCGTGAAAACGAATTGAATGTATGCTGTTCTATGTATATCAATTTAACGTTTTTAACTGTTATCCCTTCCTTTTGACGTATTCGTTCGATTACATCATAATCAAGTTTTAAATTTTTCAATATATGTTTTGAAGAAATTGCATTAACTTTGGAGTTAACACCTAGTGTTATTCCACGTTCTTTCTAGAATAAAAAAATAATTTACTAATTTTCATAAATTCTACTTAATATATATATTGGTCTCCAATAATTATTTTAAGCCTTACTCGAAAATCTGATATGGTGAAATTCTCTATAGAAATCCATTTTTCTATATTATCTTTCAATGTTGGTTTGATCTCATCAATTTGATTATTCCAAAAAGTGACATACATATAGTTGTTATCTTCACCAACCTTTATGTAAAAAAAAGAAACCGTATTTAAAATAAAACAGTATGTTGTGTAAGTATAATACTTACAATTGCTTTTGCTGTTCTAATCATTCCTCCATTCTCATCTTGTTTGGTTGTTTCTTCCTTAATTCTACAAACCTATAGTATCGAGATTGAAAATAAAATAATAATAATAAATCAATAACTATTTATACTTGAACTAAGAGAGGTTTCCCCATAACCTGCTCTTTGTTATTCATATTGAATAGATCGCATATTTTTTGACGATCTTTAATTTCCCATGGGATTTTGTCAACTCCAATAAAATCCCATTCAGGTTCTGATTCTGTTGTTACTTTTATATAATTTGATGATGCATCCTGATATTGTACAGATCCATTTTCAACACGTAAACTTAAAAGTATTACAGGAAATCCAACCTGTTAAAACAGACAAATAAAATAAGTAATAAAAGTAATATATATATAAAATTAACTTACATAGGCTTTAGTTTTAGATAAAAATCGTTCCAAGTTTGTAATCTTTATGTTTACTAGACCAGTCAGGTCTGTTACGGTTATTTGTTTTTTGTCATGACTTATTGACGAAATAACACCACCAAGATTAACAGAAGCAATTTTTGATTTTTCCTGTTTTGTCTGTTTTTGAACTTGTTTACATTGATCAATTTTAATCAAGTTTAGTTTATTTTTAGTTGTTTTCAGTTTTTTGCTAGGAGACTCCATTGTTTTTTTCTGAAAAAAATTCTGAAAATTTTAAAAATATTTATATTTCATACAAGAAATCATAAATGATCATTATTATGGTACACAATTTATGAAAAAATTATCTGTGTCGGTTACATCTCTCACACCCACTCCATCTAGTTTTTCAATTTATTTCTGCTTCCTAGTGGACGTCCTCGTTTCTTCTTTGGTGGTTGATCTTCATTGTTACTTTCATCATATGTAGCACGTCTTACTTTGTTACTTTCATCATATGTAGCACGTCTTACTTTGTCCACAACGGATTCTGTTCCACTTTCATGATCATAGTATCCGTTTGTTGTCTGTTTGACGTATTGAGAGGTGTTGTGAGTTTTTGGTTTTTTATTTTCACTTTCTCTTTCGATTTCATCCACATCAGTTTTACGCTTTCTTAATAAACACCGAAGTTCTTCTTGTAATTTTTCTTTTTCAGTTGTTAATTTTAAGTTTTCTTGAATCAAATACTTGATCATTTCTCCATACTCAATATTGTAAGCTTAAATTATAAATGAATGGTAATTGGAATCTTTAGTAGAACAACATTTTTTACCATTTCTTATTATCTCGATTCTTTCTTCATTATTGTCACGGTTAGAAATCATCCGCTTATTTAATTCCTTCAATTGAAGAAATAATGTCTAAAACAAATGCTTTTAAAATTTTTATGAAATAATAATAATAAAAAAAGATACCTTAAACATATCACTATGCAATTTGTATTCAACAGCGTCTGCAAGAAGTGTTTCACGATTGTATTTTTTCTTATTCGCCTTTGCAATAGATTCAAAAATTGCTTTTTGATAAGCTGAACCTAGAAATTAAATTATGGAAAATGAAGAATCTGAAAAAAAATGTAAATGAACAATATTACCTTCTATATCGGTCCCTAGTTGACGATCAAATTCAGAAAAATTAATTTTTCCTAAATTGTAATTAGTATTTGTTTGATTTTCTTCTTCCACCTCATTTTTTTTTGCTGAAATATCAGCTAGTTTGATGTTGAGATGATAGTCAACGTCAACCATATTATTCTGATGGTTGTTGGTCTGATTCTAAATATCTACTAATAAATTTTTACTATATATGATGACTCTTATATGTTGAACTGAGGGTAAGCGGGTGAGCGGGAGCGGGGGCGGACGGACGGACGGAGATGTTACAATACTCTTTGTAAATTGTGTCACAGGAAATCATTGCAATTAATAATTAGCACATGTCCGTCCATGTAAAGTATCATTTTAAACAAAGGTTATTGTGTTTGATGAATAATTACTCTTAAATCAATCTTCTTATCATTTCCTTTTGATCACAACAGATGCCCCAAGTTGACACACGTGACATGCGTGACGCAACATACCGGTAGCGGTACACATCGTATCATGCGTCACACGCGCTTTAACCACCTAGATTATTATTATTTTTATGAAAGCGTACATTCCATGACAAGTATACACGGTTATGGGAATTTACCTAAACTTCCCTTGTCAATGTTTTGTGATTTTTTTTGTTATTTTCCACAGAATATTTTATACGTTTCCCCATTTTTTTCATTATTCCATACTTTCAAAACAAATCATTACTTTTCATTAGTAATGATTTGAAAAATTTTTTTAGATTATTTCCTTGTAAAAGTGAAATAATCAATAATCTCCAAATGATAACTGACCGAAACAATTCTGAAGCGGGGAATTGTGAGTCAAATGATCGATACAATGTTCTCACCGATCATTGAAGTCTAAAAAATATGTACCGGTCAATTGTGAGACGAATTACCACTGGTACAATGTTCTCACCGATCATCTATAATTTAACAATAGATGTCAGTGTGTAAATATTTCTTAACTAGCGTGTGCTTTTTATCAATAAAAAATCATATCAAAACGCTTTAGTATAAAAATTTAATTAACTACATATTAATCTAAAAAAAAAATTGTGTTTAAATGATCATGAAAAACTTTAGAAGTGATCAAAGCTAAAATTTATGAATGATTTTTTGTATTTACTTCCTGATTGAAAAAACAGACAGGCCAGCTCTTCTAAAAAAAGGATCCTGTTCTGCTCTGAGTGAAAATTATATTTAGAGGCAAAATGCTTTTATTAAGAAATAATTATATTGTCACACGTTAACGTGATACGTGTGACATACGTGTGATACGTAAACTAATAGCCGTAACGGCTTTAAAAGACATCTCAAAGGGAGACAAAGGAGAAAAAGGACGAAGAGAAGACTGATGATGATGATAATGAAAAATAATTTCCCATTTAAGTAATTCACATTCAACTAAACATTGAATAATATACGCAAGTGTTTTATATTTTATTATCAAGTTGAAAGATATTCATTCTTCCATTTATGAAAAATGATCGTGCTATTAAAATCAAGTCTAGATTAGAAATTGATTATTTTTTTTAGTTTTTAATGTATCAGAGATAGCAGAGCCATCTCTGATACTTGTTAAAAATTACTTTTTTTCAAAAGCAATAAAACTTCCCAAATACACGACGTTTAGCAAAATATCTTTTACAAGCATGTTCAAATTCAAAGATTGTAATACGAGACACTGAGTCTTTTCTCAATATGTTGAACATTTTGTCTGTTTTCGTTGATGTTCAGAATTATCAATAAAAGTAATGAGCATTTGCTCTACATAGAAAAGTAGAATGCTCGTGTTCTTTCATTAGTTTGTCCAGTTGGTCACTTGGAAGTGTTTGCTAATAGTTGAAATTTTAAAAAAAATTTATCTTATTTTTTAAAGCACTATATTCACTTTGAGTAGGAATTATTGCTTATATTATTGTCACTAAATAGTACTTGACTCTAATATATTTGATTTTTTTGATAAAGTTTTAATATAATATTTAGTTCAATTCATATGAACCACTATAATGTAAATAATTTTTTATTAAAATGAACGCCATCTATTGTCAGATTTCAATTCATGTGCGGTTAAATAAAGGTGGGAAAGGGTTGTTAATTAACAGGTAGAATCAATGTAAGATGAAGCGGATAGACAGTGGGTGCGGGTGAAGTGAAAATTCAAAGATTGTAATACGAGACACAGAGACATTGAGATCTTATCGCTTTGTCTGAGCACTTGCCCTTAATATAAATATAAAGAATTCGAAACTATTTTGCAAAATCTGGTTGTTATCTTTCAAGATTGTAAATAAAAGCAAATTAGTTATAGTTTTGCATTATTACTTTGAGAGAAATGATTGTAGAAACAATTATAGTTTCATACAATCATTTCATATAATATTTAGTTTAATTCATCTGAACCACTATTATGTAAATGATTTTTTTTATTAAAATGAGCGTCATCTATTGTGTCAGATTTCAAATCGTATGTGGGTGGAGCAGGAAAGAGTTGTTAATTAACAGGTATATAGGTATAGAAGTCAGGTAGAATTAATCCACCGTGTATGGGTAAGATGTGGGTGAAGTGAATCGATCAGAAAAAGGTTATTTTAAATGGAGAGAATTTTCCATGTAAAATAATGAAAGCTATAATTTAAAAAACAAGCATCAAAACAAGCGTACAATTACAAGAGAAAAAATTATTAATGATCACTCGTGAATTCTCAAACGGTATTTCATAATCTTTAACAGAAACCATTCAAGTCACACAATCTATTTTAAAACTACATTGTACCGATTAACCGTGTGTACGTTCTTTATAATTTTAGCATTTACCTTAAAATATCACGTTACTTTTAGAATGTATCATAAATATGAATTTTGAATGTGACTGATCAATCATCATCAAAACAAATTTTTAGCTTTTGGAGCTCTCGCCCATGTCCGAAATGATGCTCCTCGATGAGATAAAATCCGAAGTAGATAATTTTGTACTACTGGTTTATTTGCGGGAAAACTGTGTCAAAGATGTCAAATTCTTGCTTGAAGTTATTTCGGGCTTGAAGTTTGCTAACGTTTTGTATAAAACATTTTAATCTTAACCGAATCAACACACAATTGTGTGACATACATTAAATATTAATACAACACCACACCATCTAGTGTGTTATTGTTTAAATCTAAAACGTAAGATGATAAACGTTTTATTTTTTGTATTGGAAGAGGGGGTAATATTTAAATAATATAATTTAATAAAAAAAATGAGTAGTTATAATAATTTGTTAAAGTTAATTTAACATTTTTTTATTTTATTAAAAAAATTTCTCAATAAATATAAATGATAGAAAATACTCTATACCATATACTTTCAAAAGTTTTTTTTAATTTATAAAAATTAAAATGGTGGGAAAATCAACGTGATTTATCGAGCTGCTTCCGCAATAAATTTTTTGTTGATTTCATCCATGTTTCAATTATTTTAAAAGCTATTTAAGCTGATGAATGTCATTTTCCTGAGATTACAGACTTGCATATTGTTAGATTTGTGATTATACTTTAAATCTAATGAGGGAGTTAGATATGATAATAAGAAAGTTTTTGCATCTCCTCATCAATATGGAGTCTTTCTTATGTTTTTATCATCATCATCATTTCAAACGTTTTATTAATTTTTTTTACTTAAATTTCTAGTAATGCTATATCTACTTAGTTTAAATCTTCAAAAGACTGTCAGTCCAAACATCCAATAGATAAGATTAAACAAAACACCTATCAACCTTCCCGGTTCAACATCTTGCTTCTTACACAATATTTTAGAAATGATTTTCCTGCTCAAACGTTAATTTAAAATTACCACACGATTTTTCTCATTTCATTTATCTTTGTCAAAATTTAATATAGGCTAGTGTATAGAACTAAGTTGCTCATCAGAAGATAAAGCTTTCACTTTTAAGGGTTGAGATTCAAGCTTGTCTGAACGATTATCTGAGTCAAATGAAAACATTGCTGAATGAAGGGGGGATTGACCGAATATGGCTGGGGTCAATAAGAGATTGGGTGAGACATAGGTCACAGTAACACCAATTTCCTCTGAACGTTTAAAATTTAAAAATTGTTTTAATAATTGGAAAAAAAATTTGACTCGGGTGTTAGTCGAATCTCTGTAATTCAAAATGATGGTTATCAGTAGTTAGAACCCGGGTAGTTGTTAGTTTAATGATATAAAAATTTATCAAACTCAACAACACATCCAGTTCTTTTAATTCACAATAAGGATTTCCCCATCAAATATATGGAAGGTGACAGTTTAGGTTTCAAAAAGAGATGAAAAATCGCACTCATGGGTAAAGAGTATTTTCATTTTAAATCATTACTTGAGCTTAAATTTGCTTTTTGAAAAAAACTTTTTTTAAAAAATTAAATTGATTAAACTGAATTGAATTATTAAAAAAATTTCAAATAGATCTATCTCTAAAAAATAATTTTTATTCCAGTGATTTTTTAATCAACAAAACATGAATATATTTTTTTAAATAGAGACATCTATGTTTAAAAAATATATTTCACTCTGATTTAAAGTATACATAACCATAACGCAAGAATAAACTGAACAATTAAAACTATCTGGATCGCTCATAACGTTGGTGATACGGATCACTACACGGTAACAACTAATACAAAGACACTTATCTTCAAACAATTAAAATTCTCCATTGTAACCTACACGAGATTACAATCAATCAATAATAATAACAATTTAGGTGACACGTAAACAACTATCTAATTTACACATACGACCACTCAACTTATACAAAGACGCTTGTCCTCAAACAATTAATTTGTCCATTAGACCTACACGATTTCAATCAATAATAATAACAATTTATCAAAATTGACACATTCGCATCTGCACCTGTTCAACACAAAGACATTTGTTTTAAATGACTTTGTTTCCGTAAAAATGAGAGATCGTGTATAAATATGATCATTATACCTGGGCAAGATTACAATCAATCAATCAATAATAAATAACAATTTATAAAGATTGTCACATTCGCACGCATCTGCACCTGTTTGTTAAACACAAAGACATTTGTTTAAATGATGCAAATAATTGTGATCATATGAGAGTTCGTATAAATATGTGTCACGTTTTAATAAGCTATTGCTCTTAATATATTTATTATCATAGCGGTCTACCCTCGGACCATACTGAGTCCAGAGGTGACTAAGGGGAGCAGGAAGCTCTTGCTGGAGGAACTTGACCAACTAAACGTACGTACCCTTTATGAAAGTGATAATCAAGATGAATATCACTATGATCAGCGTTGTTGAGAGGGAATTAAAACATCTATCTCAACTACGAGAAAAGCTTTGATTTTATGTAACAATGATTGATACATATTGACTTGTTACTTGCAAAAAAATTATTTACCATTAATTAGTGTTGTTACATTCACCATATTATAATTAATAATGTCTGAATGTTTTACGATCTTCTTTTCATTTTTTATTTATCTCACCATCTATAATTGTTTTTTAATAATTCTGATTTAAATACTACAGCTAGATAAAAATAGATGGCTCTGATATTTGTCAACCATACGTACTCGAGGAATATTTTTAAAAAATATTCTAAATTTTTTACGTGTGATGTGACAAAACAAAAGAGATGTTTTTTGCGAGTGATGTGACAAAACAAAAGAGATGTTCCCATCATTGGAAATCAATAGGTTTTGATAATGCGGGAAATTGAAGAGATGAAGCAAGTACAGACTGCATTTGCAAGCGTGAGGTATGTGGCTCTTGACGATGTTCTCTACCTTTGGTAGCATTGAAGACAGACAAAGTGGCAGCTTTGTCTTCATCTTCAGCTATACCGTCTATGTAGTACCTCATGTGGCTCCACTTGCTTATACAAAGTTCTTTTAAACTACTCCCCAGTAGTGACAAGTATTTATCTTTCTCTCAATTGTCCCCCCTTTTTCATTACCTTATTTGAAATCCTCTGAGAACATCCCAGGTTTTGAACAGATAACCGTAAGAGTAACAGCGACTCTACCCCCCAGCTACTGATCACAACCCGTATGCAAACTTGAATTTCTAGTCTATCATAAATCGAACAGAAATCTGTGTCAGCTCATAATTATAAATGAGAGCTGTGAACTGTGTTGTCAATATTTTCAAATAGTCAGCACATTTTTACGTATTCATGTTTATTCAATTGTTCTTTTAAAAATTTTAATTTAAATACTACAACTTGAGAAATATTGCATGATAAAAATAGATGGCTCTGATATTTGTCAACCACACGTACTCGAAGAGTATTTTTAAAAAAATATTCTAAATTTTTGCGTGTGATGTGACAAAACAAAAAAAGATTTTTTGCGAGTGATGTGTCAAAACAAAAGAAATGTTCCTATCATTGGAAATCAATAGGTATTGATAATGCGGGGAATTGAAGGGATGAAGATATAGCGTTGTAACTCATTGTACAAGTGTTGAACTTGAAGGATGGGCCTAGGGCTGCGAAAATCAGGATCAGTCCAAAGCCTAGTGCTAGTGGCTGTTTAATCTACTTCCCAGTAGTGACGACGAGTATCTATCTTTCTCTCAATAATTTGTCTAAATTCTGAAAACGTTAGAATTTATTTAATGGAGTCCAGTTTGGTAAGCATTTGCTCAAGATGAAAGGAGTACGAGTGATGAATAAATAGACATTACATTCAAATACTAGAATATGAGCACAGAAAATAATCTGGAAAGTAAAACCAAAAAAAATAACAAACTGTTTATATGTTTATATGTTTATTGTGCACAATAATACAATACAATACAATACAATACAATACGTGTATATATATTTTAAAACATTACAAATTATTATGAAAATGTTAATTTGAATTTGTATAGGGAATATTCTCTCTAAAAAGATGAGCAATTTTCATCCCTTTTACAATTTGAATGGTTTCATTTGTTTCATTAAAAACAGAGACCAATATGTTGCGACAATTTTGATTTATAGGTCCCTCCATGATAGATAGATTTTTAGTTGCTCCCCAATAATTTGGAGGAAATTTTTGAATCCTCATAATACAAGGTACTGTATCATCTCGGATTGTCTCTTGATCAATCAAAAACAATGATGTAATTGTTATTGCATTACCGCTTGGTATCTAAATAAAAAAAATTAAAGGAAGAATAATTTTAAAAAAATTACCTGATAGTCGAGAGAAGCACGTAGTTCGTATATTTCTATGACGGGAGAAAACCAATATTTTGGACCAATTACAATCCAGTCCAAATCTCTTTTGTTTTTCCATCCTTCTCTAGGCAAGTACACAGGTTGATCAAAATCATCATCATCATCTGTGTAGTAGATCTCATCGTTTTCAAACTGTGTCTCCTTCTTCTTTTTAAATGGAAGGGGAGCAATAGGTCTGTTGATTGGAGGTGATGGTGGTGAAACTTCATACTTACAGTGAGACTTGTCATAAAACTGTTCTGCTACTACATCATCATCATCATCATCATCTGAATAATAACGCCGCCGGTGATCATCCTTCTTTACCACATAATCGTTCTCGGTGTACACGATCTGATTTTCATTCCTCCTCACATCGTTCTTGACAGATGATAGATTTTCATTCCTCCTCACGTTGTTCTTGTCGAAAAATAGATTTTCAGTCCTCCTTTTAGATTGAAATGATGGAGGAATATTTTCTTTTTCTCCATCTTCGGTGACTCTTCTCTTAGTTTCAAAGTCAAAGTAGTCATGGTTGTTGATAGGCTGACAATCCAACTCGTGGGATGGTGGTGATTTGAGTATAGGAGGACGGTTGGAGATGGTGGATGGAGATGAGACGAAAACACTTGACATGTTGTAAGCTTCTAGACGATGTCCAATTGGATATGTCAGCCGTAAACTGTGTGTATCATGTATTTATACCTAGTCGTAGCTCGCGACACCGGTAACTTGAGCGCTCCACCTACACAACAACCCCCGGACATGCAGAAATAAAGGACTTTGTTTTATTTCTGCTCTACTGTTACATACACGTACATATACTGAAGTTCTGTGAAAATTTCATTAAAATAAAAAATGAGGAAACGGGTGAATTTTCAAACTTAATACTACTCAATCTATAATATTATAATAAGCATAATTAGCTCAAAAGAGTTTGTTCACAAAAGCTGGAATGAAACGATATCTGACTTGACGAATAAACAGAAACGATCATTTTCAATATTAAACATAACGTGAAATTAGAAAAAAAAAATTGTAAGTTATTAGAAAATATTATTTTATCTCTCAATTAATGAGAAAACTAATGGTCGACTTTAAATCATATTCTTTATATGAAAAAATTAACATAATAACTGTTGATTGTTTTCTCATTTCTTTTATATAAATTTTATTCCTTCTCTCCCACCCTCTATTTATACAAATGTTGTTTTAAAAATTGTTTTGTGAGGAATAAATCCAACGTCTGAGCAAATACTGGGATTCCTTTTTTTATAAAAAAATAATGAAAGCTAAAATTAAAATCAACCAAACAATTGAATAAACACACAATTTAAAATGTGATTGCTGACTAGTCTCTCCCTCCCATTATCCCCACTTTTGACGTTAGATACCTTGTTTGAATTTCTCTAAGAACGTTCCATATCTCTGAGAGAAAGAGAGAGAGGATCGAGCTAAAAGCTCTGCATAAATTTAGAACGTAACTCAGCGAACGTTTCAGCATTATCGATTGAATTAAGTCTCATTGGAAGTGTTAATTTCGTTTTGATAATTATATCAAAATATCTACGACATCATTGACCTTATTTTAATCAACAGTTATTACCTCTAAAAATCAAAAGGAAACAATTTCTTGTCTGACATATAAATGAGAGTTATCATCAAAAAAATTGAATTGACACTCTGTTCAGATAAAAAACGATTAAATAGCAGCGATCCTAGCTCCACCTGCAGACAATTTCATCTTTTAGCTCTTGAATGTGTTGAGGGGTTCAGCAACTAAACCCGTTTTAAAGCTGTCCATCACAATGACACAAAGAACTCAATAAGCATTTGTGTGTAAATTTGAGAAGAGGAAAATGATTCACAAAGGCTCAATTTCCTTTGACGTTCAGTATGAACATAAATTGAGAGCTCAAACTTGAACCGGTTGCACAATAGGTTCCGTTTAAACATCACATAACAAATAGATTTCTTTTTCTCTACAGTCAATACAAATCAAAACAAAAAAATTGACATATAACTGTATCATTATCATTACATTTATATGTCATACTATATTTATTAAACCAAAAGTCTGAAGTATCGCAAAAATAAATTTGACTAAAAAAATTGAGTGTATTGTGTTCTCAGTTCTTTTTTTATAATACATAGAATAAATATAGATGTCGCTGTAAATATTTCTATATTTTATGTGTGGTTTTGATTTAATATAAAAATTATATCAAATTAAGTTTCTGTTTAATTACTACGTTAATTTAAAATATTAATCTATTATTTTGTGTTCATTGATAATGAAGATAAATAATAATCAAAGCTTTAATTTCTTTCTTTATCTTAGTTATTAATAGTCGTATACAATCACATCGGTAGCCAGGATTTTTTCACTGTCAAGAGCGTTGTTCCACCAACTATCAGAAATATTTGGAGGTAAAATTACTTCATCATTATTATTCCTAGTTGATGCTGTTAACGTGTCATCCCCCGAACTTTGTTTTATTTCTGCTCTAATTACTAACAACTCAGCATACATATACTAAGGTAGAATAAATGAATGAAAATTAATTTTCCTCAATTAAATACCCTACATCCCGTGACACTCCCCAAAAAAATACTTGTCTCGGATTACGAATCACAAAAAATTTTAGAATATTTTTTTCGTCTCATTAAAAAAATATGTAATGATGTTAATTTTTTTTTGGTAAAGTACAGCAAACACATGATCATTTGCCAATTTAATTGGACTAACTGTTATTTTTTTTCTTTAAAAAGAGTACAAAGCATATGAACCAATAAAAAAATTTCAAATTGGTTCTAAAATATAATATACGTCCACAATTAAATTTTTAC
>Ga0213867_1000372_pt1 | contig 20467 bp, 18 predicted proteins | sample PICome_12_FD_160120 | JGI IMG/M metagenome (GOLD analysis project Ga0213867, IMG submission 160120) | Coastal seawater microbial communities near Pivers Island, North Carolina, United States - PICO540 | ecosystem: Environmental > Aquatic > Marine > Coastal | place: USA: North Carolina... | reverse complement strand
GATATTGTTGTGAATCTCCAAGCAGACCAGCCTTTTTTGCCGGTCTCCTATCTGAAAACTGTGGTTGAAGCAATCGATGTCAATCCTGTTGCCACTATCGCCTATGAATCCGGAGAGGTAAAAGATGAACACACGGTTAAAGTGATCCGAAATAAAAAAGGGGAAGGGTTATACTTCAGCCGTTACCCAATTCCATACGTCGTACATAGCGATTCGCCCGTTAAAAAATACTGCCATCTTGGACTGTATGCTTACAAACGTGAGTTCGTATTCAATTACGAAGGGGATTTCAGATCTGATCTCGCATTGCAGGAATCCCTTGAACAATTGGACTTCATCTATCATGGTTACAAGATCGATGTCGCCCTTGTTCCCGGCGCAGTTCCCGAGGTAAATACCCCTGAGGATTTAACGGAGGCACGCACCGCTGGTTTGATGTAGGATTTTCTTTAAGACTTCACATGCAGATTCATCTTTTAAGTAGTTTCGCATGGCCATTTTTTCAAGGGCGTCTTTATGACCAAAGAGGTTGAAATTCAGAAAATTGTTGCTGTAAGTGATGCTTTGCTGTCCATTACAGATGAGGTGAAAATCTTACGCAACATTGCTTGGGACGACCACGTCCAACAAGAGTTTTTTCGCTACAACGCGCAGCGATTACCGTTTGTAGAATACTCAAAGTATGATGCCACACCAGTATTGGCACGTATTGCGGCAGTACGCAAGGAAATAGCTGAGGTGCCTCACATTAAGAAGTACGCGACCCGTATTGCCGATAAGTTGGAGAGCAGTGCCTATTTATTGGCTACACGCGGAACAAAGGCATTCTTTGAGCATTCAAAAGATTTATATGGTGCTCCAACGAACGAACTCGAAAATGGAAGTTCTACCATTATAGATTTGGCGAATCACTTTGACCGTCTTTTTGACCGCGTTAAAAATGAGGAACTGGGCACCACTGATGTTCCATCAGTATCTGCAGAAACCTTAGCGCAGAAAATGCGCGAGGCCGTTGATCAAATGTTTGGCGAGCATGCACCTGAGGTAGTCATGGACCCTACATTGGCGTCCAATGCGTTGGCCGGGCGTCGTCGTATTGCCATTCGTCCTACAGCACAGTTCAATGATAAGGATGTCGATCAGCTTATTCAACATGAGGCTTTTGTGCATGTTGCTACGTCCATTAACGGCCATTTGCAGCCCTATTTAAAGATCTTGGTGGAAGGGCATGCCGGTACCACCGCGACGCAGGAAGGATTGGCAGTATTTGCAGAGTTTATCACTGGAAACATTGATCTCGACCGATTACGCCGACTATCGGATCGCGTCATCGCCATTCAGCACGCCATTGATGGTGCTGATTTTATCGATGTGTATCGGTACTTCCTAGAAAAGACAGATCACCCAGAGCAGTCCTTCCAGAATGCAAAGCGCGTGTTTAGAGGAGGGGTAATGACAGGAGGTGCACCATTCACTAAGGATATCGTCTATCTCGAAGGTTTAGCAGATGTCCACAATTTCTTGCGCCTGGCCGTAGCTAAGGGCAAGTTCGATTACCTGGATTTATTGTTCGTTGGAAAGCTGAATATTGCCGATCTACCTACATTGAAAAAATTATCTGAGATGGGCATTGTCGCACCGCCGACCTTCATGCCGCCTTGGATCACTGATAAGCGTTATTTATTGTCTTATTTGAGCTATTCTTCTTTTTTAACGACGTTTGATTCTTCGTTGTCGTCGCCGTTTTACGAGAAGATTTTTGATAAATACGATTGAGGTAATTGGCCGCTTAATTCGTAACTTTAAGAATGAGATTAATCCCGTTTTTACACGTATGAAACTCATCACCCTAAAAACGTTTTCTTCCGACATTTCGGCACACTTGTTCAAGACGCGATTAGAGAGCGAAGGCGTGGAGTGTTTTATTTTGGACGAGAATATTGTTCGATTAAATTCTTTCTATGACCTCGCCGTAGGTGGCATACGTTTACAAGTGCGTCAGGAAGATTTTCAACGTGCCAAGGACTTGGTAGAAGAATGGGACGATCGTCCTTATCTGGATGAAGAGGATCGCGAACTCGAATGCCCGAAGTGTCAATCGACTAACGTCTATGCAGGCTTTAAGAGTTTTAAGACTGCCGCAGGCTGGTTAACTTTGGCAATCTCTTTACTCCTTGTGATTTATCCATTTTATACCAAAACCGTTTTCCGATGCAAGGCTTGTGGGACGGAATTTGATCGTAAAAAACATGAAACTTAATCCGTATTTAAAAACAACCCAAAAGGTTACAGAAATAGGTCTTGGTGCCTGGCAATTGGGAATTAATTCAGGTTGGAAAGGACTTAGTGATCGCGAGGCTGCGGCGTTGGTCCATGGTGCACTTGATCTTGGCATTAACTTTTATGATACCGCACCAAACTATGGGCATGGAACCGGAGAAGAGCGTTTGGGAAAGGCGTTGCAAGGGGTTGATCGAGACCGTATCGTGATCAACACGAAGTTCGGTCACACTGACCATGGCACCATGAATTATGCTTCCGATTATATTCGAACCTCTCTCGAAGGAAGTTTAAAGCGGTTGAAAGTTGATTGTGTAGATTCTCTAATCATTCACAATCCACCTTCGGAGTTTCTAGATGGTAACCAAAATGACCATTACGAGATTTTAGAGCGCCTCATAGAAGAAGGTAAAATCAAGGGATACGGTGCATCCATAGATACGGAGGCTGATGCGCGATTATTATTATCGACTACTGGTTCTACGGTAATTGAGGCATTTTACAATGTCCTTCATCAAGATATCGCTAGGGCCTTTGATTTAGCGATCGAGCGTGGCACCGCAATCATTGCAAAGATTCCACTGGACTCCGGTTGGCTTAGCGGTAAGTATGGCGCAGATGCAAAATTTGAGGGTGTGCGATCGCGTTGGTCTCGTGAAGAAATTGAACAGCGCGCTATGCTCGTGCAGCGGGTCCGTGAGATCATAGGTTCAGAGGCGAGTATGGCTCAAGTCGCCATAGCGTTTTGCGCTGCGCATCCAGCGGTGTCCACGGTTATCCCTGGGGCATTAACGATCGACCAATTGGCCCAAAACGTTGCTGCCGTGGCTACTCCATTGGATGCTTCGACCGTTGATGCGTTGAGAACGTTTTATGAGAAAGAGGTGGCACAGCTTCACCTTCCTTGGTAAGGGATTTCGATAAATTTTACGGGTTTCAAACTAAATCCATTTGCATCGGTTGTATGTATGAAATGAGAAAATACCTATAGCCATGAATGCTTCTAATACAGTTTATATCGTAGGTGCGGGGATCAGCGGACTGATTGCAGCGCTCGAACTTGAAAAAGCAGGATATCGCCCGGTAGTACTGGAGCAGTCGGATGCCGTTGGTGGGCGCGTTCGCACGTTACACGTTAACGGATATGACCTAGATATTGGTTTTCAGGTTTTGTTGAGCGCCTATCCGATGGCACAAAAGTATTTGGACATGGAAGCACTGAAGTTGAAAAAACTTGCTTCTGGTGCACAGATTCTTGTATCCGGCAAACGATACACCATTGGCGATCCGCTCCGTGATCTAAAGCTATTGCTTCCAACGGTGATCGCTGGGATAGGAAGTATTCAAGATAAACTACTGGTACTGCGCCTAAATGCCCAATTAAAGCGTACCTCCATTGAAGCAATTTTCGACGCTCCTGAGACCACTACGCTGGATTTTTTGCGAAACTTCGGTTTTTCCGAAAAGATCATTGACCGATTCTTCAAGCCTTTCTTCTCAGGGATATTCTTAGAAACCGAGTTGAAGACCTCGAGCCGCATGTTTGCATTCGTCTATAAAATGTTTGGAGAAGGCTTTGCCACCATTCCAGCAGCAGGTATAGGAGCCATTGGTGAGCAGTTGAAAGCAAAATTGGCCCATACTACCTTTAGATACTCGACCAAAGTTGCCCAGGTGACCAATGAAGAGATTATACTTGAAAACGGAGAGCACCTCACTCATGATGGCGTGCTACTCACAGGCGATGCGAGTGGGTTGGTATCGAACATGAAGGACCAACGTGTGCAATGGAAATCCTGTCAGAATTTCTATTTCGAAGTTGACCATACGAGCATTCCTACGGATACAATTTCGTTAGTAGCTGATAAGGGAAAGCATATCAATAACGCGTACGCTTTTACCGATGCGCAAGGCAGGGAAATCCTTTCTGTGACGGTATTGAATGGCAACAACATAAACATTGACGAATTACTCCAGCGCGTTGAGACGGAGGCGCGTGAGTATTTTGGGGTAAGACAGCTCAAGTACATTACTACCTTCAACATTCCACAGGCACTGCCTGACCTCACTAATATCAAGATGTCTGGGGCACCGAGCGAGAGTCAACTGACTGAGCGTATTTTCCTTGCCGGCGATTTATTATTTAACGGGTCTTTGAATGCTGCGATGGAGAGTGGTCGATTAGCCGCTCAAGGATTTATCGAAAGACAGTCGGGCATCTTTGCTTAATCGTCCTCAAAGTCTTGGTTGCGCTGTAGATTTACCTTCAAGTGGCGCAGTAGGTCTTTGCCGTAATGTCGGTTTCTCCGATTGGCCTTTTTCTTATTCGCTCGTTTTCCAAGGCGCTTATCCTTTACCAGGTCCTCTAAGTCCTTGGCCTGCTCGATTTTTTCGAAATCCTGAATCTGGGTGCGTTTCATTGGGCCTGCTCTTCATGTGTGTAACATTGGGTTTTGCACAAATGTTTCATGCTAATTTCAAACTGCTGATATTCTTGGAATACATGAATAATGATTTATATTTGTATCCAATTGGATACACAAGAATATTGTGCGAGTATCCAAAACGAAAACGTTCGATAAGTGGCTGAGGGGGTTAAAAAACAACAGGGCAAAAGCTGCGGTGCTCTTTCGAGTATTGCGAATTCAAGAAAAAAATCTGCTTGGTGATTTTAAAAGAGTTGGAACAGATCTTTATGAACTTAGGATCCACTTGAGTCCTGGTTATAGGGTCTATTTTACTCAGAAGGGTAAAGAAATAATTCTACTCATTGGGGGTGGCACGAAGCGAACTCAGCAAAGCGATATTGAAAAAGCGAAAAAGCTATTAAAGCAGATTAACAATGATGGAAACCACAACTTTTGAAATTTCTGATTACCTCGATAGTCCAGAGGTAGTGGCAAATTATCTCAACGAGGTTCTAAAGAATGGTGATTCTAAGGACCTCATTGTTGCACTCGGTCAAGTGAGTAAAGCCATTGGTATGAGTACGGTCGCTCAACGCACCGGAATGAGCAGAACCAGTTTATATAAGGCATTGCATGAAGATGCCAAGCCGCAGTTTCATACCGTGTTTAAGGTTCTTCAGGCCTTGGGGAGTGAAATACAAATCAAAGCTGTTCAGCCCACAGAATAAACCTGCAGCCCGTACCTTTGTTAATGTTCATACACACCTAAAAGAATTGGACCATGGCCCAACTAGAATGGCAAACCGTCAAGGAATACGAGGAAATCACATTTAAGCAGCTTAATGGCGTGGCGCGTATTGCGTTCAACCGTCCTGAGGTACGTAACGCCTTTACCCCAAAGACCGTAGATGAGCTTTGGGAAGCGCTGATTCTTTGTCATGAGAGCCAAGATATTGGGGTTGTGCTTATCACTGGAGAGGGACCATCGCCGAAAGACGGCGGCTGGGCATTCTGCTCCGGCGGTGACCAACGCGTTCGTTCTACCACTGGATACAAAGGTGAGAACGGCATCAATAGATTCAATATTCTCGATGTTCAACGTCAGATCCGATTCATGAATAAGGTCGTGATCGCCGTAGTACCGGGTTGGGCAGTTGGCGGTGGCCACAGTCTTCATGTGGTATGTGATATGACCATAGCCTCAAAAGAACACGCCATCTTCAAACAAACTGATGCAGATGTAGCAAGCTTTGACGGCGGATTTGGTTCAGCTTACCTCGCACGTCAAGTGGGTCAAAAAAGAGCACGCGAAATATTCTTCCTCGGTGCAGAGTACTCTGCTCAAGAAGCCTTCGAGATGGGCATGGTAAACAAGGTGGTGCCGCACGAAGAGCTGGAGCAAACCGCTTACGACTGGGCGCAAGAGATTATGACTAAGAGTCCTACGGCCATCAAGATGCTGAAGTTCGGATTCAACCTCATCGACGACGGATTGGTCGGTCAACAGGTGTACGCTGGAGAGGCTACTCGTTTGGCCTACGGTACGGATGAAGCCGTTGAAGGCCGGAATGCCTTCTTAGAGAAACGACCGAGAGACTTTTCTAAATTTCCGAAGTTCCCGTAATGGATGCCATTATAAATAGAAAAACCTCGAAGGTATTGGCTAAAACACCTTGGAGCCCTTCATTGACGGAGGGGGAAAGAGAGGAATTGGTCCAAGAACTGCTCAAACTGGCTGCTGCAGCGCCTTACCACTACGAGAGCGCGGCAAAGTATCGCAACGATTTGACCTCAGGATTGCCGTTCCGCTGCTATGTTGCAGATGCGGCACGTTGTCGTGCAGCGGTTGATTACGCAACAGCACAAGAGGTACAGGCAGGCAAAATTTCCGAGATGCTCAATGCTGCTGAAGTGTTGTTTATTGTGACTTGGCTGCCGGATACTTTCGGAGAGCCGGTCGTAGGTCGAGAGCCAATTCCGTTTACAGGCAACCTGAGAAACATGGAGCATATAGCGGCTACTGGAGCAGCTATACAGAACATGTTGGTGGGTGCTACGGCTTTGGGTTATCCAAATTATTGGTCTTCAGGCGGAGCGCTTCGTTTTGATCCTATGCGTTCGCATTTCGAGGTTCCGAACGAGGAGATCATTCTTGGGACCTTGTTTGTCTTTCCAAAGGATGCTGAATCGCGTGCTGATGAAGTAGTAGGTGGAAAGCTACGTGATAAAGGGAAAACCCAAGAAACATGGGCAAAGAAGGTCTGATTTCCTTGGTATCCCCCTCCATGAGCCGTACTTTTGGAAAAGATGGTTTTCCACAAGTACAAAACAATTTTCGTTCATATTCCCAAAGCCGCAGGGCAAAGCGTTGAGGCGTATTTTCTAGCGCTGGAAGGGCTAAAATGGAGTGAACGACTTCCTCTGCTTTTAACACCTAATGATGCGCCCAGTATAGGTCCGCCGCGACTGGCGCATTTACAGCTTCAGGAATATCTCGACAATTTATACGTGAGCGATGAGCTCTATGAAGATTACTTCAAGTTTGGGTTCGTGCGCAATCCATGGTCGAGGGCGGTATCCTTCTACAAGTTTCATGGCCACCACCACTTGATGAGTTTCGAGAAATTCGTGAATAAAGCCTTACCAAAGCTTATCAAAACAGAAGGCTGGTTTTACGGCCCACAGTACGATTTCTTTTACCGCGAGGGAAAGAATGAGGCGGACTTCATTGGCCGATTCGAAACAATCCAAAAGGACTTCGAATACGTATGTGGTAAATTGGACATTCCGTTCACCGGGCTCCCACATCGCAACAAAAGTGTGGAGAAAGGTGGAGTAGCTGGATTAAAAAGATTTGGCAATAGATTCTTACACCGTCCCCAAACCTTGCCAGCACTGTTGTTTAAAAAAGGGGATACCATAAAGAGCAAAAATTTTCGGGACTATTATACTCCGGAATTGATTGAAAAAGTCCGCGTGCTTTATCCAAAAGATGTTGAAGCATTCAATTATTCGTTCGAATAAAGGTCCTCAGAAATTTGCTTATGAAGCGCTTGCTCGTCCATGCCTTCTAAACTGATGAGTACTGGAATACCTTTTTTAGGATATAAGGTTAAGATTTGACCTACTGGCTTATCTATAAGCAAATGGTACCGTGCGTTCTCCGGTCCCTTGTATTTCCCCTTAGCCACTTTTCCTGTGGAAATCCCGTGTGATCTTAGCGTGATTTCAGGCAATTCTTCTCGCAACGCTACAGAGTCTAAATCGTTTACATTCAGGGTTATACTGTACGGGCCTTCTATGGATAGTTGTCTTTCTTCATACGACCATGTACTCTCTTTATCTGACCAAATAAATAAGCCAATTACAAAAGCCAATGTGAGACTGAGTACGACGAGTCCGAGGGTAGTATTGTTTTTTGTTGCATCGCTGAGCCCTTCGTTGAACCTTCTCGAAGTCCAAAAAAACCACCCATATGCAACGATGGGGGTGATCCCTAGATGGTAGCCAACCCAATCGGAATCTATTAAATGAAATACAACCGATAAGGCCGTATAAATAATTCCAAACCAGATATGAAATGTCTTAAATGCCTTCAAGTACTCGACGATGGGAAATTTCTCCTGGTCTTCGCGGTTCATGGTATTATAACCACTGAGGATGTATTTCGCATTATTGGGCGTGATGATAAAACCCATGCTAAAAAACAATAATCCAAGACCTATGGAGACGTAAATCATCAGTGTGATATATGTTATGATTAACTGATTTGAAAAGTAGCAATTTTGCGCTTATTACTCCGCCATGAAGCACTACTTTTCATTCATGTTCGCTGTGGTTCTGGGATTGAACGCACAGGCACAACACCACGCACATGATGTGGAACCAGATCCACACCATCACCGTCATCCACTGCGCTTGGCCTTACTTATAGGTCATGGAATGGTACCCGAAGTAGGGGGTGAAGGTGTGTTCTTTGTTCCCACCTGGGGAATGGATGTAGATTACCATATCAATGATCATTGGTCGCTTGGATGGCACAGTGATGTGGAATTGGAAAATTATTTGATCGAGAATGCGGATGGCGAAACAATTGAGCTAATTACTCCAATGGTTTCTACGCTCGACTTGTTCTACCGATTATCGCATAATGTCTTGCTGGGTGTAGGTCCCGGTATCACAGTGGAAAATGGTGAAATGAAAACCCTATTGCGGGTGGGTATTGAAGGCGAGGTTCCTATGAACGACCGATGGGAGTGGACGCCGACGTTGTATCTGGATCAGCGCATTGACGGCCACCAGGTATGGACCTTTGCTGTAGGAGTAGCACACTACTTGTAGTTATCGCTTCTCGCGTTTACTCTCAAATTCTAACAAAAGATCTCGGAGTCGAGCAGCCTCAATGAAATCCATCGATTTCGCAGCGATTTCCATGGCTTTTCGAGTTTCTCGAATACGTTTTTCAAGGTCTTCCGGGCTTGAATAGTTCACCGCTTCTTCAGAGGCTTTGACGGCTGCCATACCCTCGTTGTACTTGGCACCCTTATTTACGGCACTCGATTTAGCAATAATCTCGGCACGAGAAGTGCGCAGAGCGGTGGGCACAAGTCCGTTCGCTTTATTGAATTCATCTTGCTTTTCTCTCCTTCGCGAGGTTTCATCTATCGTGCGCTTCATGCTGTCGGTCATCTTATCTGCATATAAAATGGCCATGCCGTTAACGTTCCGAGCTGCACGACCGATGGTCTGAACTAAAGAACGAGTGCTTCGAAGGAATCCTTCTTTGTCGGCATCCATAATGGCAACAAGGCTTACTTCTGGAAAGTCAAGACCTTCTCGCAGAAGGTTGACACCAATGAGTACGTCAAATGTTCCTAAACGAAGATCACGCATGATTTCAACACGCTCTAACGTATCTACATCGCTATGAATGTATCTACATCGAATGTCGTAGCGCGTGAAATATTTAGCCAGTTCCTCTGCCATCCTTTTAGTCAAGGTTGTTACCAACACCCGTTCATCTCTTTCAACGCGCAATCGGATTTGATCCATTAAGTCATCCACCTGGTTTTCGCATGGTCGTACCTCCACAATAGGGTCTAAAAGCCCGGTAGGACGGATCACTTGCTCGGCAAATACGCCACCGGTAAGTTCCAATTCAAATTCAGCAGGTGTCGCACTGACAAATAAGGCCTGACCTCTGATTTGCTCGAACTCTTCGAATTTTAATGGACGGTTATCCATTGCAGCCGGTAGGCGAAAACCGTATTCAACGAGATTTTCTTTGCGTGAACGGTCTCCTCCGTACATGGCGCGTACCTGTGGAATAGTCACGTGGCTTTCGTCGACCACGAGTAAAAAGTCATCAGGGAAATAATCGAGCAAACAGAAAGGCCGCACCCCAGGTGCCCGGCCATCGAGGTATCGACTGTAGTTTTCAATCCCTGAGCAATAGCCCAATTCACGTATCATTTCTAAGTCGAAGTTGGTTCGTTCTTCCAAACGTTTGGCCTCTAGTGGGCGACTTACACTTTTGAAATGATCCACTTGAGTCATCAAATCATCCTGGATTTGGTGGATGGCATTTTGTAATTGGTCCTTCTCTGTAACGAAGAGGTTCGCGGGAAATAATCGCATTTCATCCATCATTTCAATCCGCTGATTACTTACAGGATCGATGTGTTCTATGCTTTCAATATCATCTTCCCAGCCAAAGTTGATACGGTAATAGGTTTCAGCATACGCAGGGAAAACATCCACAGTATCTCCTTTAACCCTGAAGCTTCCGCGTTTGAACTCTGCAGCGGTTCTTGCGTATAATGCATTTACAAAAGCATGGAGTAGGGCTTGGCGTGAAATCTTCTGACCAACATTAATATGCACCACAGAGCTATTAAAAGCCTCCGGATTTCCCATCCCGTACAAACAACTTACAGAGGCAACGACTACAACATCTCTGCGACCGCTTAATAAGGAAGAAGTGGTGCTTAGGCGTAGTTTTTCAATTTCATCATTGATACTCAGATCCTTTTCTATGTATAATCCTGAGGATGGTACGTAGGCTTCAGGTTGGTAATAGTCGTAGTAACTGACGAAATATTCCACAGCGTTTTCAGGGAAAAATTCTTTCATCTCCCCATAGAGCTGTGCGGCAAGGGTTTTGTTATGGCACAGAATCAGGGTAGGGCGCTGTGTCTCCTTGATGACATTAGCGACGGTAAATGTCTTACCGGAACCGGTCACCCCGAGCAGCACTTGATCACGTTCACCATTATCTAAACCTTCTACCAAATCTTTGATGGCAGTAGGCTGATCGCCCATTGGTTCGAATGGAGCGACTAGGTTGAATTTCATACCTAATTATTTCAAAAGCGAATTGAAGACTTTTCGCAAGGTGGTATAATGCGCAACTTTTGCTTTTTGTAATTCAATTTTTTCCATGGCCGCATCCAAAAGAGGGTTTCCTTTCGATGAGGAGAAGAAGGCAATGTTATTTTCAAGTTGATGCAATTCCTTTTTAGCAGAATCTGCTTGCTCTCTAAGCCAATTGCGTTGACGGTAGAGCCCGTCTTGATCGTCGGCCTCGACGAGTGCTTTAACTTTCGTTTCAAACAGAGCGGCCTCAACAGCCTCCGCGCTTAAACCTAAAGGTGCTAATTTGTCATTTAAGGCCTGATCAAAACTTTGATCCAAACCTTTCTTGCCTCCCATGCCAATTGCTCCCCATTCCTGACTTAATGCAATCGCATCTTCCAGACTTGAAACCTTTGCTTTTTTCACTTTGGCAATGAGATCTTCTTTGGCTTGTTGTACTGCATTGCTTTGTTTCTCTTGCGCTTTGCGTTGACCGTGCATGCGGTCAAAGAAATGGTTACACGCTGCTCGGAATGCTTCCCACAATTTGTCGCCTTCTTTTTTCGGGACATAGCCTGATTTTTTCCAATCGGCTTGAGCTTTTTTAAGTGCTTTAGAAGCTTCGCCAAAATCTTCACTGTCTTTCAAACTTTCCGCCAGGTCTACAAGCGCTTGTTTCTTCTCAAGATTTACTTTGTGTGCCTGCTTTTCTTCTTTGTAGAATGCGTTTTTTAAACGATTGAAGTTGCGTTGCGCCTCCTTGTAATCTTCCCATACTGCCGCATTTTCCTCACTTTTTACAAAGCCGATCTTTTTAAATTCGGCACGAAGGGTTTCTAATTCCTTACTGGCTTTTTGCCATCCGCTGTGCTTCGTTGGTAATTCCGTTGTTAGGGACTTAATCTTATCAACTACCGTTTGTTTTGCAGCTATTTTTTCTTCATTGATGGCTTTGATTTCTTCATTGAAGGAATCGCGCATTTCATGAATTTTTGAAGTAACCGCCTTGAATCTATCCCATAGCTCATCTTTCTTTTCACGCGGGACAGGACCAATGCGCTTCCATTTGCTATGGGCTTGTTGAAGCGTTTTGAAAATTTGTGGACTCGGTCCTTGGCTGAGGGATGCTTCTAAAGTTTCACAAAGAGCGATTTTCTCTTGAAGATTATTCTGATAGTCGATCTCAATGAGGTCGTACGCCATTCTTAGATAGTCAAAGAAATTATCAACGTGGTGGTTGTAATTTGCCCATACGTTGCGCGCATCAGCCTTTGGGACAAGCCCCGTAGCGTTCCAGCGTTCACGCAAATTCTTGAAGGTGTCGTATTTCTGCTTTGCACTTCCTTCAAGCATAGGAAGGCTCTTTATTTGCTCTATGATATCCAGCTTTGTCGCCAAGTTGGTTCCCAACTCTTCTTCAAGCTGGCTGTAATGCTTGCGTAATTTATCGCGGTATTCCCCGTAAATCGTGCCCAACTGTTTGCGTTGGGGCTGATCGAATTGAAAATCAATGATGTTGCCTCCTTCTTCCAAGAAGGTCGCTTTGGCGGCATCGCGCTCGGCATTTAATTCTTGTAGTATTCTTGAGCGTCCGCTCTCTACTATTCCTTTTATGCGCTCTGCACCGTGTTCTTTTACATGCGTTTCGATGATTTCAAGGCATTGTTCAACAGAAAGCGCGTCAAAATCCGGTATGATGAGCTTCCGCTCTTTGGGGGTTTCGTGATCTTCTTCAGCTTCTACGGCCTTAACTACCTCCTCATCATGTTGCTCGGTTGCGTTATCACCGTCAGTTACAACAGGCTCATCTTGTTGAATCTCTTGAACCTCTTGATTATTGCTTTCAACAGGCTGTTGTCCTTCTTCTTGCGGTGTTTTTTCTTCCTGACTCATCATCTACAAAGTTTTGTAGTAAGCGGCATGGAATAATTGCCATGCTTTTTTCGCTTGCTCGGTTAACATTATTGTTCCACCCAAGGTGGTGGCACCCAATTCTTTCCCCTTTAACATTAATGGGGTACACTTAGGTTCATAATTCATATCAAATATGGCGAATTCCTTGGTTAAAATGGCCATAGGTAGCGGTAAATAATCCCCGGGAAACTTGGGCCCACCAACAGGTGTACAGTTGATCCACCATTTATAATGGGTAGCTTCTCGCGCTGTGAGGGTATTGTAATTGGGTTCGGTTCGTCGTCCAATAATCTTGTGCGAAATCCCCATTTGTTTTAAAACGAAGGCAGCCGCTTTGGAAGCACCACCCGTTCCAAAAACTAAAGCAGGTTGTGGAGTGCCAAGTAGGTTTAAACTTTTCCTGATTCCATCGACATCTGTGTTGTAGCCAACAAGTCGTCCGTTTTCAATAACCACGGTGTTAATGGCGCCAATAGCTTCTGCGTAAGGATCAATCTCATCCACCCAAGTAAGCGCAACTGTTTTGTATGGAATGGTAATATTTACCCCATGAAAGCGGTCCTCGAAAAATAATGCTCTGAATTCTGATCGATCCAGGTTAGCGCGTTCTAAGAGCGTATAGGACCCTCGAACTTCATGCTCTGCCATGAATCCTTCATGTAAGGCAGGACTCAAGCTGTGTTTGATGGGATGTCCTACGAGGCCCAATTTTATCATGCTGAGTGGTCTTTCTTTTGCTTTCCTGCCCACTCTAAAGCGAAAACTACTGCAGCTCCAGCCAATGCTAAAATCAGCGCGATGGGCCAATCGGACCCTGGAACCATATTTTCAGTGATCAAAGGAACGTATTCTTCTTTTTCGGTTCCCTCATGTTTGATATAGTATTCTACGACCCACTTCCATGGCCAAAGCTTGTTAAGTGACCCAAGTAGAAAACCTGTCAATAAGGCGATGGCAACGTTGTAGTAGTTTTCGAAGATCCATTTCAATAGCTTGGTGAATGCGATAAGCCCAGCCACCGCGCCAACACCAACATATGCAATGATCAAAAGGTTACGATCGCTGACGGCGCCAAGAACGGTCGCATAGGCACCTAAAAGTAATAAGATGAAACTTCCACTAATACCAGGTAGAATCATTGCGCAAATGGCCAATGCGCCACAGAGAATGAGGTAAAGCGGGTGCTCTGTTCCTCCGACCGCAGGAAGGGTAGTAACCCAGAAGGCAATTGCGCTCCCTATTACAAAAGCAACAATATCCTTGCGCTGCCAACCTTTGACGTTCTTGCCAACACTGAAAATACTCGCGAAAACGAGGCCGAAGAAGAAACTCCAAATGGCAGTAGGATGGTGTTCAAGTGCGTAATCTAGGACTGAGGCAAGGGAAAGTACACTGGTGAAAATACCCGCAAATAGCACGGCTAAAAAGGTACCGCCGATGTGTTCCCATAATGCTTTGAATTCACCCTTAAAAAGTAATTTAAGTGCGTGTGCATCGAATCGGCTAAGATTCCCAATTAGTGTCTCGTAAATGTTAGTTATGAACGCAATGGTTCCTCCGCTAACGCCTGGTACAACATCTGCTGCTCCCATGGCCATGCCTTTGAGAAACAAGCTGAGGTATTTCTGCATTGTTGAATTATTTCAGTTCCGCTAAAATAGAGGCTACAATGGGGATTTCGAGTAAATCCGGGAAGTATTCCGCGAATAATGTGCGCAATTCATCACGGTTTAGATGCAAGTCATCTAAGACCGCTTTTGCACTAACCATATCATCCGAGGCAAAAAGGTAACCTGCGAGGACTAATCGAAATTGAAGCACCTCAGGGAATCGGTCTACGGCATCGTATAAAATCGCAATGGCCTGACCCAAGTGGTCCAATTCAATAAGGCACTCGACAAAGTCCAATACATCTTCTGAACCGTAGGCTTCATCTAACCATACTTTCTTGTAGTCTCTGATAGCTTCTTCGTAGCGCTCAAGTTCCATAAAAGTCATGGCGCGCTCCAAATGAACATCGTCCATGTCGGGCTCGAGGGCGATGGCCTGATCAAACTGGCGCAAAGCCTCATTTAAGCTTCCCAATTCCGCTTCAAGCATACCAATTCTAAAATGGACGTATCCACTTGGTAAGTCTTCGTTAACACTTTGCTTGTATGCGGTTAAGGCGTTGATGTATTCTTCTTTGCGTTCATAGATGCGGCCCATCTCGAAATGTCCAGCATGGAAAGATTCATCGGCTGTAATGGCCCATTGGAACATTTCCAATGCCTTGCTTTCATTATCAAGTCGCAAATAGAACGCACCGAGTTGGTACCATAAAAGGGGGTTGTAGGGCTCACGCTCCGTTAAACTCTGGAAGATAGCAATCGCACGGTCATATTCATTGGTGAAATCTAAACACATGGCCAATTGGTATATGGCACCTTCGTCTAATTCTTCCTCTTCCATACGGCACCATTGAACCAACGTATTAATGGCGCGAGGATAATCACCCTGACTCAAATAGGTATCTGCAATCATCTGAAGGACTTCGATGGGGTCCTCCGCGTTTTCTAAAGCTTCGTCCAATAATTGCAACCCTTTCTCAGTGGCACCACGGTGCATAAGGATGGTTGCTCGAGCAATAAGGAGTTCCGTAGAACGCATGTTCAGTCCTTCTAAGTGGTTCAATTTTGCTTCTGCCCGGGTATAGTCTTTCATCGCAATGTCGAGTTGAACCTCTTTTATTTTAAAGGTAAAAGCCAGTGGATGAATGTTTTGGGCAACGTCCAATGCGGTTTTAGTCTGCTCAAAAGAGCCCGTGTCGAGGTAGTAATCTAGAATAAGTTCTAAATCCTCGACATCGAAGTAGGGTTCTTTGCCCTGGCGCAAGGCCTCTTCGAATGCATTGACTAATGTTAAGGTCTCTTGATCCTCAAATCGCATAGTAGAAAGATAGCGACATTGTTCGCCGTTAGGAAGGCTGTCGGGGGTTCATAAGCATGAAGTTTTCACACTGTTATTAACAAGTGAGCAAATCCGATGCCACTTCTTTGCAGCCGGTCAAAGTTGCAGTTATCTTAGCGCTCAATCAATGAAAACCCTATGACTCTCATTAAATCCATCTCTGGAATCCGTGGCACCATTGGAGGTACCCAAGGAGTTAATTTAACCCCAATCGATGCTGTAAAGTTCGCAGCAGGATACGGCGCATGGTTGAAACAACGCCATGCAGATTGTACTGTTGTTATTGGTCGTGATGCCCGTCCCTCTGGACCGATGCTTGAGCAATTGGTCATCAGTACACTTCAAGGGTTGGGAATTCATGTGATCAATGCAGGGTTGAGCACAACACCGACCGTAGAGATGTTGGTGCCCAGATTCAATGCTGCCGGCGGTATTATTCTAACCGCTTCGCACAACCCAGAGCAATGGAATGCACTTAAACTTCTCAATGAAAAGGGGGAGTTTGTCTCAGGAGATGATGGCGCTGCCATTCTTTCGCTTGCAGAAGGCGCCGATCTTGAATTTGCTGAGGTACATGCACTAGGTACCACTACACCTTGTGAGGACGGCATGCAGTGGCACATTGATGAAGTATTGGCTTTAGATTCAGTGGACGTGTCTGCTGTCAAGGCAGCCGGATTTAACGTCGCGATTGATGCCGTCCACAGTTCTGGAAGTATTGCCATTCCTATGCTCTTAGATAAAATGGGAGTAACTTACACGAACCTGTATCCCGAACCACACGGCCGATTCCCACACAATCCCGAGCCGCTCGAAAAACATTTAAGTGAGATTTTAGATGTGGTTAAAAACGGCAGCTTTGATCTTGGTATCGTCGTTGATCCCGATGTGGACCGATTAGCCTTTGTCGATGAAAAAGGCGCCATGTTTGGCGAGGAATACACGCTGGTTTTGGTTGCAGACTACCTTTTGTCGGTACAATCTGGACATGTTGTGAGTAATATGAGTTCTTCCAAAGCCCTTCGCGACCTCGCAGAAGCAAAAGGCAGCACCTACACCAGTTCTGCGGTTGGTGAGGTTAATGTTGTTAATGAAATGAAAGCACAGAATGCCGTGCTCGGTGGTGAGGGCAATGGAGGGATTATTTTACCTGAGTTGCACTACGGACGGGATGCGCTGGTCGGTATTGCTTTGGCGTTGACGCATTTGGCAAAATCGGACAAAACCATGAGTGAACTTCGCGCTGGATACCCGCAGTATTTCATGGCGAAACAGAAAATAGAATTGACCCCTGATCTCGATGTAGATGGCATCTTGGCAACCATTGCAGGGCGCTATAAAAACGAAGAGGTAAGTACGATAGATGGGGTGAAGATCACTTGGTCAGACCGTTGGGTACACCTTAGAAAGTCGAACACCGAACCCATTGTTCGTATTTACACGGAGGCACCTAGCACCGATGAAGCGACTTCTTTGGGTGAGGAGTTTATGGACATTATCAAAGAATTGGCCTAAGTACTATCTTTGAGTAACCTAATTACAACAGCATGGAAGTAGTTTTCTTGGATAACGCAGCCACCACACCCTTAGAACCACGGGTGAAGGATGAAATGGTGCGTATGATGGAGAATTTTGGAAACCCCTCGAGCACTCACGTCAGCGGTCGCGGAGCTAAAGTCGAAGTCGAGGTCGTACGGAAGCGTATCGCACAAAAACTTGGGGCAGAGCCCGGTGAGATTTTCTTTACTTCTGGTGGCACTGAAGCAGACAATATGGCGCTCTTCTGCAGCGTTCGTGATCTGGGAGTAAAGCGGATCATCAGCACAGCTATAGAACACCATGCCGTAGGTCATCCAATAGAATTTATGGAACAACGCGGTGAAGTAGAAGCCGCGTATCTCAACGTGAACGAACATGGTGATATTGACTTGGCTGAACTAGAAGCATTGCTTCAAAATGGTCCCAAGACTTTAGTTAGCCTCATGTTTGCAAATAACGAAATAGGCAACTTAAATCCCGTTGCTGAAATCAGTGCGTTGTGCAAGAAATATGGTGCCTTGTTCCATTCTGATACCGTTCAGGCAATGGGGCATTTGCCCATTAGCGTGAAGGAGGTCGCCTACGATTTCTTAACCTGCTCAGCGCACAAGATTCATGGTCCTAAAGGAATAGGATTTGCCTATGTTCGAAGTGGACTAAAAATCAAACCACTCATTCAAGGCGGTGCTCAGGAGCGCAATTTGCGTGCGGGAACCGAGAACACCATCGGTATCGTTGCCCTTGGTAAGGCCTTTGAGATTGCCACCAATGAAATGGCCGAAGACCAGAAAAAAGTGGAGGCACTCAAGCAAAAAGTCATTGATGGCGTAAAACGATTGGTACCTGATGCCAAGTTCTTTGGACGGAGTGCTGAGCTTGATAAAAGCTTGTATACCGTTTTGAGTATCGCTTTCCCAAAGACGGAAAACGACATGTTAACCTTTTCGTTTGATATGAAAGGGATTAACGTCAGTGGCGGGAGTGCCTGTACTTCAGGCTCAAACCAAGGCAGCCATGTTATTCGAGCTTTAGGCCCATGGACAGCGGATTACCAGCCTGTTCGTGTTTCCTTCAGTAAATTCAATACCGAACACTGCGTCGATAAATTTTTGGGCGTTCTCGAGGAGCTTTACGCTACCGCTTAGTAGATTATGGTGACGGTTCCCATTCGAACCTCATCGCCTCCAGTGAATCTATAGGTGTAAACATCCTGTGGAAGCGGTTTGCCTTTGAACGTGCCGTCCCAGAATTCATGAAAAGGATCTTCGCTTCGGAAGACTTCATTTCCCCAGCTGTCGAAAATGCTGAAGACGGGATCTTCTAGACAACTGTTCCCGTAGATTTCGAATAGTTCATTGTCTTTATCACCGTTCGGAGTGAAGGCACTAGGAATCCATACGCGGCCATCGATTCGGATGATATCTGCAAGGAAATCAAAAACATAGCTTCGGTTACAAAGCGTGTCTGTGATGGTAAGGTAGACTTCTTCTAAACCGCTTTCGGGGTAGCGGAATGATGGTACCATCCCGGAATCTTTATTTCCTGCAAAGTTCCACTCAAAGAGCATCGTACTATCTACATTTTGGTAGAAAACATCAACACCGCCATAGCGGCAGCTATCCGTTGTTATGCTAACGGTGGGCAGATTGGCGTCATCGTCAAACTCAATGAGGAAATTTTGTACTGCGCTTACGTCACAGAAACTGTCTTTTGCGGTAACCGTGGCAGTATAGGTTGCAAACGCGGGGTAGGCGTGGGTGATATTTCGCGAGGTAGTCGTTAAGTTTTGACCATCACCAAAATCCCATTCATAGAAATCCGCATCTTGAAGCTGTTCGACGAAATTCACTTCTCTCATTAAATCACAGCTTACGTAGTCTGCAATCCAATCCGTCACGGGGAAATTAGCCGTATCGTGCACGATCTCAATGTAGGTGGTGTCGTAGCTGTCACAAATGGTATCAATGGCCACAAGCATGACGTTGTAGGTGCCTAAATTCGGGAAGGTTACCACGGGATCCTTAATGTTTGAAGTATCCCCTTGGTCAAAGTCCCACCAATACGCATTTGCGTTTACACTGTTGTTGTCCAACTTGAGCGTGAGCTCGTAACAGTTCGTATCAATAAGGTAGTTCAGGTCAATCTCTGCTTTTGCTTCAATGCCGGTTTCAAAGTCCAATTTGATTACGCCAAGGTTACAGTTACTGCTATTATTAGTCTCTGAAAACGCCCCAGGTGTCGTAGGGAGGTCGTCGTTTCCGCCACAACCGGCGCATACGGCTTGGTAGATTCTGCCGCGTTCATCAAACCTACTAGTGCCTCCATCCACGTGTTCAGAAGATGTTGATCCACCGAAGTAACTACCGTATTTAAAGGATCCAAAGTTTTTTGTGAGTACCATGAAATAGAAATCCGAACCGTTGGTCGAACTCTGCAATGCGTCCGTGCTGACGGGCAATTGTTCTACTGTGGTGTTCCGAAATCCATTATTTGTTACTCCGCCCCAGCCCGAAAGGAGAATGTTCAAACAGTCGTCGACGTTAAAGGCTGTAGGAACCAGATTTAGCACGCCTGAAGGGGAGCCAAAAGCCGTCGAAGCCGAGCTGCTGGTCAAATCATTGCTCAGTTTGTGAATGAATTGTTTTCGATACTGTGGCGTTCCCCAGGCCCCTGTTGATATAGCATAGTTTCCTAAGGTTTGTCCAAAAGCGTAGACATTACCAAGTTTGTCTACATCTAAAATGAAGCTCTGGTCATAGGCATTGGTTCCAATGTAGGTGCTTTGGAGTAACGAACCAGATGAAGCGTTGAACTTCGCTATGTAGCCGTCGGTAGAACCGCCATATGAGCTTTTGTAACCTCCAGTAGTCGATGGGAGATTTCCACTTTCCGTACCACCGGTAATGAAGACAGCGCCGTTGTGGTATTTTAAGCTGTAGCCAGCGTCATCAGAGGTTCCGCCGTAGTAGTTGCTCCATTGGATGGCCGATCCCGCAGCATTGAGTTTCATTACTATAGCATCT
>Ga0213867_1000371_pt1 | contig 20491 bp, 19 predicted proteins | sample PICome_12_FD_160120 | JGI IMG/M metagenome (GOLD analysis project Ga0213867, IMG submission 160120) | Coastal seawater microbial communities near Pivers Island, North Carolina, United States - PICO540 | ecosystem: Environmental > Aquatic > Marine > Coastal | place: USA: North Carolina... | reverse complement strand
GAATTCGAAAAAAACTTTTTTGTGCTTTAATGGTAATAACAGATATCATCGTGCAGGCTTGGTAAGTGAACTTATATATAGAGGACTTAATAAAGACGGTTATATTAGTTATAATATATACGACGAACCATCTTCTAATTATAATCAATACGATAACAGGATTATAGATACATCAAAAGGCGAAGACTATATAAATGCAAAAGCAGAAATTATAAAACACATTAACAGAAGTAAACTCACTTTAGATTACAAAGATGCTACTTTTTGGGAAGATGATAGGAGGTTTGATGAAAATTTATATTACAAGTCTGCTATAAGTATTGTGACAGAAACATTTGCTGCACACATAAATGAAATTTACCATAACGAAGCACATGTTTTATGGACAACTGAAAAGGTTTGGAAACCTATTGCACTAGGACATCCTTTTATTGTTTTAGGTAGTTTAAATACAATGATGTATCTTCAATCAGAAGGATATTATACATATTATGATATTATAGATGAAAGTTATGATAAAATCTCAAATTTACCCACAAGAATAGATATGATTTGTGATGAGATAGAACGTCTTAGCCAATTAAGCAAGCCGGAACTTAAAAAATTGATAGATACTGTATATGACTTTAGAAAGAAAAACAGAGAACTGTTTTATAGAAAAAATCATGCCAGTAAGTTTTATAAACTATTCAAAGAGATGATATATGGAAAAGAAGCACCATTTAAATTCTAAAACATTTTGTATGGCTCCGTGGACCCATATGCATTTTATGCCTAACAAAGATGTGAATCCTTGTTGTCTAAGTCCTATTAGAGAAACTATAGGAAACATGGAAGATCAAACTATTCATGAAGTTTGGAATAGTAAAGAAATGAGAGAGCTACGGCTAAAAATGCTTGAAGGCAAAGACTGTAGCAATTTCTGTCATAGGTGTTACGAAAAAGAAGAAGATGGATTTACTAGTCTGCGTACACATATGAATGATAGTTATGCAGACAAACATTGGAATGTAGTTGAAAGCACAACAGATGACGGAACAGTAGACGAATTAAATTTAGTACATTGGGATTTTAGATTTAGTAACATCTGCAATCAGCGTTGTAGAACATGTGGTATTGAATTTAGCACACAATGGCACGATGATTATATTAAGTTATGGGAAATTGACAAAGAAGATGCTCCTCCTAAAGTAAAAAAGATTTGGAAGACAGTAGACGCTTTTGAAAATGATTTTGAAACTCTTTTTGATAAAGTTGAATATATTCATTTCGCAGGCGGCGAACCATTAATTACTGACGAACATTACCGTGTTCTAGAAAGACTGATAGCTGCCGGCAAAACAAATGTTCGTATTAGATACAGCACAAACTTTAATGTTTTAAAATACAAAAAATACGATTTATTAGAAATGTGGAGTCATTTTGACCATATTGAGTTAATTGCTAGTTTAGATGACTGCGGCGAAAGATATAATTACTTGAGAAAAGGTGGAGACTGGGATACAGTAGTACAAAATTTTGACAATTTGAAGGCAAGTGGCCTATTAGAAAAGGGTAATATTCATTGGGGGTTACATCCTACTATTAGTTTTTGGAATGTTTACTACTTGCCAGAGTTTCATAGAACATGTATTGATTTAGGTATGGTAGACATTACAAAAAAACACGACCATTTTAGTACCACCTTCCACTTAAACAACTTAATTTTTCCTGAATATTATAGCTGCCAGATTTTGCCTATTGAACTAAAAGCAAAGGTTTCAAATAAGTTAGAAACATATGCAGTAGAAATTGAAAAACATTATGGTATTGACGGCGATCCAATACGCAATATTATCTCGTATATGAATAGCGAAGATAAAACAGCCCAATTACCTAAGACAAAAACTTTAAGCAAGAAATTAGATCTTATTAGACAAGAAGATAGTAAAATTATATTTCCTTTCTTAAAGGAATTGTTTTAATGAATTATTTGCAGGATATAAAGTACAAAGGGAACGTTTTTCCTATCCCGTATACAATATTCTCTCCTAACCAAGAGGCAAATCTATGTTTCGAACACGAAACAGTTTCTAAAAACTGGAAAGAAGATTTTACATACACTATCAACAGCAAAGGTTTTAGATTTAAAGAAGAAGATAAGCCTAAAACTATTTGTTTTGTTGGTTGTAGTCATACTTTCGGTCATGGCTTGCCGCAGGATAAAATTTTTCCAGAATTAGTTACTCAAAAATTAGGAAATAATTGGCAATGTATAAATTTAGGATTTCCAGGCAGCGGCCCAGATTCGCAAATGATAAATTTGTCTTGGGCACTCAATGTTTATGACATTGATGTTGTTGTGTGGTATATGAGTGCACCTATGCGCCAAACTGTCAAGAAAGATTTTATTCACACATTTGTGCCTCCTACAGCAGATTTTTTAGAAACAAAAAAAGAGAAAGATAGTTTTTTAAAAAGTGTTGTAGAACTAGAAGAAACAACCTATCTTAAAACATACTGGCAGGTATATTCTATGTTAAGTTTTTTAAAAACAAAAAATATTAAAACATACTACAAGTGTTGGGATGGCCTGTTCCATGCTGAAATCCAAAATGTGTTGAAAGATCTTAATATTACTGAATTTACAGACATGAAAAACATAGACCTTGCAAGAGACGATGCGCACAAAGGACCAGAATCGCATAAATGGTTTGCTGAAAAAATATTGGAGGTAATGCATGAAATTTAAAATACTTGCAGACTTTCAAGAAAACAATCAATTTTACCATAAGAATGTATACGAAATGACATGGAAATTTGTTCCGTATGTTGACGAAGACGATCACAACAAGTTTCATTATTTTAAATTTATTGAAATTGATAAGTCTAAAGACTTGTCAGACGATCATTATATATTTCCCATTTTTTATCAAGCAGCTGAAACACAGTTTTTAAACCAAACAGATAATAATGCAATAATAGATTTTATTACAAAAAATAAAGATTTATTTGTTTCTAAAAAACTTATTCCTGTGTTTTTAGATCCATTAGAAGGCAATCATGGATTTAAAGAGCCACTTGATAATTTTTCACAAATGTTTCCAGATATAACTTTTTACTTTATAAGCGGAGATTATAATTTAACAAATACAACAAACAAGTTTAAATTTAAGTTCAACGACCAGTGGATACATCATGTTGAGCCTTTAGAACAGGGAATACTGTTTCGTCCTAAAAAAACCTATATCAATTTAAATCGTGTTGCTAGATTCCATCGTTGTATGCTTATGGATGCTATTATAAACAATAAATTATTAAAAAAAGGTTTTAATACTTGGGCAAATACTTACGGTGCATTTGACGAATATAAAGAACAGTATCCGCACACCAAAATAGACAAAACAACATTTGGAACATTAGATGTACATGATATAACTAAATCTAATCCAACTTTAAAAGTTCCTATCGAACATTGTGCGTCTTCTATGTTTTATATTGTTACTGAAACACATTTTGATAAAGAAGTTCTATTCTTAAGTGAAAAAACCTATAAACCTATTAGCATAGGGATGCCATTTATGAGCTTAGGCAACCCTGGCACTCTTAAATATTTGCGTAGCATTGGTTTTGAAACTTTTAGTAAATGGATAGATGAGTCATACGATTTGGATATACCGTTAGAAGAACGTGTAGAAATTATTATCAACAATTTAAAGAAATTAGATAAATTAGATATTGTTAGCAAAGTAAACTTACGTAGACAAATGCAAAAAGTTTGTGATCATAATTTAAGCCAATATAAAAAACTACAGAGAAAAAATACATTAATAAAAATTTTTAAGGATATACTAGAGGAAGCAAAATGAAAATAGGTTTTATCGGATTAGGTAAACTAGGATTACCGTGTGCAGAAGTTTGTGCAAAAAAAGGTCATGCAGTATTAGGATATGATATTGCTCCTGTAGAAAGTGATTATGTGATAGTTGAAGACAATATTAAAGATGTTGCACAGTTGTCGGATATAGTTTTTGTAGCGGTTCCTACACCTCACGATCCAAGTTACGACGGTAGAGCTCCTACTGCACATCTTAGTCCTAAAGATTTTCAATATAACGTAGTAAAAAATGTGCTTGAGGAAGCAAACAAATATATGACAAAAGACCAATTGCTTGTACTGATAAGCACAGTCCTTCCTGGTACTACCAGAAGAGAATTTATTGGACTTACTGATAATACACGTTTTGTATATAATCCTTATCTTATCGCAATGGGATCAGTAGCATGGGATATGGTAAATCCTGAAATGGTGATGATCGGTACTGAAGACGGAAGCGAAACAGGAGACGCAATAGAACTAAAATCTTTTTATGAAACTATAATGGAAAATAGTCCACGGTATGTTATCGGCACTTGGGACGAGTGTGAAGCAATTAAAGTTTTCTATAATACATTTATTAGCGCCAAAGTTGGCCTGGTAAACATGATTCAAGATGTAGCAGAAAAACAAGGAAACATTAATGTAGATGTAGTAACAAATGCACTTGCCCAGTCTAATATGCGTATTATGGGTCCTCAGTATATGACAGCAGGAATGGGAGATGGCGGAGCCTGTCATCCAAGAGACAATATTGCATTGAGATATATGGCAGAAGAATTAAATTTAGGTTATGATTTGTTTGATGCAATTATGAATGCTAGAGAAATTCAAGCAGAAAACCTTGCGTTATGTTTAGTTGATCTAGCTAATGAGTATAATTATCCCATATACATACATGGAAAAGCGTACAAACCTGGAGTCTCCTATATAGACGGTAGTTATAGTTTATTAGTTGGACATTATTGCACTAAACATGGCTTTGAGCCTACCTATATTGATCCTATGACCCAAGACGAATATCAGCCAAGTGTGCCAGGCATTTTTTTAATGGCTCATTCTGCAAGCACAACTTATAAGTATATCGCTGAAGAAGGTGACAGTAAAGATAAACTGTACTGTGAAATCCCAGATAATAGTGTTATAGTTGATCCTTGGAGAAAATTTAAATCTAATAAAAATCGTGTGATTCACTACGGAAACACTAGACATCTGAAATAAAAGGTGTTATACTAATAAAATGTATGATATTGTTTTTATAGGAAATAACGACAAACAATGGAATAAGTTAAAAGCAAAATTTAAAATTGCTAAACGGGCAAGCACTTTTGCTGAAGCAAAAGGTAAAGTTTTTACTAAAATGTTTTGGGCAGTATGGTCTGACATTGAAGTCCGTGAAGATTTTGATTTCGACTATCCTATTGACTTCTGGGATCAAGAATATGTGCATTCTTTCCTAAATGGAGATACTCGTGACGGTATTTCTTTATGTCCGAGAAATATAGAAGCAAGCCAAGAGGAAATTAAATCGCGGGTTTTTGCTAACAAAAAAGAAGTAGACATTGTTGCAAGTGATCCGTTGCCTTTTGATATTTATGAAATTGATACTTGGGAAGAGTATCAGTATGCTATGCAGAACAGTTCAACAGAAATGTTTTGGGGAGTATCTCGTAATATAGAATACAATCAAGCATATATGGATAATTTTTATTTTAGCCATTATAACAATTATGATAGAAAGGAAAATCATGCGTTTGTACATGATGTTGATGAAAGGAAATTATACAACGGCGTATTCTTATATTCAAAACACAAAATCATCAGTCAAGAAGAAATAGAAAATAGGCATCTTATCGAATGCAAACAATGGGATGATGTTTTAAGCGGTCCAAAAAAATATGATATCTTCTCGGTTGACTGTTATAAAGATTATGAATATGCTTTAAACAATTCTAAAACTGAAATGTTTTGGATAATACCTAGTGATGTTATAGTCTGCGATAATTTTAAATTTGACTTATATTTTAGCTACGACAACAAGTATGACAGGAAAACAAATCATGTTTTCTTAAACAAGTCTCATTATGACGGCATAGTGTTATGTAGCAAACATATGCCAATTAGTAAACGAGAAATATCTCATAGATTTATAGTCAATCCAAAAACATGGGATATAGTAGCAAGTAATCCTAAGCCGTTTGACGTGTTCGATATAGAAAATTATGACGATTACGAAAATGCACTACAACAGTCTAGCACAGAAATGTTTTGGATGAGCAGTGCTAATATATCAATAATTGACGATGTAGTAGACAATTTTTATATTTCTCATCATGACAAGATTGATAGGAACCAAAATCATGCTTTTGTGCATGAAGTAAATAACGAGAAATTTTATAACGGAGCATTTTTGTGTAGTAAAAATACACCATTAAGTAAAAAAGAAATAGAATATAGATTTCCTGTGAACAGAAAAGAATGGGAAACTGTAGTAAGTGGGCCTGTTAAATATGCTAGATATTACGCAGATACATATGAAGAATACTTAGATGCATTTGAAAAAGCAGACACAGAACTTTTTTATATCATTCCTACTGACGTAGATTTGTGCGATAGTTTTGACTTTGATATATATTTTACTTATAATAACGAGTATGATAGAAAAATAAACCATGTTTTTTTAAATGGCGAATATCATGACGGCGTAATTCTTGCTTCTAAGCATAGTAAAATTTCTAAAAGAGAATGGGACTATAGGTTTATTGCACATAAAAAAGAAACTGACTTACTAGTAAGTACACCTAAACCTTATGATATTGTTTTTATAAGTTACCAAGAACCGAATGCTGATGAAAACTTTAAAACATTATTAGAAAGATTTCCGAGAGCACAAAGAGTGCATGGAGTAAAAGGTATTCACCAAGCACATATTGAAGCAGCAAAACTTGCACAAACAGAAAACATATGGATCGTAGACGGTGATGCTATTATAGTAGACGAATTTAACTTTGATTACCAAATTCCTAAATGGAAAAGAGATCATGTATTTGTATGGAGATCAAAAAATCCTATCAATGATATGGTTTACGGATACGGTGGCGTAAAACTCTTTCCAAAAAAAGAAACAATGAATATGGATGTGACTAAACCGGATATGACAACAAGTATTAGCACAAAATTTAATGCTATTGAAAAAATTTCTAACATTACTGCGTTTAACACAGGGCCTTTTGAGACTTGGAAAAGTGCATTTAGAGAATGTGCTAAATTAAGTAGTAAAATAATTGATAGGCAAAAAACAGGAGAAACAGATGAACGACTCAAAACTTGGACAACCGTGGGACACGATAGACCATTTGGCAAATATGCTTTGGCAGGCGCTACCGCTGGTATGGAGTTTGGCCTTTCTCGGCGGACTGATCTGGGGTTAATTAACGACTTTGATTGGCTAAAGGAACAATTTGATGCAAATACATGAAATATTGGATAGACTAGAATTACTTTATCCTACAAGTTCATTTTTTACTGACTTGAGGAAAGTAATCCTGAATGAGGATAAATTTGCATTATTTAGGTTAGTTCAAGAACAAAAAGAAAGCCAATTAATAGAAGGTTTAAGAAAATATAAAGATGACGCTGAGTTTAATCCTGATTGTTTTAGTAGAGGACAATTAGAAAGTAAACTTTGGCTTGTTAGAGAATTGCAAAAAAACGTTGATGATCTAGGTACAGTTTTTTTGTGTGCTGGTTGGTATGCTACACTAGCAACTATGCTTTTCGAAAGTAAAATGAATATCGAAAAAATAAGAAGTTTTGATATTGACGAAAGCTGTATAAAGATTGCTGAAACATTTAATTTTCCTTGGTATCAAAAAGAATGGCAATTTAAAGCATTAGTACAAGATATTATGGATATTGATTATAATGAACACAAATGGCAATTCTGGTCAAATAAAAATAATAGGATGAGCTACCCTATCACGGATATTCCTAATACAATTATTAACACAAGTTGCGAACATATTGCAAATTTTAATAAATGGTATTCAAAAATACCAAAAAATAAACTGGTAGTATTGCAAAGTAATAATTTTTTTGAAGTTGAAGAGCATATAAACTGCTCTAAGGACTTAGATTATTTTGCTAATCAGACACCGATGACAAAAGTTCTTTACGAAGGCGAACTGCCTTTAGAAAAATACACAAGATATATGAGGATAGGCTATGTATGATTATATATACGCTAATGGTGATAGTTTTACTGCGGGTAGAGATTTAGCAGACTTTCTTTATGTGCCGGGTTACCCGTTGCAAACTTTTACGAGCTGGCAGAAAAATATTAAGTATGTAGAAAAACAAGGTTATGAATATTTAAAAAAACAAGGGCAAAGTATAAATCAACATATAGCACCCTTAGAAAGACGTATGTCTTTTGTAGCTAAACTAAGTGAATTAACCGATGTACCATATTGGAATAATGCTATAAGCGGAAATAGTACTGCAAACATTGCTTTAAACACATACAAGGATTTGCTTTATATTGCTGAAAGGCGAAAGGGTCAAAAAGTTTTAGTTTTGATTGGCCTAACTAATGCAGGACGTTTGTGGTTTCCTAATCCAACAAATCCTAGTAATACTTTGATAATAAATCGCATAACCGGGTTTAAATATAAAGAAGAAAAAATTATATCTGAGTGGTTTGTAAAACATTCTACTCATACTGATTTACTTTTAATTATGTCTAACCAATTAAACGGTATTATAACATTTTGTGAAAATCTTGATTTAGATATCGATCTTTATTTTGTAGGCAATCCACTATTTTGTCATAGACATTTTGATGAAATAACAGGCAAAAGTTATAAACCAATTGTAGACATTATCAAAAATAGGACTATTGATATTTTAGGCGGTGAAGATATACACGAGCATTTTAAGAAAAAAAGATTTTCTAGTTCTGGACATTTACCTATTGCAGACCACGAAAGTCTTGCACAGAGGTTAAAAGATAAACTATGGACTTAGAAAATTTAACACTCAGACAGTTGCAGACAGAAAGTGCAAGGGCACTAAGTACAATGCAAGCAACAAACAACAATATATACCAATTTAACAGGCAAGCGCACCACAATAGTGCAAATTGGTATAAGGCAGTAATACAGTGGTATGTAGAACAGTATGGCGGTTTGCCTAGTTGCGTAGGCCCTGGTGCAGAAATAAAATTGATATACGATGTATAAATTAACAGACATAGAAACAATACATTTAGAAGTCACACAGAATTGTCAAGCTAGTTGTCCTATGTGCGACAGAAATTGTAACGGCGAAGGCGTAAATCCGCATATTAATTTAGATGAATTATCTATCGAAGATTGCAAACGCATATTTGAACCAGATTTTATCAAACAATTGAAAACAATGTACATGTGTGGTAACTTAGGTGATCCTATTGTTGCAAGAGACACATTGGAGATATTCCGTTACTTTAGAGAGCATAACAAAGATATGTGGCTCTCTATGAACACAAACGCAGGAGCAAGAGATGAAGCATGGTGGAGTGAATTGGCCCAAGTCTTTGGTAGGATGGGTGCTGTTATTTTCAGCGTGGACGGCCTTAGGGATACTAATCACATATATAGGCAAGGTGTTGTATGGGACAACGTAGAACGAGCTATGAAAAGTTTTATTTCTGCTGGCGGTAGAGCACGATGGGATTTCTTAATTTTTGAACATAACCAGCACCAAGTAGAACAAGCACGAGAGATTGCTGATGCAATGGGTTTTGAAAAGTTTATTGCTAAGAAAACAGGAAGATTTGTAGATGCAAAGACTAACAAGAAAGAAAGTCATCAAGCCAAAGATCGTAAAGGCAAAAATACAACAGAGCTTAAAAAGCCAGACGCAAAATACCAAAACAAAGCTCTTACGAAGCAGGAAAGCATTATCAAAAAATATGGCAGTATGGATGCTTATTTTGATGCGGCCCCTATCGTATGTAAAGTTAAAAAAGAAAATAGCCTTTTTATCACAGCAGAAGGACTAGCATTGCCTTGCTGCTGGACTGCTGGACGTATGTACAAATGGTGGCACAAAGATCCTAAAGTAGAACAGATATGGGATTTTATAGATAAAAATGCACTCGATGCTCGCAAAGGACTTGCAAAAGTATTTGACACAGGAATATTTGATAATATAGAAAATAGTTGGAGTAAGCCTAGTTGTGCAGAAGGTAAATTAAAAGTATGTGCAACCAAATGTGGAGCAGAATGGGATCCTTTTAATGAACAATTTAGATGATTTTTTATTAAATTCTAATTGGTGTGCATTACCGTACTGCCATATGAATATTGAAACTAACGGAGATTATAAGCCTTGCTGTAGAGCAAAGCCTATCTTAGATGACGATGGCACTCCTCTAAATATAAAAAACTATAGTATAGACGAAATATGGAATCATCCTAAGCGTTTAGAATTTGTAGAAAAATTTAATCGTAATGAAAAGCCTGCAGAATGCGAGCAGTGTTTTGTTAGAGAACCTATTGTAAAAAATCAACATCGTATAAAATTTTCAAAAAATCGTAGAGCTATAGATTATACTAAAGACTATGTTGCTGGACAAAAGCAGCCAAGACTGCATTGGATAGAAATACGTCCTGGAAATATTTGTAACTTAAAATGCAGAATTTGTGGTCCTGAGTTTAGTAGCCAATGGGCTAAAGATGTAAATCAGGGTTTAGAAAATGTTCCATTTAAACAATCTCCTTGGTATACTTATAATAAAAACTGCCAGTGGATCGAACACGATAATGTTTTTGAAAGTGTAGATAGTTTAAAAGATGTTAAGCATATACATTTCCTTGGAGGCGAGCCGTTAATGGTCCCGCAGCACTTTGACTTATTAAGAAATATTCTTGAAAAAACAAGTGGTAAAGATATCGATATCTATTATAATACTAACGGAACAAAGACATTTTCTAAAGAACAATTAGAATTACTAGACAAATTTAAAAGCGTTACCGTAAATTTATCTATTGATGATATCGGAAAGCGTTTTGAGTACCAAAGGAAAAATGCAAATTGGAATGAAGTCTATGAAAACATTAAATGGTTTTTTAATTTAGAAAAAGATAATAAATTTATGGTATACATAGCACATGCTATTAGTATTTTAAATATATATGATGTTGACGTTTTTTACCAATTTGCAAAACAGCACGGAGTTAAAGTTTATCCAGATCATTGGGTAACAACTCCGGGCTTAGACATACGAAGTTTGACTACTGCTGAGAAACAAAAAGTTAAATCTAGACTAGAACAAGGATTGCATCCTTATACGAAAATTGTACTAGATAGGATGATGTCAGAAGATAAATGGGACGAAAGTCATCAAAAACATAGACATACAAGGATTGAAAAACTTGACAAAGTACGAGGCGAAAGTTTTGCAGAAGTTTATCCTGAACTGTCAAAAATTTTAAATATAGGTAATAAGTAGTTATATGAGTAGTTTACCATCAGAAACATTTTGTGCCTTGCCTTGGCTACACTTGTCCAGTCGTCCAGACGGCAAGATGCGTACTTGTTGTACTTCTAACGCAAGCAGTGTACAAGATCCAGATTCAAATAAAAAAGTAGGCGGCGGCGAAGTAGGCGTTGTTAAAAATGACGACGGCATTCCTGCAAACTTTAACCATACTAGTTTAGAAGAAGCATGGAATAGTTCTTATATGCGTAATGTACGTAAGATGATGTTGCGTGGCGAAAAGCCTGCAAGTTGTTTAAAGTGCTACAAAGAAGAAGAAGCAGGTCATTTAAGCAAACGTAACTGGGAAACAGAGTATTGGGGCAAGCGTTACGATCTAGATGACTTAGTTGCACAGACAAACGCAGACGGTTCAGTAGAACCTAAAATACGATACATTGATTTACGCATGGGTACAAAGTGCCAGCTTGCATGTGTAATGTGTAGTCCGCACGACAGTTCAGGTTGGATCAAAGATTGGCAGTCAATATATCCTCAACTAGAAAACGAAAAGTTAAAAAATACCAGTGGTTGGCATAACAAAGGGCAAAATCACGGAGCAAGTTATAATTGGCATAAAAATAATCCTCGTTTTTGGAATGAGCTAATGGATCAGATTCCGCACATGTACCAATTGTATTTTGCCGGAGGCGAAAGTTTAATTATTGATGAACACTATGAATTGCTAGAAGAATGTATCAAACGTGGTCATGCAAAAAATATTGAACTACGTTATAATTCAAATGCTGTAGAATGGCGTGAGGATTTATTTGATCTTTGGGCAGAATTTAAACGTGTGCGATTCCATTATTCAATTGATGCACTAGGCAAACAAAATGATTATATTAGGTATCCTAGCAAATGGGATCATCAAGAAGAAGTATTTTGGAAACTTGACGGTACAAGCGATAACGTAGAAGTAACTACTGCAACTACAATACTTGCATTAAATGTAGGTTACTTGCCAGAATTTGTGCAGTGGAAAGTCGAACAGGGATTTAAAAAATTAAACAAATGGCCGCTAGGAGCAGGAGGAATTAATATGCACTTTGCTTACTGGCCGCCGCAGCTGAATGTTAAAACACTTCCATTAGATTTAAAGAAACAAATTACTGACAAGTATGAAAATGAGTTTTATCCTTGGATACATGACAACTGGGATAAGTTTACTGGAGTAAAGGAAGCAGGTATATCTCAAGAAAAGTTTCTTAATGCACCATACGGATTAAAGAGATATAAAGGAATAATCAACTTTATGAACAGCGAAGATTGGTCTGCACGTATGCCAGAATTTAAAGAATGGATACATCGTATTAACACACAGCGAGGAATCACAGACTTTGAAAATACCTTTCCAATTTTTAAAGGACACATATGATCGATGTTGGAATCTTTGGATGTAGTTTTTCGTCGTCAAGTTATCCTAATACTTGGCCCAACTTCTTTGCGGAAAATAACCTAAATAAATTCAACGTGATTGATTATGCTTATCCTGGGACGTCTATAGAATATTCTATATGGAGATTAGAGCAATTTAAAAAAGAATATCCAAAAGGAAAAACAATATTTCAAATCACTGGTCCTAACAGACATACTTGTAATGTCGGCACTACTTTTGAAAAACAAGAAAGATTTAATTATAAGCGTGTGCTTGTAGATTGGGACGATATATGTATAAGAACAGTAGCTCATGCGAAAGACAAAGACAAGTTGTCTAAGTGGTTTTTAAACAGTCTTAGATATACAGATGATTGGAACAAAGAAATAAATTGGAAATTAGCATTGCATTATGTAAAGAATAATACAGACTTTGCATTTGCACACAAACAAATAGATGATAAAACCTTTCCTTGTATACAGGATGTATGCACAGAAGATGAATGGAAATATTTTTGCAAAATGTTGCCATTCGATCAGCATTTTAATCATCACGGCGTCAAATGGCAAGCAAAATGGGTTTATGAACAGGTGAAACAATGGACATAGGAATATTCGGATGTAGTTTTACTGAAGATTTGCATCCTTGGAATTGGCCAAGATATCTTTCTGAGCGACATAAAGATCATACTTTTTGGGATTATAGTGCAGCAAGTAGTTCCTTGTTATGGAGTATTCAGCAAATGAACGAATTTAAACAGCGTAAGCCTAATAGTAAAATTATTTTTCAAATAACGACTCCTTTTAGAATAACTAACTCTTTATCAAATAACATAGAAACTAAAATCACTAACAACTACTACAAATGCAATAGAGAATATGAAAGTGTAACCCCTGGTAAAGGTCCACATAAATTAACACAAAAGATGAATAAGATTTTTGACGATATGGTGAAGAATTTCCCACATGAACAACGAGAATTAGAATATCAAATTTGTGTTGATTACGTAAAGCGATATTCTGACTTTTGCTATGCACATCGAGGAAGTTATTTGCTAAAAAACCAAGGGGTACGAGTAGTTCAGCGTTGGCTAGGCGAAACGAAATTTGCCGAGTATTGTCAAGACTATGAAAGAAGTAATTTTCATTTTAACGAAACAGGTACAAAATGGCTTGCAGAATTTGTAGAGGAAGAGTTTAAATGGAACTAATACGTGTAGAACATAGTGCAAAAAAGTACAAAGAATGGGTGCGTATTGAATGGAATATGGGCAAACGCTGCAACTTTGACTGTAGTTATTGCGGTGCAGACTTGCACGACAATACAAGCAAGCATATGCCATTAGAAAAGTTTGAATACACTATTAAGCGTATTAGAGAGTTCTATGCAGGAAAGCGTATAAGAATGAGTCTAACTGGAGGAGAGCCTTTTGTACATCCGCAGATACTAGACATACTTGCACTGTTCAAAAAGTATAATATTGATGAAACTAGCATTATTAGTAATGGAAGTGTTCCATTAGACAAGTATATTAAAGCATTAGAGTACGTTGATAATATTATTTTTAGTTGGCACTTTGAGCACTTGAGAACAATACATATGCGTGAAGTATTGTTAGGATTAAAAGACAAAGCAAAACATATCCATGTGCATCTGATGTATTTGCCAGGAATACTTAACAAAGTAAAGGATACTGTAAATTGGTTAGAAGAAAATGATATACAATATGTCATTCGCAGAATTAGACCAATGACTAATTTAGAAACTGGAGAAATTAACCCCCCTGGTGCAAGCGGCATGATTTTTAATGGAACACAGCAAGCCGGAACTAAAGGATATTACTCTGAAGAAGAATTAAAATACCTAGATAGTTTTACTAAAGCAGGAACAAATAAAGAAAACTGTGAACTGTTTACTAAAGAGAAAAGCTGGTTAGATAATGTCAATACACTGACAAAAAATAAATGGAACAAATTTAAAGGTTGGAAGTGCCTTGCAGGACTAGAAACACTAATGATAGATAATGACGGTAGTGTATATAGAGCAACCTGTAAGCAAGGCGGAATACTAGGAAATATTGAAACAGGTTTTGAATTGCAGCCTGAACCTATTACTTGTGCTAAACAGTTTTGTAATTGTGCAGCTGATCTAAATACCACTAAATGGAAAGAAAATGTCTAACATTTGTAAAGCATTATGGGATAGTATACAACTGTCTTCTAACGGAGATATAAAACCATGTTGTATATACAAAGGCAAAACGCCTAATTTTAAGGACGGCAGCGACATAAAAGATGCTTGGGAATATTTTGAACCACTACGAGAAATGATGTTAAACGGTGAAACACCTGCAGGCTGTAAAATATGTGAACAAAAAATTAACGCCGGCGGCAAACCTCGTAAACAATGGTATGACCAGTTCCAAAGACAAGAGTATACAACAAAACCGGATATTGACTTCAAGCACCTGGATATTAATTTTGGTAACAAATGTAATTTGAAGTGCAGAATGTGCGGTAGTTGGGGTAGTACTTCTTGGTTTAAAGATGAAGCTGCATTAGCTAAATTAAGTAAAACTTATAATAGAATATATCATCCAAAAGAAGATCTATGGCAATTGCCTATAAACTATTGGGACGACAAGCGTGACTGGTTTAAGAACGTTCAAAGAATAGACTTCAAAGGAGGCGAGCCTTTGATGCAACAGCAAATGATAGGTTTTTTGCAAAAATTATTAGAATGGGGTTATGCAGAACAAATAGAGATTAACTATGTAACTAACGGCACAAAAACTCCGTATGAACTCGAAGAAGTATGGCCTAAATTTAAAAAACTTGTTGTTAGATTTAGCATAGAAGGAACAGGAAATCTTTATTCTTATATAAGAGGAGGAGAACATACTATTGAGTCATTAGAATATAACATTGAAAACTATTTTTCTAATTTTAAAAATATACAAATGGGATTTGCTCCAACAGTAAGTATCTACAATGTTTTTGATTTAAGTAATTGTTATGAGTGGTTTAAAAAAATGACTCGATTATATCCAGGACATTTTTTAGATTTTGAAAACTATACTTTTGATAATGTAGTAACTTCTCCTATATATTTAAGTACAAGTATCATGCCAAAAAAACTTAAGGTACAAGCATCTGAAAAAATTAAAGATATTAAAAATTTACGGAACATTTATGATAGTTTGTTATTAGATAATAATGGCTATGAAAAAGCATTTTGGGGAACATTTATTAACTTTACTAAAGACCTTGATAAGTTACGCGGACAAAATGTTGTAAATTATATCCCAGAACTAAAGGAGTATTTTTAATGGAAAAATTTTGTAAATCTCCTTGGAATCATATGAATATTAATAATGGCGGGCAAATTAGGCCCTGCTGTATATTTAGGGCAACTCCTAACATGCGTTTAAATCCGCACGACGACAATGTTAATATATTTGATTTTCATAAGACTGCATTCGAAGAAGTTAAACAACAAGGCATAGATCATCCTGCTTGTAGTAGATGTAAAATTTATGAAGATGTAGGAGTACAAAGCAGACGAGAGAGAACAAATAAATTGCCAGACAGTGATACAATAAACTTCTTAGATATTACTTTTGGTAACACTTGTAATTTAAAATGTAGGATGTGTCGAAGCATGAATAGTACAAAGTGGCTTGCAGACGAATTGTATTTAGAAGATAAGGGGTTTAGTTTACCTGGCATGCGCACAAAAAAATATGTAGTTCCGCAAACACGTCTACAGCAAATTATAGATCACTGTAACAATTTTGAAGGTGATTATTTTTACTTAGAAGTAAAAGGTGGAGAGCCTTTTGTTACTGATGAATTTTTGCACTTTATTGATAGCTTGAACGACAAGTTTAAAAGCATTTGTGAAATGCGTGTATTTAGTAATGGCACAACTATTGATGACAAATATATTGACAAACTAAAAACTTTTAAAAAAATAAAATATACATTATCTTTAGAAGCAACAGATAAATTGTATCAATATATTAGAGGAAGCACAGTTTTATCGTTAGAAGAAGTTGAAAAGAATTTAATTAATATTTGGAAAAAGACAGACAATGTAGTTTTTGGTACTAGTTTAACTGTGTGCTTATACAACATTTTTGATCTCCAACCCTTACTAAATTGGATGGAAAAGATGAATCATCCAGCAGAAACACCTAATGTGTTTGTTAATTTTGTGCATCATCCAAGATATTTAGATCCTATAATACTGCCTAGTAAATATAAGCAAATAGCAATAGATCAATATAAGGATAATCCTCTTTTTGAAAATGTAGTAAAATATCTACAAGGACCTAACAGATACGAAGATCAAGAAGCCCTATTAAAACAATTTTTTGAATTTACTAACTTACTTGATGTTCGTAGACGAGAAGATATTTATGATGTTGTTCCTATATTTAAGGATATAAGAAATGAGCTGTAGTAATTTTTGTATACTTCCGTTTACGCATTTAAGCACACGGGTTGATGGCAACGTAGCACCGTGCTGTCGCAGTATGGATACTGTAGGAAGTATCAAAGAAAATACAATATCTGAAATTTGGAATAACGATAACATGAAACGCCTACGTCAACAGTTCATGAATAATGAACGCCCTGAAGGATGTTGGCCGTGTTGGCAACTCGAAGATCAAGGTAGTAAAAGTATGCGGCAGTCTATGAACGATACTAGGAAAGATATGATGCCCGTTGCGTTAACACAAGAAATGCCTTTTGAAATTCCAGTATTAGAATTAAAACTTAGTAATCTATGTAATTTCCGTTGCAGAACATGCAAGCCAGATCTTTCTACTACATGGATGAAAGATTGGGAAAAGGTAAAAAGCGAATACGAAAGTGTAGGCATGATATGCAAAACTGGAAGGCAAGAAAATTATGACAATGATAAGTTTTTAGAAGACATTGTCAGACTTGGACCTAGTCTTGAAGTTATTGAATTTGCAGGAGGCGAGCCATTAATGGATCCTATGCACTACAAGGTCTTAGATGCGCTACAGCCGTTTGCAAGCAACATACAAGTAAAGTACAGCACAAACTTATCAAGACTAACGTACGGTCGTTATAATGCGCTCGAGGCCTGGACAAAATTTAAAGGTGTTGACATAAGCCTAAGTATTGACGGATATCCAGAACTTAATGAATATATTAGAACGGAAGCCAATACAGAACAATTAAAAACAAATCTATTAGATGTAAAAAAAGAATTAGGAGATAAGTTTATTGGTAGAGCTGCACTGTGTTATAGTGCATGGAATGTTATAGGCTTGCCTGAAAGCTATGATTACTTTACGTTCGATTTAGGTTTAGTAGTTCATGGCAACATTGCTTGGGCTCCGCAGTTTATTAATCCTCAAGTGTTACCATTAGACTTAAAAAAGAAAGTAACACAAAAGTATTTAGACTATGCAAACAAAGCTAAGGAATATAAAATAAAAGGCAACAATCGTAGACGTATTGACAGATTCATTAATACTAATATGAATTTTCTAAATGCAGAAGATAGATCACAAGACTTTGAACAGTTTATACGATACAGTAAAAAGCTAGATGAAAGTAGACAAACAAACATTTTTGAAGTTATCCCGGAGTTAGAAAAATATGTCTAACACGTTTTGTATACTGCCATGGATGCATCTAGCAACAACAAGCACAGGAAATCTACGTGTATGTTGTAATAGTAATCCTGGTGAAAATCTAATACTACAAAAAGACGGTACACCTTATAAACTTAACAAGCATGATTTATTAGAGGCGTGGAACAGCGACACCTACAAAGAAATTAGGCAACAGATGCTAGACGGCGAACGTCCTAAAATGTGTACACGATGTTTTAGGGAAGAAGATGCTGGTGTGCGTAGTGCAAGACAAGCATGGAATGACAAGTGGAAAGAAGATGTTAAGTATACAGTAGATACACCTTTTGACATTAAATATGTGGACTTACGCTTGGGCAATCTGTGTAATTTGAAATGTCGCATGTGCAATCCATACTCTAGTAATCAGTGGGTTAAAGAATGGGATTTAGTTGAAACTGCATTAGATCCTAGCGAATATGACAGACTGAAAAATATGAACTGGCCTGAAAAAGAAAAAACATGGGAAAATCTTTTTAGCATTGCAGACACAGTAGAAGAAATTTATCTAACAGGCGGCGAGCCTACTATTATACAAGAGCAGCACAGGTTGTTAAATTATTTTATTGATAACGGAACTGCACACAAAATTAAATTAAAGTATAACACAAACCTAACAAATGTACCTAAACATCTGATAGACAAGTGGAGTAAATTTAAACATGTCCAGTTAAACTGTAGTATTGATGCTGTTGGTAAATTAGACAGATATATTAGATATCCTAGTAACTGGGAAACAATAGAACGTAATTTTGAAACTATTAGAAAACTACAAAACGCTACGATTGAAATACACTGTACTGTGCAGATGTATAATATTCTATATTTAGATAAACTTATAGAATGGGCACAACCTTATAATCATAAAATTTATTTTAATATTTTAAATCATCCTGAGTATTTAAATATTCGTTGTTTGCCTACACAATTAAAAAATCTTGCACAGATTAGATTAGCAGAATATAAACATTTACCAAAAGTACAAAATATTATTGATTATATGTGGAAAGAAGATTGGAGTGACAAACTAACTAAGTTTTACGACTATACTCAAAAACTTGACGAAAGCAGAGACGAGCAGTTAAGTACTATAGTACCGGAGTTAACAAAGTGAATTTTTATATGTACGGCGGTTGCGAAATACATGATACTATCCCTGCACTTCAAAAAGCATTGCCGCATCACAATTTTATTCAACAGGGAGCTACTACATTAGGTAGCATGTACAGCAAGCACGGACGTATTGCTGAAGCAACTTATGAATGGTACAGTCATCCGAAGTTTGCTAGACATACTGTAAAACCTGCTAGGCAAATATATAGAGAAATAGTTGCTAAGGATCACCTAAAGAATATCAAAGAAGACAACCTGATAAAAAAGGATAGTTGGATCATTGTTAGTTTTGTTCTCGAAGCAGAAGCTCGTATGGTCAAAGACGGTGAACACATAACATTAATAAAACAATTAGTAGACAAACCAGGACACGACATGGCTAGGCGAATGATGTTTCCTTTAGATCATTTAGCTACTATTAACGATCCAAAAAATACTGTTATGTGGGACGACCCATTTATTGGTGAGCAGTACTGGGCAGGCAAAGGTGACTGGCTTGCAAGATTTTCAGATGAACTAAACAGTATGTTTGATAATAGAGTAATGCTTTTGTTTACGCCGCCGGCTAGACAGTGGCGTAGTAAAATACACGGAGTATATCATCAATTACCTACACAAGGGCAATATAGTAACGCCTATTGGAAGAAAAAAACTGGAGAGTACTGGGAAACACATAGTTGGGAAAAAGTTGTTAAAGGATATAAAGGCATATACAATGGATTTAGACGATGGTCTTCTTTTAAGCCTAGAAATATTAATGTGCCATGGCAGGACTTAATTGGCGACGACGAGCATTATATGGGCAAAAATCCTTATCACTACGATGAACAGTCTGTAGGCAAAATCAGCAAATACATTGAAAAAGAAATTAAAGAGATAGAGCATGAGCAAAGACAACTGGCAGTATAACACAATTTGTGCATTACCTTGGACACATTTAGCTAGTAA
>Ga0213867_1000368_pt1 | contig 20533 bp, 15 predicted proteins | sample PICome_12_FD_160120 | JGI IMG/M metagenome (GOLD analysis project Ga0213867, IMG submission 160120) | Coastal seawater microbial communities near Pivers Island, North Carolina, United States - PICO540 | ecosystem: Environmental > Aquatic > Marine > Coastal | place: USA: North Carolina... | reverse complement strand
CCGGGGAGCTGTCAAAGCCGTACGCGGCCGTATCAATGCAAAGCTGACCTTGCTCGATTTGCCCGGTTTCGATCGAATACTCATAGACACGGATCTGCCGTGTTGGGGTGTCGATGTGATACAGTTGACTGTGATCTAGGCTCCAGCAAATACCATTGGAATTTGTGAGGCCGGCTTGTTGCAAGGTCAGCGCGCCCTCCGTATCTAGGCAGTAAAGATTGGCGCTGCCGGGAGCTTTTATCAGGCTGATGCTCCCCACCCAAAAACGTCCTGCAGGATCGCACTTGCCATCATTGAAGCGATTTTTAGATCGCAAGGCTGCTTCAGGATCCGCTAGTAATTTTTTTTGTCCACTTTGTAAATCGATGGCATATATACCGCTATCACCGGCGTAAATCCATCGGCCATCAAGCATCGGGACGATGGTGCCGACGCGCTCTCCAACATTCCAAGTGCGTTCATGGCCACTGTCTGGATCCAGTTCGACAATGGCATGGCCCTCTATGTCAACATAGTAGAGCTTTTCGTTCCACCAAATGGGACCCTCTCCCCATTTTGAGACGCGATTGCCGATGGGGCGTATGTCATATTTGTCCATGCAAAGTGTTTAGTAGCTTTGAGATTTGGTACAAGCCTATTGCGCTGGCATCTTGGGCTCATATTATTCTAGTTAGAGAATTCTTGTTATATTACGGCCCATTTGCGGGTTAAGGTTGCATGAAGCTGGCTCAGTCTGCTACGGATGGTGCATTGCATATTGATTTCAAAAAAAGTTTATGGCTGCTCAATCCAATCAATCCTTTAAGTTAAATTTGCTCCATCGTCCGCGCCGTCTACGTAAATCCGCAGCTATTAGAGGCCTGGTTAACGAAGTTGAGTTAGGCGTCGAGCATTTGATTCAGCCTGTATTCGTGATCGATGGTGAGGGGGTAGCTGAGCCCATCGAAACTATGCCCGGTATGGAGCGACTATCGATTGACCAATTGTTGGAAAATTGTCGTGAGTTGCAGAAGTTGGGGATTCCAGCAGTAGCGCTGTTCCCGTGTCTAGATAAGCGGCTAAAAACGGATGATGGTCGCGAGGCGACCAATCCTAATGGCCTGATCTTACGCGCAATTCGTGCACTCAAAGAGGCTCTGCCGGAGTTAACCCTGATAACGGATCTAGCCTTAGATCCTTATACCAGCCATGGGCATGATGGTTTACTGGATGCGCAAAAAAAGGATCTATTGAATGATGCCACGGTTGAGCGACTCGTGGAGATGGCGGTATTGGCGGCAGAAGCAGGTGCAGATTTTGTCGCCCCATCTGATATGATGGATGGCCGAGTGGGAGCCATTCGTGCAGCTTTAGACGATTTGGGGCATGAGCAGGTTGCGATCATGGCCTATTCCGCAAAATTTGCTTCGGCATTTTATGGACCTTTTCGGGATGCTGTCGGTAGTGGGCAGGCCCTTCAACCTGGCGCTTATTTAAATAAGGCCAGCTATCAACTCAATCCTGCCAACTCGCGCGAGGCCATGTCCGAGCTATTGTTGGACGAGCAGGAGGGGGCTGATGTACTCATGGTCAAGCCTGCGGGTCCTTACTTAGACATCTTGCATGCCGCTCGCCAACAAACCAAGCGGCCCTTGGCGGCCTACCAAGTGTCAGGAGAATATGCGCAAATTGTTGCTGCGGCCGAGCGGGGATGGTTGGATTTGGAGCGTTGTCGGGATGAGTCATTGTTGGCCATTCGCCGGGCTGGTGCCGATATGATTCTGACTTATTTTGCGCGTGCGTACGCACAGGCTATCCAATCAAAATGATGTGGGGTGGCTGGGCTGTTTGGATCGTATGCAAACTAAATTATGAGTGGCTTTTTTGCACATCAAAGAAGTCGCCGCCCTTGAGTTTGTCATCATCCGTATTCCAGGCAATGTGTTTGCCGGTGGGGATTAGGCGGGGAATGTGTTTAGAGCACTGAATATAGGCCTCATCGATTGAGACCAGAACCCAGCGTTCAGCCAGTGGGTCCTGAATATTCGCCATCTGATTAACAATTTCTGCGCGCCCGTTAATATGAAGCCCAATTGTACTGTCGTAGAAATCAATCATCAGTAAGCCGATGTGGCCGTTTTCTACAATATTACCGAGGCTGGCGTAGACTCCGTTGCCACGATACTCTGGATAGGCAATTGTTTTAGGATCCAAAATGTGGATGAAGCCTTTTGGCCCGACACGAATGGAGGCATCACAATGACCTGTAGCATCAGCAGTCGAAATAAAGAGCATTTCCTGTTGAGGAATAAATGTCAGCATGCGCTCGTTCAAATGATTGAGCATTTGATTTTTGTAAAACCTTTGAGCACGTGCTTTGCTGTGGTAGCGTACTTGTAACTCTTTTTCTGCAGACATAAAGCGCTTGAGGTATTCGGTATAGAAAAATTGGATGCAGGTAAGCGTCACAGTTTGTACTCAAACCAATAACAGTGTTGCCTGTACAACGGATGAGCTAACGCTTCGAGTTGTCTAGCGAATGGTGGCCAGACCCAGAATCGAACTGGGGACACAAGGATTTTCAGTCCTCTGCTCTACCGACTGAGCTATCTGGCCATACCAAAACGTAACTTAAAGAGAGCTTGAATCGCGGCGTCAATGGAGTTTTTTTAAAAAATGCATTTTAGTTAGCATAGGTCGCTGTGATCAAGCTGTATCAATCGTAGGTAGTTGCACCCTAGATTGTGTAATAGCTTAAGCTAGGTGTTTGGCAGCTGAAGGGCGAGGGATCCGAAAAAAAAACGGATGCGCAGCAGATCGGACCACATTTTTGTATCCTCTTAGCCAGCACATTTCTAATGCCATGTATTAAAAATGTGGGTGGAATAAAGTTACTTACAAATAGAATTCGAATGCTTGAAACGTCCGTTTACACAGTTCGGGTTAAAAAAATAAAAAATAGGCTTGGCATCACGAATGAATTGTTAACTCTGAAGTTTTATTGGTGAGATATGCAAGTGGCTAAAGCACGCAGACTGTAAATCTGTTCTCTTTTGAGTTCGCTGGTTCGAATCCGGCTCTCACCACCACTGATAATATCAGTGATGGTTTGATCGGTGCGCTGCGCACCACCTTTTTGTACTCACGCGTACAGGGCAATTGTGGCTTACATCACAAGCCTAAAAATTGCTCCATAGTATTCGGCTCTGAGGTACTGATCTAGAGATAACTACTTGGGACATTTCGAAGTGAGTTTGTCTCATTAAGGGGCGCCTCTGTAAACCTCCCATGTGTCGAGATTACCGATTTGCTGTGATGCAGGCAAGCCTCTCTCGCCAACGGTTGGGCTTCCAGCCCTCTTGTGCACAGAATCACCTTGCTCAAAATCAAAATTGTATTCGTCTCGGTCTTGGTAGGTTTTCAGAGGTGCCCTAAGATAGCTCCATAGAAAACGTTTTGGTATGCTCTCAATAACTCGAATTCTTAAGTATTTACTGACGTTGCCGAACTCGAAACGACTTGCTCAATTCGTAAACATTTTGATTGACGAATGAAAAATCCGCAATTTTGCTCACTTTGCGCTATCTATAGCAAATAACCTTAAACCATTATTTTATGAATAAATCAGAACTCGTTGCCAGTGTACAAGAGCATTTAGGTGCTGAAACCTCCAAAGCGACAGCCGAGCGCGCTGTTGAAGCCGTGTTGGAAGGCTTGAAAAAAGGTATCCAAGAGGATCAAAACGTACAGCTTATCGGCTTCGGAACTTTTTCGGTTACAGAGCGTGCTGCACGCGAGGGCATCAACCCACAAACTCGCGAGAAGATCCAAATCAAAGCTTCAAAGTCTGTCAAATTCAAGGCAGGTGCTGGACTTAAAGCACTCGTTTAATTAAATTTTATATTTTTTCTCCAAGACCTGCACTTGCATAGTGCAGGTCTTGTTTTTTTTACAGTGGACAAGTCGAATTGTGCGCTATTAAACAATCCAATTTTGCTTAATTTACGGGAAACACTATGAGTCAATCTTTATTTGAGAAGGTCTGGGAGGCGCACGCTGTGCGCGAATTAGCAAATGGGCAAACCCAGTTGCTCATCGGGACTCACCTTATTCACGAAGTGACCAGCCCGCAAGCTTTTGGCATGTTGCGTGATCAGGATTTAAAGGTTGCGTATCCGCAGCGGACATTTGCGACCGTGGATCATATCGTCCCCACCAACGAGTTGGTCGAGCCCTACAGCGATCCATTAGCTCAGGGCATGATCGAAGAGTTGCGTCGCAATTGTGCGGAGCAGGACATTACATTTTTTGACACAAATACGGGTAAACAGGGCGTCGTGCACATTGTGGGTCCTGAGCAAGGGATTACGCAACCTGGCACTACGATAGCCTGCGGAGACTCGCATACCGCAACTCATGGGGCTTTCGGTGCGATCGCTTTTGGTATCGGGACTAGTCAGGTACGCGACGTGTTAGCCACGCAAACGATCGCGCTCAATAAACTCAAAGTGCGACGCATCAACGTGAACGGTGCACTGCCACCAGGGGTCTATGCTAAAGATGTTATTTTGCACATCATTCGGCTGCTCGGCACTCAGGGGGGGACTGGATTTGCTTATGAATATGGTGGCAGTACCTTTGATAATTTCTCCATGGAGGAGCGTATGACGGTCTGCAACATGTCGATTGAAGGCGGTGCACGGGTTGGCTATGTAAACCCCGATAACACAACTTTTGAATACCTCAAAGGCCGCCCTTATTCGCCACAAGGTGCTGAGTGGGATCAAGCCATCGCACAGTGGCAATCCTATGCTTCTGATCCTGGATGCGCTTATGACGATGTGGTGGAGATTGATGCCGCCAGCATTCAGCCGACCGTTACTTGGGGGATCACGCCGGGACAGGGTGTTGGCATCGATGAGTGCATTCCAGCAATTGCGGATGGTGCCACGCAATCTGAGCGTGACTCGATTTCAGAGGCGCTTGAGTACATGCAATTTGAACAAGGCAGTCCCATTCGAGGTAAGAAGATTGATGTCGCCTTCATCGGCTCTTGTACGAATGGTCGTCTGAGTGATTTTCAAGAAGTGGCCAAGTATGTTGAAGGTCGCAAAGTAGCTGAGGGTGTGACCGCTATTGTGGTACCCGGATCACAAGTGGTTGCGAAGATTGCGGAGGGACTCGGTTTGGATAAAATATTTACCGATGCGGGCTTCGAATGGCGTGCGGCAGGTTGTTCGATGTGTTTGGCGATGAATCCCGACAAACTTATTGGAGATCAGCTTTGTGCGAGCTCTTCTAATCGAAATTTTAAAGGACGTCAGGGGAGTCCCACTGGGCGCACCATGTTGATGAGTCCCTTAATGGTCGCCGCTGCGGCGGTGGAAGGTCAAGTTACGGATGCACGAGAAGTGTTTGCTGTCTAAGGAAAAATAAAACAATTAACAGATTATCATTATGGCAACAGGACCGATTAAATCCGTCAGCGGTGCAGCAGTATTTGTCCCCGGCGACGATATTGATACGGATCGTATCATTCCAGCGCGTTTTATGAAGTGCATCACTTTCGATGGCTTGGGTGAGTACCTTTTTCATGACGTGCGCAAGGACGAAAAGGGGCGCCTCAAGGAGCATGCACTTAATGACGAACGTTATGCCACAGCTTCTATTTTAGTGAGTGGGAATAATTTTGGCTGTGGCAGCTCTCGTGAGCACGCACCACAGTCGATTTTGCGGGCGGGCTATCATGCGATCATTGCGGGGAGTTTTGCTGAAATATTTTATGGGAATTCGACTAACTTAGGCATTGTCTGTGTGACGGCCGATGATGCCGTGCGCGCCGTAATTGCCGAGGCGATTGTCACTGATCCACAACAAGTGATCACCATAGATTTGGAGCAATCTTGTATCCTCGTCGGAACGCAGTCTTACCCTTGCGAAATGAAGGCTGGAGCGCGCGAGAGTTTGCTAGCGGGCAGCTATGATGTGCTCGCTGAGTTACTGGAGGGGAAAGATGCGGTGGCAGAGACGATTGGTGCACTCAATTATCTCTAGTATTCGTGTGCGAATTCACTTGATTTTATTCAGCTGACTTCTAACAGTGGTGTTCAAGGCGCGGTCGCCAAGTGGTAAGGCCGAGGACTGCAAATCCTCTATCGTCGGTTCGATTCCGACCCGCGCCTCCAATTTATTCTCAAAGGCTTACGTAATGGTAAGCCTTTGTTCGTTTTAGGGTGTGGTGCGAGCAACGCCGCCCGCTCATAGCAAGCAGAAAATCTTTCAAATCGAGGTACTTTTGTTATGAGCTACTTTGATTTACGTATGCTGGGATTGTAGACCTCCTATGAACAGAGTCACCTTGTTCAAATATAAAAATTGCTCACGTCTCGACCATTGTAGGTTTTCTGGGCTGACCAAAACGCTAAAGTGCCATCAATTTTTCGTTTTATTCAATCGCTAATTTCAAGTCATTCCTCAATTCTATACTCATCTAATGCCCATGAACGAAATTATCTGTCCCCACTGTGGTAAAGCCTTCAAAGTTGATGAAACCGGATATGCTGACATCCTCAAGCAAGTCCGCGATAAGGAATTCGACGCTCAGCTTCACGAACGGCTGGAGTTGGCCGAGAAAGAAAAGAGCAATGCGGTGGAACTTGCAAAGGCCAATTTGCGTACGCAATTGAAAGGCGAGACGCAGGAAAAGGAATCGACGATTCAGTCGCTGAAGGCTCAGTTAGAGGCTGGGAAGACCGAGCGGCAATTGGCGGTCAATAATGCGGTTACAGCGGTTGAAAAGGAGCGCGACGACCTCCTGAACCAACTGAAACAGGCCAAGCAGGAAACGCAGAGCGCCACCGAGCAAGCGAAGAAAGATATGGCTAGTGCCGTCGAGCTGACGGAGCAAAAAGTTAGCAGTCAATTGCGAACAGAGCTTCAGGAGCAGATGACGATCATTCAGGAACTTAAAGCCCAGTTGGATGCCGGGAAGACGGCTCAGCAGCTGGCCGTCAAAGATGCGGTTAACAATCTTGAGCAAGAGAAAAACGAGCTCAAAAACCAATTGCAGCAAGTGAAAGCGGCAGGTGAGAACGCCACGAAGCTTGCTGCAATTGAAAAGCAAAAGGAAATTCAAGAGCTGAAAGGTCAACTCGAAGCCAAGGAGGTAAGCCAAAGGTTGGCGATTACAGAAGCAGTGAGCGTTGTGGAGAAAGAGCGCGACTCGCTCAAACATACTGTTGAGCAAGCGGCCTTGGAGAAGCAGGTAGCCGAGAAAGCGCTCACGGAGCAGTATGAGGTACGCCTGAAAGACCGCGACGAAGAGATCGAGCGCTTGAAAGATTTTAAGGCCAAGCTGTCCACCAAAATGGTCGGTGAAACCTTAGAACAGCATTGTGAAATCGAGTTCAATCGTATTCGTGCCACCGCATTTCCGCAGGCTTATTTTGAAAAGGATAACGATGCTCGCTCGGGCAGTAAGGGGGACTATATTTTTAAGGACATCGACGAGACGGGGACTGAGATTGTGTCTATCATGTTCGAGATGAAGAACGAGAGTGACACCACGGCGACTAAAAAGAAAAATGAAGATTTTTTCAAGGAGTTGGACAAAGATCGCCGTGAGAAGGGCTGTGAGTACGCCATCTTAGTCTCGCTGCTAGAACCTGAGAATGAGCTTTACAATACTGGCATTGTGGATGTGTCTTACCGCTACGAAAAAATGTATGTCATCCGGCCGCAATTTTTTATTCCGATGATCACCTTACTGCGCGACGCTGCCTCGAATGCGCTCAGTTATAAAAACGAACTGGCTCTGGTGAAGGCGCAAAATATCGATGTGACCAATTTTGAGGCAGATTTAGAGGATTTTAAGTCCAAGTTTGGACGTAATTATGAGTTGGCCTCCAAGCAATTTCAGACTGCGGTTGCGGAGATTGATAAGTCTATTTCGCATCTACAAAAGACGCGTGACGCACTCTTGAAGTCGGAAAACAATCTGCGCTTAGCCAATGATAAGGCCCAAGATGTCACGGTCAAAAAATTAACCCGCAAGAACCCGACCATGCAAGAGAAGTTTGAGCAAGCCAAGGTGATCAATGCTGTCGAAAGTCAGGAATCGTAAAGCTGAAGAGTATAGCGCTCGCTATTTGAGTCTTGAGGCGGGGTCAAATGGTTTCTCAAGCTAGTGGCTGGGCTGCTTTTCCTCGGTAGCGATCAGGTCGCCGAGCTTGATTTTCGTTAGTGGATCTTCCGCTTGTGCTTGCAGTGCATTTTGGTAGCTGCGAATGCCGGGGTAGGCACGCGCGATTAGCTCGGAACCTTCATTGTTGCCAAAGCAGTCGAATGCCTGTTTGAATTCCGCTAGTGTGAGCGCATGAAGGGGCCGACCAGCTTGATAGGCGCGATCGTTTTCGTTGTGGGAGTTGGAAGATTCGACCGGATAAATGTACCCCATAGAGCAGAGTCGCGTAATCCCTGAATTGAGAATGTGGCTGGGCACGCGCAGCGCTTTATACAATTCGCTGAAGTGGATGGGGGCATCGCCTAGTTGGAAACGCTTCGTGATCAGCATCAGGACGGCTAATGAAATGATCTCACGTGCCCGTTCGCTAGTTTTTTGCCATGCGTTTTCGTTGCTCAGGTAGTCGGCGTTTTGCACTGCATAGGTGAGCTGAGCGCCCAGCAAAATCATCAGCCAAAATATATAGAGGCCTAGCATGAGTACGATAATGATGCCCACCGATCCATACAGACTCTTGGTATCCACCACTCGTTGTACGTATAAAAATGATAGCAATTTATAAATATGCAGTAGGCCGACGACGAGTAGCGCTCCCACCAAGGCTGGCTTCCAGCGGACGTGTGTATTAGGAATGAATCGAAAAAATAGCGCTAAAAGCAGCGCGATCATCAAAAAAGCAATGACTGGAAATAAAAACTGGATCAGAGCCGCAATGGAGTTGCCAAAGGGGAGTGTTTCGGCAAAGCGAAAGAAAGTGTTGACGCTCATCAATGTAAGCGCAGCGGTGCCCAGTACGGCACCTAGGCTAATGAAGGTCCAATAGGTGACAATGCGCTCAGAGAGTTTCCGGCCTTTAGCAACGCCCCAAAGTGTATTGAATGATTTCTCAATAGAGCTGAGGACCTGCACCCCGATCACCAGTAACATCAGCGAGCCGATGACCCCGACGGTCCCAGACTTTGCAGCAGCGCTAAAGTTGTGAATCAGCTCTAGCATTTCGGGCGCCAGTTGTTTTTGCTGCATGGCTTGGCCATTTTCATTGATTTGAACGGCTACGTGGGGCGCTGCAAAGGTGATGGCATGGGTAATCGCCTGCACCACGACGCTGTCCTGTGATGGGCCATCACTTTGAGTCATATCTTGGTCCAAGAGAAAGCCAGAGATCATGATGCCGAAGGCAATCAGCGGACCAATCCCAATTAAAGAATAGAAGGTAAGTGCTGCCGCCTGTACGGGAATTTGATTGCGGCGAAGGCCTTGCCAGGTCAATGACAACACTCGCAGGAGTTGATGGAGTCGCGCTAGTGATTGGCAATGATCGCGTTCTTTGAGCTCCCAAATATCCTTATGGAACAATGCCTGTAGACGCGTAAGCGAGTCGCTCAAACTTTTGCGAGCAGGCGCAGCTGCACTGGAGTCTAGTTTCATGTAGCTACAGTAGTTTCAATTTTTGGTGATACGGGGGAGGTACTTGTCGCGTGCTAGACGCCAGAATACTAAAAAGAAGGCCGTCAGCGGGATAGCCAGAATCATCCCCATCAATCCATTTAGGGCCGTCCCCCAGAAGAAAATTGCAAAGATGATCAACATGGGACCCATACCGGTCGTCTTTCCCATAATTTTGGGGGTTAGAACATAATCGACCAAGAGCTGTCCGACAATGAAGATGCCACTACACGTTATCATGAGCGTGAGGCTGGATTCACTTTGCAAGTATGCGATCGGCAAGACGGTCAAGATGCCCAACATGGTGCCCAAATAGGGGATAATGTTGAGCAGCCCCAGCAGGAGTCCCAGTAAAAATCCAAACTGTAAGCCCGCAATAGAAAACCCAATTGCGAGGAAGGCTCCCAGTAAAAAGCCGATGATGATTTGGCCCCTAAAGAATGCCACCAAAATATCGTTAAATTGACGGACCAAAAAGAGTAAGTCGTCCCGACGTTCATCGGGCAAAAAACCGAGTTGGCCTTGTAGATCTTTCCAGAGATCTCTTTTTCCATTGAGTAAGAAGAAAACATAAACCGGAATGATGGAGTAGGCTGCCAGGCTGGCACTTAATTGGGTGATTAGGGCCAACAAGCCTTGCGAGGAGTTGCGGATTTTTAGCAGGCCTTCCTTGATGAGGGCGGAGTCTTGAAATAATTTTTCGCGCACATAGTTAAGAGGCGAATCGTTCAGTTGTAAGCTGAGCCAATCCCAAAGTTTAGGTGCATTATTTTGGAAGGCTGTCAGTACTTGGCTCAGCAAATCCGGTAAGCTGTGCAAAAAGTCGCCGATCTGCTCCAATAGATTGGGTAGTAGAAAGTAGGCCAGCACCGCGATGCTCAAAAGGGTTAAGAGATAGAGCGTTAAGATCGCACCCAAGCGCTTGAGTGGCGTATGCACTTCGAGGGATTGTATCAGCGGGCTGAGTAATGTGGCTAGGATGCTGGCAATCGCGAGCGGTAGTAAGACGCTTTCAAAGGCGGCTACAAAGTCTTTTAAGAGAGAAAAGAGCAGGTAGCCGGTACTCAGTAAGATGACCAGTGCCAGTGCAGTGCCTCCAGCAGCGATGATGCGTTTTTGACAGTTTGAGAGCATAAATTTTAAGTAGTTGGAGCTGCGGCCTCGAGGAGGGTCTCAGCAATTTCTTCCAGTGGGTAGGCCCAAATTTCCGACAATGTGGGGTGGTACCAATGTACTTTGATAAGATCCTGTACTCGCGCTTTCAGCTGAATGGCGACTGCCATGGCGTGAATCAGCTCACCCGCATCCTTGCCGACGCATTCTGCGCCCAGCACTTGCCCTTGACGATCGCAAAAAACTTTGACGTAGCCATAAAGGGCCTCCATCAGGATCGACTTACCATGATCGTCGAAGGGGTAGTCCGCTGCCAGATACTCAATGTTTTGGGCGATCAAGTTAGCTTCGGTGTGGCCTGCTGTGGCGATTTGCGGATCGGTAAAGGCTACAGTGACCAGACCGCTGTAATCAACCGGTCGCGGGTTTCGCTGTAACGCGTGATTAGCCGCGGTTTCCCCCTGCATGATGGCGGTGTGGACAATGGCGTGTGGTCCGCAAACATCGCCACAGGCATAGACTTGGGGGTTGGTCGTTTGTTGCGTTTTCGAACAGCGGACGTGACCCTTGGCGTGGCATTCAATCCTGGCCGCGGCTAAGTTGAGTGCAGCAGTGTTGGGGATCCGGCCCAAGGCATTGAGTACATAGCCGCTTTTGATTTGATGGCGGTGCCCCTGCTGCAGAAATTCGACTTGGAATCCATCAGGCAGGGCTTGAACTGCTTGCAGTTGCGTATCGGTGTAGACCCGGATGCCTTCATCTAAAAAAGCTTTTTTGACGCATGTTGACGCCGCAGGCGAAAATTCTTTAAGCAGTTGCGAGCTGCGTTGAATGAGCGTAACTTGCGAGCCGATGCGATTTAAAAATTGGGCCAGCTCGCAGGCGACGATTCCGCCGCCCAGAATGGTGACCTGTTCGGGGACGAAATCTAAGTCTAGCACATCCTGACTGGTCCATATTTTTGGATTTTTTAGCCCAGGTATATCAGGCCAAGCCACCTGTGAGCCGGTTGCGATAAAGAAATGGTCGGCCGTCAACAATGTTCCGTCATCAAGGGCAAGGGTATGGGGGCCGACAAAATGCGCCTGTTGACGATAGAGCGTGAAGCGCTGGTCTTGCAGTTGTCCCTGCCGATAGTCAGCAAATTCTTGAATGATGTGCCGCTTCCGCTTGTTCAATGCTGGCATATCGGCGCGAGGCGGTGAAATGTCTAAGCCAAAGTCGGCTCCTTTTTGTGCCAGATGTAGAATCTCCCCCGCATAGAGCAAGGTTTTGGAGGGCATACAGCCGTGCAATATACAGAGACCGCCTAATTCTTTCGCGCTATCAACAATCGCGACACGCGACTTTTGCTCGCGCAGGGTGCGGGCAGCTGCGTAGCCGCCACTACCGCCACCGATCACGATGCCATCAAAATGAGTGCTATCTGTTTTCATTTTTAGTTTGCTGTTTTACGATCTGTTTTTACTGCCGGCTTTCAAGAAGAAGTGGTCGACTATGTATTATAATTTTATCCCTAAATATGCAATAGGCTGAGCACGGTGCTCGGCAACTGAAGGCAAAGGGAGCTTACCATCATAACTCTAATGCTAAAAAATCCGTTTGCATAGTTTGGGTTTATGGGAGAAAGCTAGGTATGAGTGTGTTTCGGGAGGGATGTAATAAAGGTTTGGAGGCTTTCCCAGTATTGGGGGCCGGCGATTTCGACTAAGTCGTTGTGGCGCGCATTGGCGACCCACAACTTTTGTTTTGGTGCTCTAATTTGCTGGTAATTGTTTTTGGCATGCCAGAAAGGCACAATTTCGTCTTTTTCGCCGTGAATGAGTAGGCAGGGGCAGTTCACTTGCGGTAAGATCGAACGATTATCAAACACATCCCAAGGCACGATTTTAAAACGTGTGACGACACGGAAGGTGGAGGTGAAGCCGCCCTCAATGATCAAAGCCGCAACGGGGTAGCGTTGCGCCAAATAGCAGGCGGGTCCGCTGCCAAGTGAAAATCCGTAGAGGATGATCTGTTCGGGGCGATACTCTAATTGCTCCACCAGATACTTGTATACCGTCTCGGCAGCTGCCAAAACACTCTGTTCGCTGGGTGCCCCCGTGCTGGTTCCGTAGCCTGGGTAATCGTAGGCCAGTACGCTGTAGCCATTCGCTTGCATCTCAGCTAGTGTGGGCAGTAGGTCCTCTAAATCTTGGTTGTTGCCATGATTGTAGAGGAGGATCTTTGGCTGTGGGACAGCACTTTCCAGATGCAGGAGTGATAGTTGACGCCCGTTGGGCATGCGCAGCTTAAAGCTGCCAGCTAGCTCAAAACGCATCTTTTTAACGTAAGGGAAGACTTGGCTTTCTGCAAAAAAACGTGCAAACAGCAGCAACAATCCATAAGCTAATATTATGAGTAGGCAGCCGAGTAGTATCCAGTCAGTGAGAGAAAACATAGCAAGGAATGAGGCGATCTTCAAAAGAATTAGTTTGCAGCTGAAGGATGTCTCAGAAAGCTAAGTAACACCTAATTTTTGTATGGCGTCCATCCAATTCTCAAAGCCTGCGCAATCGTTGCAGGCCTCCGTGATCGTCGATTTGATGAATCAAGCCTTGGCGCAGCCAGATGTCCTCTCCCTAGCAGCTGGTTTTACCGATAATTCCATCCTGCCGCGCTCATTAGTGCGCCAAATGTCCACAGCATTAACCCAGGTAGGCTTGCCAAATGAGCCCTTACAATATGGGCAAAATCAAGGACGTCTTGGCTTGCGTGAGTTGAGCTGTCGGCAGTTGCAGCAATTCCCGAACGAATCCCCGCAGGCATTTATTGCGGAGCAGCTTTTTTTGAGTAATGGTTCTCAGCAAGCTCTTTATTTGGCCATGCAAACGCTGTGCGATCCCGGTTCAATAGTTCTGGTGCAAGATCCGACGTATTTTGTGTTTTTAGAGTTGTTGCAGGGTTTGGGTATTCACGCGGAGGCGATGCCCTGCGATGTCTGTGGACAGATTGACTTTGAGGCTTTGACACTGCGCTTACAGGCGATGGCGGAGACGGGGCAGCTAGCCTGCATACGAGCGGTTTATTTGGTGAGTTATTATGCCAATCCCAGTAGTCATTCAATGGATCTGGCGGAAAAAAAACAGCTGGCGCGAACGCTGCAATCTGCGGGCGTTCAGGTGCCTATTATTGAAGATGCGGCTTATCGTGACCTCTATTTTGAGCAAGCGCATGCGGCGCCTTCCATTTTCAGTTTGTCTGAGTGGGCAGCATTTCCCAAATTGTATTTGGGCACCTACACCAAGCCCTTTGCCACGGGTCTCAAGGTCGGGTTTGCGCATTGCAGTTCACCCGAATGGTTGCAAAAAATGTTGATCACCAAGGGACATCACGACTTTGGTTCGGCACATTTTAATCAGGCATTGGTGGAGTCCATGTTACTTGCCGGCGCTTATGCCTCGCATTTACAAACTGCCCGGCAACAGTATGCGGCCAAAGCCGCCCGACTCAGCGATACGCTGGAAGCGGGCGGATTGAAGGAGCTAGGATGGGATTGGCAAGCACCGGAGGGGGGGCTTATTCTATGGCTACGTGCGCCTGCGAATATGGATTTACGCATGCAAAGTCCATTTTGTGCGCGCTGCATCGAAGAGGGAGTTCTGTATGTCCCCGGAGATTTGTGTTTTGCGCATTCGACTCCTTGGAATTGTGCTCGGCTGGCATTTGGGGCCTTGTCAATCGAGGCTTTGAGTGAGGCTGCGGAGCGTTTTTGTCGGGTGGCGCATACATTTGCTCCCTAAATTGTACGTCATTGTAGGTCATCGGGCGTGAAATCTGACCGCACGAGGGGAAACTTCAGCGATCAAATGTGTTTTCTCGTCTTGACAGGCGGACAGAGGATCTGTTTTTTTCGCAAACTTTTCACCTATACAATTTATATTATCATGGGACCAACCTACAAACCTTCCAAACTTCGTCGTGCTAGAAAGTTCGGCTTTCGTGCTCGCAATGCAACTCACTCCGGCCGCAAAGTTTTAGCTGCCAGACGGGCAAAGGGCCGTCACAAGCTTTCCGCATCTGTTTAATTGAATGGACGGGTGGGGCGTCGATGAGTGTTCCCAAGCCACAACGTATTCGCAAGGCACAGGATTTTCAGGTCGCGCGTACCCATGGGCAGGTGGTTCACTGTAAAGCGTTCATTTTTCAGCTGCGCCTCAATGCGAGTTCCCAAACCACTGCTCGTTTTGGCGTTATCGCCAGTCGGCGAGTGGGGAATGCGGTCAAGAGAAATTTAGGCAAGCGACGGATGCGTGCCGTGTTTATGCAGTGTCAAGCGCAGCTGCCGCCCACGTCTGACTGTGTTGTCATTCTTCGTGCTAATTATACGCAGTATAGTTTTGTGGAATTAGAACAGCAATTTTTAAGTGCGCTTAGTCGATTGACGAGTTCTAAAAGATTGGGAGCTTCTGTGCAAAGCGCGGACTAACGCTGTTGACGGCATGACTCAGCTCGCGATGCTTCTAGTGCGCTTTTATCAGTTGGTACTGTCTCCCATGAAGTATTTTCTTTTTGGGACGACCCATTCCTGTCGCTTTCATCCGACATGTTCTCAATACGCAATTGAAGCCTACCGTCGTTTTGGATTCTTTCGGGGTAGCTACTTAGCGACCAAACGAATTTTACGTTGCCATCCGTGGCATCCGGGGGGCGTTGATTTGGTGCCCGAACAAAAAAAATGTTGCTGTCATTCATCGCGCAGCAAGCAATCAATGTATTCTGATGGATAAGAAAAACACATTTATGGGGCTGGCGTTTATTGTCGCTGGCATTGCTTTCATGTTTTGGCAAACGCAGCAGTTGTCTGAGCAAGCCGTGCAGGATAGCGCTCAGCAGCCACAAGTGGAAGCCACTGAGGATACCCAGAATACTGCAGATGCTGGTAGCCCTTCATTTATTGTTGAGCAAAATCCAGTTGTTACTTCGTCTATTGCTCAAGCAACCCGAGACGCGGGTTCTTTAATCGTCACAGAGGATTCACTTGCTCAGCCCGCAGCATTGATCACCCTGCGGAATGAGTATCTTGCTGTACAGATGACCAGTCGCGGCGGGGCCATTCAGCAGGTAGAATTTTTGCAAACTAAGCGCGGTGAGCGTGATGATTTTGTCTTCAATCAACTGAGTCAGCGCGCAGCATTAGAGCTGTCGGTCCCAAACCAAGCCGGGGAGCTGAGTCGGATTGCCCAAAACTTTGAATTGGAAAGCGCTACAGCCACACGCGCCGTTTATGTGCTCCATACGGATGAGGGTTTACAGATTCGTCGCATCTATGAACTGAACGCCGACGATAGTGAGCAAGCCTATGTCATCCAACACAGCACGCAAGTGCTCAATACGGGTGCCCAGAGTGTCCAGTTGTCCGATCTATACTTTAATTTGGGGACGGTGACAAGTATTGCGTCGAATGCTTTGCCTTCTTATCTCAACGTTGGGTATTTCGATGGTGATGCGGTTGAGTTTACTGCAATCGACGATTTGACTGGCAGTTCAGGGATACTGGGATTTGGGGCTAAGCAGCCACAATCGATGATTAATTTAAGTCATCGCATGGAGTGGGCCTCTGTGAAAAATCAGTTCTTTAGCGCTATTCTGACTGCAGAGACTCCAGGCAAGCAACTGAAAATCCTTCCAGTGGAGGTGTCCATGGAAGCTGATTTGCCCAGTACGGGAATTCAAGCCAGCATCGGCTTCGCCTTGGGATCGATTGCTCCCGGAGGGCAGAGCGAATTTAATGGCAGCTATTATGTCGGCCCCAAGGAATTTAAGCGACTACAAGCGCTGGGCAATCAGCAGGATTTGGTCATGGAATTCGGCTTCTTGGCCTTTATCAGTAAATTGCTATTGTCCTTTATGTATGCGATTCACTGGGTCGTGCCCAGTTGGGGCTGGTCGATTGTGATCATGACGATTTGTATTAAGCTGATTTTTTGGCCGCTTACGGCCAAGGCCAGTCGTTCCCAAAAGCGGATGTCTAAAATTCAGGCTCCCATGGCGGCCTTGAAGGAAAAGTATTCAGACAATCCCCGCAAGATGCAGGAAGAAACCTTAAAGCTATTCCGAGAGCATCAGGTCAATCCCGTCGCTGGCTGCCTGCCTATTTTGATTCAAATGCCGATTTTTCTGGGGCTGTTCTACATGCTACGCTCGGCTGCGGAATTGCGGCATGAGCCTTTTCTATGGGTGGCAGATTTGTCGCAACCAGATACGCTGTTTGAGATTGCTGGTTTTCCAATCAATTTACTGCCGCTGATCATGGGGGTCACCATGTATTTTCAGATGAGTATGATGCCGGTTTCACCGACTGCAGATCCCATGCAGCAGAAAATATTTAAATTTCTACCCTTTGTTTTTCTCATTTTCCTCTATACTTTTTCAGCAGGCTTAGTGCTGTATTGGACGGTGCAGAATATCTTGACCATTGTACAGCAAAAGATTACGAATCGCCAGATGGACAAAGAGGCAGATGCCACGCCGGTCGTGGAACATCCAAATGCCACTTTCACGAAGAAAAAGAAGCGCAAGCGTAGCGTGTAAGCTGTGCCCAATCGCTTTTCGTAGGCTTGCTTAGTCTACGTAAGGAGAGATGGTCATGCTTTCATGGCTTGACCCAAGGCGCTGCTGTGATTCGGTACAGGCTGCTATGTCTCTATCATTGCCAGCACTTGACTTGCATTCTCCAGCAAAAATCAATCTGACACTTTCTGTGCACGGTCAGCGTGCAGATGGCTTTCATGAGCTAAGTTCGTGCATGGTGGCTTTGGATTTTGGGGATCGTTTAAAGGTTCAGCTCATTGCGGGTGAATGTGATCAATTGCAGATTGAGGGACTCGAACTCAGTAGCGGTCCGGATAACTTGATTTTGCTGGCCGCGAAATTGTTTCGTCAGCGAAGTGGCTGTAGCAGCTATTTTCGATTTGATTTACTCAAACGAATCCCCGTTGGCGCTGGTTTGGGTGGAGGAAGCAGTAATGCGGCGACGGCTTTACGGGCTATGAATCAATTAATGCAGGCACCGTTAGAGCATTCACAACTGATGCAGTTAGCTGCTGAATTAGGATCGGATTGCAGTTTTTTTCTTCAGACGGAGCCTGCGCTTGTGAGCGGACGCGGTGAACGAATTGCGTCAATAGAGTCTGGTTTCAGCCAAGCAATTAGCGGAATGAAGGTACTGTTATTTCGTCCAAACTTTTCCATTAGTACCGCCGAGGCTTTTCGAGCTCTGGTCGCCGCCGCCCCGCATGCTTATCAGGCACAGTCAGTGGCAGAAGTTGCTTTAGATCGTTTAATCCATTTAAGACCCGAGCATTTTAGACAGGAAAGCTTTTATAATAGCTTTGAACGCGTTTTGGCTGATGCCTACCCAGAAATTGATGCGGTATTGCAATATTTACGGCAACGTGGAATTTCTTGCTTATTAAGCGGTAGTGGTAGCTGTTGTTGGGCTATTTTGCCCAGAGCCGATTTTTCGCTGGCATCCTTTCGCGAGTATTGTGAGCGGCAGTGGGGTGAATTATCCTTGTTTTTAACGACAGAAGTGATTTGATTTATGGACCCCGTTGCTTTATACCTCCAGTAAACATTACTTTATGATTGACCTTGTGTATGTAAACCAAATCTAAGTAACGGTTAATAATGCGATGAGTCAGGCAAATACATATAGAGAATTTCAGTTGCAAGGCATTGCAGCGTCCTCAGGAGTCATTCAAGGGCGTGCGTGGGTGCACAAGCATAATCAGCTGGAAATCCCTGAGCGCAGCCTAGATGCCTTTGAGGTGGCACATGAGATCGAGCGCTTTGAGCAGGCAATTGTGTCCACTCGTGAAGAGATTATGCGAATTCGTGATCGGGTTGCAGAGAGTTTGAGTGAAGCTGAGGCTGCCATTTTTGATGCACACTTAATGGTTTTGGAAGATTGTGCTTTGATTGAAGAGGTTACGGATGCGGTGCGGCAGCAGTTAAAAAATATTGAGTATTGTTATCACTCTGTTGCGCAGCGCTACATCGCTTTCTTTCAGTCGATGGAAGATGAGTACCTTCGTGAACGTGTGACAGATATTCGTGATGTTTCGCGCCGGTTATTGCATAATTTGATGGGCTCTCAGCAGCATTTACTGACACCGCATGAGGGGGATGATTGGATTTTGGTGGCAGAGGATTTAAGCCCATCGGATACGGTCGGATTAAATCGTGGAGCACTGTTGGGTTTTCTCACGGATAGTGGAGGGAAAACCAGTCACGCGGTAATCATGGCACGCTCATTGGGGCTACCGGCAATAGTCGGTTTGCACGATGCGACAACGCAAATTCGCACTGGGGACCCCTTATTGGTAGATGGCAGTGAAGGTCGAGTGCTGGTACATCCTAATCCAGAGAGCCTAGCGAATTATGGTCAAGTCGCAGAAGATCGGCTGCGTCTAGAAGCTCGTTTTCGTACGTCCCTCAGTAAGGCCAGTCAGACTCGAGACGGTTTGGAAGTTGATACGATGCTAAATATTGAGGGAAGCCACGATCTCGAAAACTTTAGCGAAAGCGGTGCTGGAGGCGTGGGCTTATACCGAACCGAAAGTTTGTTTATACAGAAAAATGCTTATCCCGATGAGGCGACTCAATATAATGAGTATGCGGCGGTTGTACGAGCTGCAGCTGGACAGCCGGTAACTATGCGAAGTTTGGATATGGGAGGAGATAAGCTGTTGTCGAAGGATACGGAGACTGCGGATCGCTCTTTTATGGGGTTTCGGGCCATTCGCTTATGCTTAGAGCAGCCAGAGCTTTTTAAAATACAGTTGCGCGCTATCTTACGAGCCAGTGCTTTGGGGCCCGTAAAATTAATGTATCCGCTGATTAGTGGGATTGATGAATTGCGAGCGGCCAACCGTTGCTTAGCTGAAGCGAAAGCCGAATTGACCGAACGAGGCGAGGCGTTCGATCTCCACATGAAGGTTGGAGTGATGATTGAGGTGCCGAGCGCAGCGCTGATTGTGGATTTGATTGCAGATGAAGTCGATTTCTTCAGTATTGGAACGAACGATTTAATCCAGTACTTGATGGCAGTCGATCGTCTAAATGATCAAGTTTCGCATCTCTACGATCCCACCCATCCGGCTGTTATCCGCACCTTGAAATCGGTGATTGATGCGGCGACTCATCACGGGAAACCAGTCAGCGTATGTGGTGAAATGGCGGGAGAATCAATCTTCACCCCTCTGTTAGTTGGCTTGGGGGCCAATGGCATCAGTCTAGCCGGCAGTTTGATGCCAGAGGTCAAATATGTTTTGCGCGCACTTCAAGTCCGAGAAGCTCATAAGTTAGTTGACCGAATTCTCCAATGTGGAGATTCGCAAACAGCAATGAAACTGTTACAGGATTTCCGTACAGATTTACTGGCTGGCAGCTAGTGGCGAGTCGCATCTATCGACCATAAAAAGCTTTGGTGCCTGCAAAGCGTAGATCCGTTGGGGGCTTTTAGCGTAAACTCCCATGCGGTTGGTTTCGTTGGGCTTAATTGTAAATCTTGCCCTGTGATGCCAACATAAATTTCACGGCTGTCGGGACGTGGAATAGGATCGAGGACATGCTCAAACTCAAGTATTTCACGACTATTCGCCAGTCGAAATTTTGCTTTTAAGCTGGTTCCCGCAGGCAGTTGATTGAGTTTTTGCTTGCAGATCAGGATGAAATAGTTGCCTGCCAAGGCATCTGGCTGCGAGCGGA
>Ga0213867_1000367_pt1 | contig 20549 bp, 17 predicted proteins | sample PICome_12_FD_160120 | JGI IMG/M metagenome (GOLD analysis project Ga0213867, IMG submission 160120) | Coastal seawater microbial communities near Pivers Island, North Carolina, United States - PICO540 | ecosystem: Environmental > Aquatic > Marine > Coastal | place: USA: North Carolina... | reverse complement strand
TAGCGGCACCATTCTTAGCAATAGGAGCGGCATTGGTGGCAATGTTCAGTTATGAAACAATTAAAGGTTGGATAAGTGCAGGTATTGATGCAATAATAGGACTAGGCACAGCAATAATGGAAATGTTTAGTTGGGAAGGTATAAGCAGTTTCTTCACAGATGCATGGGACGCAATAATGGCAGTACCTAATGCAATCATAGGACTTTTCTCAGGCGAAACAAGTTTTGGTGATGTAATTGATTCCGCTTGGAATGCAATTATGTTTGTTCCAAACAAAATATTAAGCATATTTGATACTAGTGTAGGAGATATATTTCAATCTGCTAAAGATATGATTATGTGGCCTATTAATAAAATTAAAGATGTATTTGGAATAGAGTTTGAATTTCCGAGTATATCTGATATGTTCAACTCTATTGTAGATAAAGTAAAAGGATTCTTTAGTTTTGATTTTAAACTTCCAGACTTTACAGACTATCTTCCAAAATGGTTAGGTGGTAAAGGTAAGTCATTATTTGGCGGCGGGGACGAACCAAGCACAGACACAGCATCAGCAACTTCAACTAGCAGTTCTGCACCAGATACAGCAAAAATGATGGCAGAATTTTCACCAGAAGAATTGTCTACTATAGGCAATACTATGTCAGAAGTTGGTACTCAAATAGCTGATTTAAGTGGTAAATTAGGTAATGTAGCAGATCTTGGTCCAAACCAGAAAGCGACTAACGAACAGCTAGAATTGTTAAATAATAGCATGACCCAATTGGCAGAGTTGATGATTGAGAACAACAAACTAACCAAAGGTGTTAGAACTGGTGTTAACGCTCAAGGCGACTTAATGACGGGATAATTGAATGAGTTGGAAGAGATATTTTACAGAAGTGCAACAAGGCACAAATAGCCCATTAGGCGGTGCAGGTGGCAATCAGCCAGGTCCTGCAAGAACTAATTATAGTTCATATTTGCCTGATGTGTATGTAGGTGCTCCTAATCGTGTAGAACGTTACGGACAATACAATGTAATGGATAACGATTCAGAAGTAAATGCGGCACTAGATATACTTTCTGAATTTTGTACACAATTTAATAAAACAAATAAAACAAATTTTGTACTTGATTTTAAAAAAGATGCAACTAACTCTGAAGTTAAAATTTTAGAAAACTACTTACAGCAGTGGACTAAAATGAATAGTTTTGAAACACGTATGTTTAGAATAGTACGTAATGTTTTCAAATACGGTGATCAGTTTTTTATTAGAGATCCTGAAACTAAAAAATGGTTTCATGTTGATCCTGCAAAAGTTTCAAGAATTATTGTTAATGAATCAGAAGGCAAAAAGCCTGAACAATATATTGTAAAAGATATTAATTTAAATTTTAAAGATAAAGTAGCAACTACTCCTTTCCAAACTAACGGTAATGTAACTGGCGGCGGCGATGGATACCTAACAGGTAGCGTTCGTGGCATGGTTGGTAATACAAGTACAGCAGGTTCTGGAGGACAAGGACGTTTTGGTATGGATCAAGAACATGAAATTGCAATTGATGCAGAACACATGGTACACTTGAGCCTAAGCGAAGGACTAGATAACAATCATCCTTTTGGTAATTCATTACTAGAAAGTATATTCAAAGTATACAAGCAAAAAGAATTACTTGAAGATGCAATTATTATTTACAGAACACAGAGAGCACCAGAACGCAGAGTATTCTACGTTGATGTGGGCAACATGCCGTCACACCTTGCTATGCAATTTGTGGAGCGTGTTAAAACGGAAATACATCAAAGACGTATCCCATCGAAGACAGGCGGAGGCACATCGGTCATAGACAGTTCTTACAATCCGCTGTCAACCAACGAAGACTACTTCTTTCCACAAACAGCAGAAGGGCGTGGATCAAAAGTTGAAACATTACCAGGTGGAACTAACCTAGGTGAAATTGACGACTTAAAATATTTTACAAATAAATTAATTAGAGGATTACGTATTCCTAGTTCTTACTTGCCAACTGCGGCACAAGATGAAGGACAAAGTCAATACAATGACGGTAGAGTAGGCACAGCATACATACAAGAATTAAGATTTAATCAGTATTGTATGAGATTGCAAGGACTACTAATTGAAGTATTCAATCAAGAATTTAAACGTTACTTACTAGAAAAAGGTATTAACATTGATGTTAGTATGTTTGATGTAAGTATGCAACCACCACAAAACTTTGCAAGTTATAGACAAAGTGAATTAGACAATACTCGTGTTCCAACATTTACACAAATGATGGCAGTACCATATATTTCAAATAGATTTGCATTAGAAAGATTCTTAGGTTTATCTAAAGAAGAAATTGCACACAATGAAAGACTATGGAGAGAAGAAAACGATGAAACTCTACAGCAACCACCTACTGATGCAAGTGCAGAAATGCGTACAGCAGGAGTTAGTGGTGCAGGTATAGCAGATGATTTAGGCGGCATAGAAGATGAAGCACCAGAAGGTGAAGAAGGAGCCGCGGCGGCAGGAGAAGGTACACCACCTGAAACTGTTACAGGAGCAGAGCCAGGTGCAGACGCTGGCGGAGACACAACACAGCAAACGGTATAAATAGTATTATGAACTTACGTGAATTCTTTTATTTTGATAAACAAAACTTAGATCCAATTGAAGATAAAGGATACGATCCTTTGTCAGACGAATCTCCAATGGAGTACGATGACACTCGTAAGACACGTCTTAGTTTACGCATGATAAACAAAGCACGTAAATCTTCAGAATTACACAAGGAAGAAAACGAGAAAGAATTATTTTTCGTAAGGCAAATGTACGGCATTGCCGCTAACGCAGAACCTGGAGTGTAATTTGTCCGTAGCGTTTGTCGTAGGTAACGGCAAGAGCCGTGAACCGATCAATCTACAACATCTAAAACAGTTTGGAAAAGTATATGCGTGTAACGCAGTATACAGAACCTTTAGACCTGACTATCTAGTTGCTGTTGATGTTAAAATGATATTAGAAATAACACAACATAGATGGCAATTAGACAACGAAGTATGGACTAATCCTAATAGATCATACAATGCAATACCAAATTTAAATCTTTTCAACCCTAGTAAGGGTTGGAGTAGCGGTCCTACAGCATTATGGATGGCTAGTCATATGCACGGATATGACGAAATATATGTGTTAGGCTTTGATTTTAGGGGTACTAAAGACGTAAATGGTGAATATAAACGTGTAAACAACATATATGCTGATACACAAAACTATAAAAAAAGCTATGATCCTGCTACATATTTCGGAAATTGGGAAAGACAAACATTAACTACAATGAAAAGTCATCCAGATACGAGATATATAAGAGTAGTTGAGGAAGGGGATTCTTTTATACCAAAATCACTAAAGGACGTTCCGAATTTAGAACACTCAACAGTGTCAGAATTCAAAGATTTCTGGCAGATATCCTGATATCAAGTCAAAACGGCTCGTTTTGAGCCTATTATCCATACATATATTGTAAAAAATGTAAATATGTTTACAGCCTTACGAACATACAAGGAGAAACTAATGGCAGATATCAATAAAATTGAAGCAATGCTTGAAAAACTCGTAAACGAGGACAAAGCAGGTGCTGAAGAACTATTTCACGAGTACGTGATAGAAAAATCAAGAGAAATTTATGAAAACCTACTAGAAGATGATCTAGACATTGACGAAGCGTCTAAAGACGAAGAAGTTGATGAAGCTAGTGATGAAGAAGTAGATGAAGCATCAAAAGACGAAGAAGTTGACGAAGCATCAAAAGAAGATGACAAAGAAGTTGACGAATCATCAAAGGACGACGAAGTAGAAGAAGCTACAGATGAAAAAGAAGTAGAAGAAGCTACAGACGACGAAAAAACTGATGAAAACTTTATGGAACCTGAAATGGAAGCACCTATGGACGACATGGGCGGTGATCCAGCAGACGACATGATGGGCGACATTGAAGCCGGTGATGACGAAGAAGGTGACGACATGGGCGACGAAGGCGAAGAAGAGCTAGAAGACCGTGTAGTTGATTTAGAAGATGCTTTAGATGACTTAAAAGCAGAATTTGAAAAAATGATGGGTGACGAAGACAAAGGCGACGACGAAGCAGGCGATGACATGGATATGGACGCAGGCGACGACGAAGGTGATGCTGAAGAAGAAGCATTAGTACCAGCTGAAGAATTTGCACCTATGGAAACTTCAGAAGATGAAGTAGAAGAATCTGTACAGAAAACCGCAACAGAACAGATGCGTGAGTATGTAGAGAAAGTTGCTGAGCCAAAAGGCGAGGACAACAAAGCGAAATCACCAGTTGCATCTAAAAATGATATGGGCGGAACAGCCTCTAACATTGCACAAGGTGGTGACGAGAGTGGCGGCAAGGCACAAGCACCTAAAGAAGATAACGCAGGGAACGTAAACGTACCAGGCGGTAAAGCATCGAAGTCAATGAGCAAAAATGCAAAAGGACACGGTACTGAGAAAAAAGGTGCTGGTGAAACTGGCGTCAACGCAAAAAGTACAATCGGATCATAAGGATAACTTATAATGCTTAACTTAACCGAAACTCTATCCTTCGACCAGGCGAATATGGTTGTTGAGACAACTGAAAACGAAACTGGAGGCAAAGACCTTTATCTTAAAGGAATTTGTATACAAGGTGGTGTGCGTAATGCAAACCAAAGAGTTTATCCTGTAAGTGAGATCAGTAGGGCTGTAACTACGCTCAACGATCAAATCAATGGCGGGTATAGTGTATTAGGTGAAGTTGATCATCCCGAAGGACTTAATATTAACCTTGACCGTGTAAGTCATATGATTACTAATATGTACATGGACGGAAACAATGGTTATGGCAAAATGAAAATTTTACCTACCCCAATGGGAACACTAGTTAAAACAATGCTGGAAAGCGGAGTGAAACTTGGTGTTTCCAGTAGGGGTTCAGGTAATGTATCAGAAAGCGGAAGCGGTGAGGTTTCGGATTTTGAAATCATCACAGTGGATGTAGTTGCACAACCCAGTGCACCGGGGGCGTATCCTACGCCCATTTACGAACATTTAATGAATGAACGTGGCGGGTACAAGGCATACAAACTTGCACAGGCAACAAAAGAAGACCACAAGGCACAGAAATACTTAAAGGAATCTCTAGTTAACATAATTAGAGGCCTCCAGTAATAAGGAGAAATAAATGTTGGATGCATTAAAAACACTCTTTGAAGGATCTGCACTAAGCGAAGAAGTTAAAGCAGAAATTCAAGAGGCTTGGGACGCGAAAATTAAAGAAAACCGTCTTGCGGCAACAGCTGAACTCCGTGAAGAGTTTGCTCAAAAATACGAGCATGACAAACAGTTAATGACTGAAGCAGTAGATAAAATGCTTGAGACAAAACTGTCCGAAGAAATTGCAGAGCTTGCAGACGATCGCAAGCAACTAGCAGAAGCTAGAGCAAAATATGCAGTAGCTATGCGTGAAAACGCCGGCAAACTAAAAGATTTTGTGCTACATCAGTTAGGCAAAGAAGTCGGTGAACTTCACGAAGACCAAAAAGCTCTTGCTACAAACTTTTCCAAGCTCGAAGAATTTATTGTTGAAGCTCTAAGTAAAGAACTTGCAGAATTCCACGAAGATAAGAAAGATTTAGCAGAAACGAAAGTTCGTTTAGTACGCGAAGCTAAATCCCACTTAGCAAAAGTGAAAACAGACTTCATTCAAAAATCTTCAAAAGCTGTAATGGAAGCAGTTGACAAAGGTCTTAATAAAGAGTTGAGTGCTCTTAAAGAAGATATTGAGTCAGCTCGCAAAAATGACTTTGGACGTAGATTGTTCGAAGCATTTAGTAATGAGTACACAAATTCATATCTAAATGAAAAGTCAGAAACAGCTAAATTGTTGAAAGTTGTTGATGTAAAAAATAAACAACTTGAAGAAGCAAAAGCGACAGCAGATGAAAAGGCAAAATTAGTTGAAGCAAAAGACGCTGAAATTAAACGTGCAAAAGATCTAGTTGAGCGTAATGAAGTACTAAACAGTCTTGTTGGACCTTTAAACAAGGACCAAAAAGAAATAATGACAGACTTACTGGAATCAGTTCAGACTGCAAAATTACAAGGTGCTTTTGACAAGTACCTACCAGCAGTTTTAGCAGGTAACACTCCAGAGAAGAAGAAGGCGACACTCACAGAAGGCAAAGAAATCACAGGCAATAAAGAAACAACTATCGATAGTAATGACGCTAGCCAAAACTACTCTAACGTAGTAGACATTAAACGCCTAGCGGGTATTAAATAAGGAGAAAAATAATGTCAGAACTATTAGAAGGACGCTGGCAGGATACAAAGAGTGCTCTTCTTGAAGGCTTACAAGGCCACAAGAAATCTGTAATGGATGTTACTTTAGAAAATACTAAAAAGTATTTGGCTGAAAGTGCAACAGCAGGTGCAACTTCTGCAGGTAATGTCGCTACTCTAAACCGTGTTATCCTACCAGTAATCAGACGTGTAATGCCAACAGTTATAGCAAACGAACTAGTTGGTGTACAACCAATGACTGGTCCAGTAGGCCAAATTCATACTTTAAGAGTACGTTATGCTGATACAGCAGACGATGCTACTACAGGTGAAGAGGCTCTAAGTCCATTCAAGATCGCTATGGGTTATTCCGGCGATGCGGCAGGAAGTGATGCTGGTAAAGCACAAGCTACTGCTGGTCTTGAAGGATCTGCTGGTAACAGACTAAGCATCCAGATCTTAAAGCAAACAGTCGAAGCAAAAACCAGAAAGCTATCAGCTAGATGGACTTTTGAAGCGGCTCAAGATGCACAAGCTCAACAGGGCATTGACATCGAAGCTGAGATCATGGCGGCTTTGGCGCAAGAAATAACAGCTGAAATTGATCAAGAGATCCTAGCATCTCTACGTTCATTAGCTGGTTCTGCGGCACTAACATACGACCAATCAGCTGTATCAGGTACAGCAACATTCGTTGGTGACGAACATGCGGCTTTAGCAGTTCAAATCAACAGAGTTGCAAACTTGATTGCACAGCGTACACGTAGAGGCGCAGGTAACTACGCAGTTGTAAGTCCATTTGCACTTACAATTCTACAATCTGCAACAACTTCAGCGTTCGCAAGAACAACTGAAGGTTCGTTCGAAGCACCAACAAACACTAAGTTTGTAGGTACATTGAACAACGCTATGAGAGTATATGTTGATTCATATGCGGCTGATAGTGCAGACGTACTAGTTGGTTACAAAGGTTCAAGTGAATCAGATGCACCAGCATTCTACTGCCCATACATTCCATTGATGTCAAGTGGTGTTGTACTAGACCCAGCAACATTCGAACCAGTTGTGAGCTTCATGACTCGTTACGGATATGTTGAGTTAACAAACACTGCATCATCTCTAGGTAATGCGGCAGACTACCTATCTAAAGTGGCTATCACTAACGGTAACGTTAGCTTTAGCTAATCTTAGATTAGTAACTGAATTAAAAAGGGCGGCTTATGTCGCCCTTTTTTTATGGCTAAATTTTCTGGTTGACTTCTGTTCTCAAATAAGGTATAAACACTAAATAACCGTTAATTTATGAAACATAAACATTTAATAGTACGAGCAGAAGTAAGTAATCCTCCAAGATACGAGCAAAATATTATTGACTGGACAAAACATCTAATAGAAGACATAGGCATGAAGATTTTGCTAGGTCCTTATGCAACATACTGTGATAAAGCAGGCAATAAAGGCTTTACTTGTGCTACTATTATTGAAACATCGCATGTAGTTTTACATACTTGGGACGAACAACGTCCTACATTAATACAACTAGACGTATATACGTGCAGTGAACTAGATATTACTACAGTATTTGAAGCATTAGATAAATGGGATCCAATCAAAATTGACTACAAATATTTGGATAGAGAAACGAACTTAACTGAAGTATTAGATACTAAATAATATTACGTTCAGGCTTATAGCCCGGAAGTAGCATTAGCGAAGGAACGCACTTAACTGTAAAAAGGAGAGTGTTATGAATCACAAAGACTTCGAACTAGCTCGCAAAAAAATCAAGACAAAACTAGCTCACAAAGCCATAATGGAAAAAATGGCTAAAAATCGCTTGTCTAGACCAAGATGCGAGAAGAATATATTAAGTGATGATCCAAGATTACAAAAAATTTAATATTTTGGTAAAAAAAAGGTTGACTTTCTATGTAAAGTTTGCTATATTACTAACATAAGCAACAAAAGAGTAATTGACTTTTGTTTTATAGTGCTAGGAAGAGGCGTTTACCAGAGCGTCGAACTAGGCTAATTAGGGGTGGTACCCAGGCTTGGTAGTAGAAATACGCTGAGTCACATCGCTCTACCGAGCGGAATTAGGCTCCCTGGATTTGAGAATGGCATCTCGGTCGAGGGGTTGGAGGTATAACCGAGTCCTCCCTATAATTGCTTATTCTTTAAAGGTGTACAAGTTTACTTGTATGCCTTTTTCCTTTTGTGATAAATACATGTGTCAGATAGCGAGCCGCAAGGCGGACTTATGCTGTACCCACAGCGTACCGGATAGAACCCGGATAGGACTACTTATATAGGAGAAAACAAATGGGAAGACCACTAAACAAAAAATTATTTGGTGTAGCAGGCGTAGGCCCTACAGCAAGTGGAAATGAAATCAAAGTAAACTTTCATAACGGCACAGCAGTTAAAGAAGGTTATATCGTTAAACAATTAGGATCAAAAAAATTCCGTTGCGAAGAAATTGGTACAGCTGGAACATTTGATTGTACACTAAAAACTGGTGTATTACCTGCTAATTTATCAGCAGGCGAAATGTCAATTTCAGTACAAGGTGCTGATTCAGAAACTTACGGTGTAAGTAAAATTGCAGGACGTAAAGTAACTGTAGCTCAACCTAGTTCAACAGGTTCAAACGCATTAGACGGTACATCTTTAAAATATGCACTGACAGGTTCAGCGGCATCTGGTGTAGTTAGAATGGAAGAAGCTGGTGATGATAACACATTATCAGGTACTGACGACGACGATTTCACAGAAGACGCATAATAATATTTATGGGGGTGGCAACACCCCCTAAATTTAAGGAAGAACATGTCAAAATTTGTTAATATACCAAACGGTGATTATACAGTTAGTGTACAAAGTGGAGGAGTAATTACTCTTAACACAGGTGCTGAAACTGGCTATGTAAAAATCACAGGAGACTTAGTTGTTGAAGGAGATACAACTACAGTACAATCCGAAAACTTAAAAGTTAAGGATAACATCATTGAATTAAATGATGGTGAAACAGGTGCTGGTGTTACACTTAACACAGCAGGTATTAAGATTGACAGAGGTACACAGACAGACGTCAATATTTTATTTGACGAAGCATTAACATACAACGATCCTATTTCAAACACAAACAAATCAGGTGCGTTTACTTTTAGAGATGCTAATAATGCTTTAATAGGAATTAGAGTAAATTCTATTTCAACAGGCGGCGGCGACTTAAATTTAATCAACTCTGGAACAGGTGTTGTTAGAGTTGACGGTACTTCTGATTATGAAACACAAGTTACAACAGATGATATTCTAACAAATAAAAAATATGTTGATGATGCTATTGTAGCAGGTATTCAAGGTATTACAATTAAAAGTATTATTCAAGGTGATTCAAAAGTTGAATTATCAGATAGCAGTATAGACGGCGGTGTAAGTAACTTTGAAGTAAAAATAGATAATGTTGCTGTTGCTACTTTTGGACCAAACAATACTGAAATTGAAGGTATAGAATTTGAAGATAATATAATAAGAACTGCAACTAGTGGAAATGATCTAGTATTAGCAAGTTTTGGATCTGGTTCTGTAACAGTTGATGGCGTTTTAAAAATGCCAAATCAAACAACAGATCCTAGTGCATCAAGTGGTATTATACTATATGGTAAAACACCAGAACTTGGCAATACAGGGCTATTTTATGTAAATAGTAATAACACATCAGATGAAGTTATTGGTAGAAACAGATCACTTCTGTATAGTATGTTGTTCTAAAGGAAAGAAAATATGGCGATAGCAAATACACAAGTACAATTAACTGACACAACATTATTAACTGTTCCAGCAGGTAAGACTTATGCTATTACTACTTTAATTGTTTGTAACACTGCAACATATGATGTTAGTGGCAACAATGATACTTCTTTTGACTTACATTTTGTAAAAAGTGGGCAAGCAAAAGGAGCACAGAATCAAATTTGTAACAACATAACAGTACAAGGTGCTGATACTTTTACATTTGATACAGAAAAAGTAGTTATAGAAGCAGGCGACAGTGTTGTGATTGTTAGTCAAGCACCTGCTAATTTATCGGCTACAGTTAGTTATTTGGAAGTTTAATGAGATTTTTAAAGAGTCACAGACTTAATCCAAGACAGGTAGGCCGTTACAGCGACGGTATTAACTATGACGCTTCAGGTCAAATAAGACTAGAAAGCAGTAATAGTTTACTTGTACCTAAAGGTGCTCAAGCATCTCGTCCTTTTAATGCTGAAGAAGGACTTATTCGTTATAACACAGACGAAGCAAACTTTGAAGTTTATCAAGGTTCTGTTTGGAAACCAATACGTTTCAGAGAACCTATTACAATTACAAATCAAAACTTAGGTGACGGAGACGGCACTGAAACAACATTTGGCCCATTAAATAGTGGCGATGCATTTTACCCTGTACCAATTGCAGAAGCAAATGTATTAGTATTTGTTGAAAACGTTTTCCAGTTACCAGTATCTAACTATTCATTAGTACAAAATCCATCATCAGGACCAAACACACCATATGCGGCTGGTTGGTACATTGTATTTGGTACACCTGTTCCATCAGGTAAGCCTGTTAATGTGCTACATAACTTTGACAAGTAAATCCTATAAATATACATAAGGAGTAAACATGTCACAACAGGTCCAAAGAATTGGCGGACAGTTATTAGCCGCAAACTTACAACGAGAATTAGCAGATCTTGCATTTGACACAGACCTATTGGTTGTCAAACGTGATAATACATTAGGTATTAACACAACAACTACTCCAAGAAATTTAACAGTTAACGGTACATTAAGAACAGCATCAGGTACAAGTGATCCTGATATAATCTTTGGTAATAGTATTACAGTAGGTGATTTAACACTAAGCACAACAGGAGCAACTGCACCAACAGGAAATATAACTATTGAATCAACACATGCAGATGGTTATATTACAGCAGGAGGACTAGGTAGTCTAAATTTTGCTGTAAAGGCAAATGGTGCAATTGAAGCTCTTAATACAAATGGCAGTTTAGGATTTAGATCAACTTATTTTGCTGGACAAACTCAAGCATGGAATGATGAAGGCAACTACGGAGATTATTGGTATCCAGGACCAAAGAATAGTGCAAGTGCTCCTAGTAACGATGGTGACGCTTTGTACGCTGAAGCACAGGCTATTGCAACAAGAGGTGCACCTTTTTCAGCAGAAGAACTAGCAGTATTTGATTGGGACACTGACGGAGATATACAAGCAGACGATATATTAAAAACATTGACACTTAACAGTCAATTTACTGGCGGTCAATATTTTCCTGCTTCAAGAACATTAGGAGATCATCCTAATCCAACAGCATTAAAAAATTATATTATTGCAAACTATCCAAATAGTTATCCAAGACAGTTACAGTTACAAACAGGTGGCACATTGAATGTTGCAGGTAATGTACATGCAACAGGAAATATCACTTATGGTGGCGGCACTTTAACAATTGGTGACGACAGTACAGACAGTGCAAGATTTTTGGCCGAATTTAAAAATCCTTTAATACCAGATCAAGATTTAACATACACACTAGGGCGTGATGATGATAGTACAGGACCAGACGAAGGTAAGAGATTTAGTTTATATGCAAACACACTAGAAACAAATTACTTAAATGTTGTTGATATTATCTATCAAGGTGTAAGATTAACAAAAGATGTTAAAAATATATTTGTATCACAAGGTAACGGAAGTGATCTAAATAGAGGTACACACCCTGGTGCTCCTTATGCAACTATACAAAAGGCATTAAGTGTAGCAACAGAAGATACAATAATTTACATATATCCTGGACAGTATCAAGAAGCATTTCCATTAACAGTTCCTAAAGGTGTTACAATACAAGGTGACAGTTTACGTAGCGTAGAAATATATCCTACAACTGCAACACAATCAGAAGATTGTTTTCTAATTGAAGGTGAAACACAAATAGAAAATATTACAATTAAAGATTTTTTCTATGATAGTGGTAACGATAAAGGTTACGGATTTAGATTTAAAAATGCCGCAAGTATTATGGAACGTAGTCCTTACATTCGTAATTGTACAGTTATTACAAAAGGTTCAAGTACAAGTGCAAGCGACATAAGAGGATTTGCAAGCGGTGATGCAGGTAAAGGAGCTCTTGTTGACGGTAGTAGTGTTGACCAAGCAAGTCCAAGAGCAAGTATGTTATTCTACGGAACAACATTTATAACACCTGGTGTTGATGCACTTACAATGCGTGATGGTGTTAGAGTTGAATGGTTAAACAGTTTTAGTTATTTTGCAAATCATGGTATTCTTATTGAACAAGGTACTACTGGTAACTTATTACCAGACAGCACAAGAATATTTGGTGGAGAAATAAGAAGTATTGCAAGTGCCGCAGTATATGGAAATTATGGTGTAAAAGCAGATGGTGCAAATTGTCTTGCTTACTTAATTAATAGTAATTTTGCATATATAGGATCAGGCAAAGATGTCACTAATGATAATACCTTAACTATAGAAGCAAATAAAGTTGTAGAAGCAAACAATGGTAAAGTTTATTATACATCGCAAGATGAAAAAGGTAATTTTAATGTAGGAGATTTGTTTTCCGTTGACCAAGTTAATGGAAGAACTAGTTTTGATATTGAAAGTATTTTTGCTAATAACTCTGTTGTAAGAATACTTACAGATACTAATGAAGTGTTTATTAACAGTGAACGTTTAAGTTTAGATAATATTGTTGTAACAGGCAATACAATTTTTAGCACAAACGCAGATTTAAACGTAACATCTGCTACAGACACAATTAATTTTAATGCAAATGTAAACACAACAGGTAATGTTGATGTAACAGGCAACGGTGTTATAAACGGTAGTGTAATTACTATTGGTGATGATATATCAGACACGATTGATTTCAATACACCTTTCAGTCAAAATTTAGAACCAGGATCAAGTGATGGAAATGTATTAGGTACAGAAACGCTTGCATGGCGCACAGGTTATGGACAAGCAGTTAGTGTTAATGATATAAGAGTTACTCCGTCTTTAATAACAACTACTGAGTCAAACAGTAATTTAGAATTAATAGCAAATGGTACTGGGAATGTAAACTTTGAAAATGTACAACTTAAAGACAATAAATTAATTGGTAAATTTAGTCCAGCAGGTTCTTTTACAATTATAGAAACAGACGAAAATGTAATTCCTATATTCAATAGTTTTGAATCACTAAAACAATATTTTCCATATTGTATTATTTGGAATGATATTCCAATTTTTGCAACTGCAAATGTAAGTAGAGATGCTTTATTTCATACAGCAAATTTATTAGCAGGTTATTTTGATAATGATTATGACGGTGTAATAGATAACAGTACAGTATACGCACAATTCTCAGATGGTCAAAAAGGTATCGCAATTTATGCAGATGCCGCAGATGAATCTGCTATTGCAACAGCATTAGGAAATTGGAAATTAAAAACAACAAGTGTATATCAAAGTGAAATGAATAATTATCAAGGTGATAGTGTAAGCGGAAACAGAGATGTAACACTTGAAAGATTATTAAGATATTATATAATAGAAAAAGGTTATGTAAATTCTTATACTGATTTAGGAACTTCTAGACCAACTACAATAACAGCCGCAATGGATATTGCTAGAGGTGGCTACCAAGCAGGCGGATTACCTAATTACAGTTATCCTCCTTTTGCATGGTATACAGATCCTGTTGGTATAGCATATGATGCTTTGGTTATTGAATATTTGTATCTAAGTATAAGTTCATATGCAGGTTCACAAGCATGGCGTAGTGGAGATAATACACTTACAGATAAATGGTCAACATATTCCAGAGCTTTATTAGAAGCTACAGACACAACTATTGTTCCTATTATTACTAACGGAACTTATAGTTTTCCTTTAACACAACCTGTATTAGATTATTGGACACAAGTTACTAATACAATTGGTGGCACATCTAGAGACTTAGACTTTGTAGTAAATGACACACTTAAAATAGATGCAACAAGTCATGCTGTACTATCAAAAGGAACAAACGCACAACGTCCTAGCACAACAGGAGCGATAAGATACAATACTACATACAACTCTTTTGAAGGTGTAGTAGGCGGAGGTGCTGTATCATTAGCAGGAATATTTGATACAGATCGTGATACATTTTTAGACTTATCTAATAATCAATATCAATTTACTACAGCAGGCGTAACTAATCATACACTAAACGGTACACTATTACAATCAGGTGGATTAAGTGCAGGTGATGCATTTTTTGTAAACGGTAATACTGTATCTGCTGTGAGTGATAACCAAAATGTAACATTACGTTCAAACGGTACAGGTACTACAAACATAGAAACATTAACATTTAGAGATAGTATTCTTACAGATACTACTAATGCACCAGTATTTTCGTTCAATCTTACTAATACAAACGGTGAAGCATTTGTCAAATTTGACAACGTAAACGGTATGGTTGTGCCATTTGGTACAGATGCACAACGTCCAAGTACACCTGAAGTTGGGCATACAAGATTCAGCACAACAAATGAATATCTTGAAACGTATAACGGCACAACATGGATAAATGCGGCTGGACAAGTGGAAGCAATTCTTGAAGATGACGTCAGTGAATTGAGCTTCCTTTGGAACCTTATACTAGATTAAAACACCCTTTTGGCTAAATACTACTAATGCAGATAAGACAGACCAAGTCCTGCAGGACAAACTGTGGTCAGCCGGCAAAGAGCTAATGCTGTAAATCAGGCTGGAGGGACAGGATCCCCGTATTGAGGAGTAGAAATGGCAATTGGTCGCATATCCGGTCCGCTCTTAAAGTCCGATCTATTACGTAACGGCGTAGATCTAGCTTTTGAGACAGACCTATTATATTTAGATGTTACAAATCGTCGCATAGGCGTGAGAACAACGAATCCTCAATATGCATTAGACGTAGCAGGTGTTGCTCGTGTATCCGACTTAGAAATTACAAACAATGTTTTCAATGTAGGTAATGTTACTTTAAATGGTAACACAAACTCCATTACCACCACAGCACAAGAATTTACAGTAACTACAGCAGATAGCGTACTAATTGGTAACAGAGTAGAAGTTGGCGATTTAGAAATTAATAGCAACTTTATTGAAAACAGAAATACAAATGCAGATTTGTTTATCCGTGCAAACGGTACAGGTAATGTTAATATTGAAGGTAATACAAATATAACAGGTAACCTTCACGCAACAGGTAATATTACAGCAGATGGCGATATACAAATTGGTGATGCTGATACAGATAACATTATTATTAATGCTGAAATAGCAAGTGATGTTATACCAGATGCAAATGATACTTATAGTTTAGGTACAGCAACTAAGCGTTGGTCAACAGCATATCTTAACAATACATATGTTGACACATTACAAACAAACGACATCGACTTCGGTGATTTAGATCTAGTTTCTAGACCAGGAAATATACTTTATGTTTCAAGTCAAGGTGCTGACACACAAACAGGAACACACCCACAAGATCCAGTAAGGTCAATAGAAAAAGCATTAACACTTGCAACAGCAGGTGATACAGTTTACATTTATCCAGGTGATTACAACGAAACATTTCCTTTAGTAGTTCCGGCAGGAGTTACAATAAGAGGACAAAGTTTAAGAAGTGTTACAGTTACTCCAGATAGTACAACACAATCAGAAGATGCATTTCACCTAAACGGAGAAACAACTGTTGAAGAACTTACAATAAAAAATTATTATTATGATTCAGGAAACAACAAAGGTTACGCATTTAGATTTGCACCAAACTTTACAGTAACAGAAAGATCACCTTACATAAGAAACGTAACTGTTATCACAAAAGGTACAGTAACATCTAGTGATGATCCTTTAGGCTATGACGCAGGAGATGCAGGAGCAGGTGTATACCTAGACGGTAGTGTTGCAACTACTTCGAGTAGAGAAGCGGCAATGCTTTTTCATAGTTGTACATTTATATGTCCAGGTGCTAAAGTTTTAAGAGCAACTAACGGTGCAAGAGTAGAATGGTTAAACAGTTTTACTTACTATGCTGATAGAGGTATTGATGCATTTGATGGCACGGCTGGATTAAAAGGTTCTGGTAAAACAAGAATTAAAGTATCAGGATTAACTGGCAATCCTAATGCTGGTGAAACAATAACATTATATGATGCAGGTGGAAGTAGTGTTGCATCAGGTACAATTGGATCAAGAGACGGAAATTATTTTTTCATAGATGGCAAAGTTACAGGATTTGTAACTACGCCTAGCAGAGCAAAGAAAACTATCAGTGCAAAAGGAAATGCGGCATTAGGTGCTATTAGTACTATTGGCACAGAATCATTATACTTATTAGGATCTACAGATTATCTTGAAACTATTTCTCAACCAGATTTTGGATTTGGTACAGGTGATTTACAAATAGAATTTTTTGTGAACTTAGATGCAATTGATGCAGTACAAACTTTATTTGATTTTAGAGCAGGTAGTGCAACAAATAATGCTCTACACTTATATGTAGGTGCAGATAATAGACTTTATTTAGATAACGGAACAACTAATATTGTTAATCCAACAAATATTCTTAATGACAGTTCTTGGTATCATATTTGTATTAGTAGAGTAAGTGGATCTTTAAGAATGTTTATAGATGGCACACTTGTTGCTACAACAGCAAACACTACAGATTTTGGAACAACAAAACCATTTAAGTTTGGAACAGATTATTCATTAACAAATTTCTTAACAGCAAAAGTTGATGAACTTAGAATACAAAAAGGTGCAGGTGTAACTTCTTTAACCACACCAACTGCGGCTTTACCAGGCACACTCAATACAGTATTGTTACTACATTTTGACGGAGACGTTGGAAGTATAATAATGGATGATGATGATACTTTTGTACAAGATGTAAGATTTAGTGGAGGCGGAACAGCAACTAATATCACACTAAATGATCTAAGTGACTTTGGTGCAGAAATAAGAAGTATAGCAAGTGCAAATGTTTACGGACAATATGGTGTATACGGTGACGGTCCAGGAGTAGTAATGTACTTGATAGGTCAAAACCTAGCGTACATTGGTGCAGGTAAAGACAATAGTAATGATGTAAGTTCAGTTGTACAAACAAATGAAGTTGTAAAAAATAATGGTGCAAATGTTTATTACAGTACTGTTGATCACAAAGGTGATTTTAGAGTAGGAGATTTATTTAGAGTAGATCAGTCTACAGGTAATGTACAGTTTACAAATGCAGAATTCCTATTCAACAATAACCAAGGTATAACATTTACTGACGGATCCAATACAACAATTATAGATGGTACTAAAGTACAAACAGGAAATGTTAAATTTAGTGGCAACACAGTTGAAAGTGTTTCTGGTGCATTGAACTTAGATGCAAGTACAGGAACTATTAATTTACAAGATAATGTTAATATTACAGGTAATTTAGATGTTGCTGGAAATGTAACAATTGGCGGTAATATTACAATTGGTGACGATGCGACAGACAGCATACAAATTGGTGGTAGAATTGATAGTAATTTAATTCCTGCTACAGATGACACATACACAATTGGTAGTGATACACTTAATTGGTCAGAATTTCATGTAGGCAAAATGCTAGTTGATACACTAGAAATCAACGATAATTTCATAAAAACTAATGCTAGTAACGGAGATCTTAATTTATCTGCTAATGGTACTGGTAAAATAGTTATAGATAATTTGCAATTTGCAGATAATACGATAAGTAATGCAAGCGGAGATATAGTTCTTGATCCTAGTTCAGAGATAGTTACTGTTACTGGTACAGGAAGTTTAGTTCTTCCAAAAGGTACTACTGCACAACGTCCAGGTACACCTGAAACAGGTATGATAAGATACAATACCGAGTCAGGAGTTTTTGAAGCATATGACGGAGCATGGACAAACTTAGGTGGTGTATATGATGCTGACAGAGACACATATATTACACCGGAATTGACTCCTGGTGCTGATGATGACACTTTACGTTTTTATGCAGGCGGTGCTCTTGTAGCGGATGTAAGTCAAGAAAGATTCAACGTAGCAAGAATTGAAGTTGACGATATTGCTATTCACGGTTCTGTACTAGAAACAACTACAACTAATCAGGATCTTGAATTAAGAGCTAATGGTTCAGGTACGATAAGTATTGAGAACTTTAGTTTTAATGGTAGTACTATAACTAACCTAGTTGATGGCGAAACAACTATTTTACGTCAACAAGGTACAGGTTATTTTAAATTAGAAGGTACTGGCGGATTTGTTATTCCAGTTGGTACAAACGATAACAGACATCCTACTCCAGAAACGGGTATGATGCGTTATAATAGTATTGAGGACAGAGTAGAAATTTACGATGTTTCAAACAACTGGGTGTCAGTAGCTGGTGCAACAGGTGCTGTTACTTACAACGATGCAGAGGAAATAGCAATTCAACTTGCATTAACAATTTAGGAAAAAAGAAAGATGGCAACTAATTTTAAAAATGTTATAACAAAAGAAATAGGAACAGTAAGAGTTGCTGTATATACAACGCCACCGGCTAATAACACAACTATTATTGGACTTAGTGTTGCTAATATTACAGACAGTATTGTTTCTGCAAGTATTCTAATTGGTGACAGTGGAAGTAGTGTTGCATATCTTGTTAAGGATATGCCGATACCTGCGAATAGTACACTTAAACCAATTGGTAAAGGTGAAAAAATAATAATGCAGGCTGGTGATACATTATTTGTTGAATCTGACAAAACAGAATCATTAGATGTAATTACTAGTTTAGTGGAGATAGTGTAATGAGCAACTTTTTAGGACAAAGCGTCAGCGAACTAGTAGGTCAAACAGATTCAAGATACTTTTATGGATTAAGAAGAACTGATGAAGGCGAATTGTATCTAGTTAAAATTGACCAACTTAAAGGTGGCGAAACAGTTGAGATCAACCAAGGTGGTGATCCAGCAGATAATTTAGAGGATTTCGAACAAGGTGAAGACTTCTTCGAAGGTAGAGATGTTAAACATCAAAAGGTTTATAAAAACCTTAATTATGAACAGTATAAATGGGATAACAGGAGTTTATTGTATTATATTGACAGTACAGGACAATTAGTTGTCAGAGTCAATGAAGATTACACATATCCAAGTGGTGTCTAATAAATACATATATTATAAAGGGTAATATAAAATGGCAGATTTTAAATTAAGCAGAATTAGATTTACGTGGAGAGGACCTTGGGTATCTGGCTATGACTATAACATAGACGATATGATCGAAGTTGACGGTAAAACGTTTGTCTGTAAAAGAGTACATACATCAGCAACATTTGAAAACGACTTAGAAGGTGCTGATGTTTCACCAGCAACACCAAAATGGGAACTACAATCCGATGGTGCAGAATGGAGAGGCAACTGGACAGTTGCAACTAACTATTCAGCAGGGAACATTGTTAAGTATGGTTCAGGCATTTACAAATGTATTGAAGGGCATACTAGTGCCGCAACATTTAGTTCAGACACAGATGGACTAGTTGCTGACATTAACAAATGGGTAGTTGTTGCTGTATCAGATTCAGACTGGAAAACTACTTGGAACATTAATACTCTTTATAAAAGAAATGATATTGTAAGATACAATGGTATTGTTTACAAAGCTCTTAACCAACATATATCTGCCACAACTGTTGCGTCGGGCTTAGAAGCAAACCAAAGTGATTGGGCTGTACTTGCAGATAGCGATGCTTGGAGAGATTCATGGAGCATTGGTACAAGATATAGAGTAGGTGATTTAGTTAAGTATGGCGGTATTGTATATCGTTGTATATTAGGACATACATCTGCAGATAATCTTTCACTAGGTTTAGAACAAGACCAATCTAAATGGGAAGTTTTAGTTGACGGTGTAGAATATAAAGGTATACACGGAACAAATACACGATACAAAGTAGCAGACGTTGTAAGACGTGGTCCTAACTTAATGAAATGTATTTTAGCACATACTTCTACAACTTTTGCAGACGATCAAGCCGCAAACAAATGGGAAGTATACTTACCAGGTACAGAATACGAAGGCGGCTGGCAATCAGCTGAGAGATATCAACTAGGCGATGT
>Ga0213867_1000365_pt1 | contig 20603 bp, 13 predicted proteins | sample PICome_12_FD_160120 | JGI IMG/M metagenome (GOLD analysis project Ga0213867, IMG submission 160120) | Coastal seawater microbial communities near Pivers Island, North Carolina, United States - PICO540 | ecosystem: Environmental > Aquatic > Marine > Coastal | place: USA: North Carolina... | reverse complement strand
CAATGTACAAGAGAAAAGAGAGAGCACGCGCTGCGCGCTAGATCGGATGGGGATGGAGGAGGACGAAACATAAATTCGCATAGTACGAACTTTAATTTCACAATCCCTTCTCGCTCCAATGTTTTTGATTTTCTCTTTATCGACAAACCTCTCCATAAATTAATTAACACGAAACGTGAATCTCCTCCATCGGTAAGTAACAAAACATCGTAGCAGTACTCACTTCCGAAGTGACTTCCATAGCGTAGTAACTGTTACTGTGTGCACTGGATTTCGTCGTGTTCTCTCTCTCCAAAGAGTGAGCAAGCGAGAGGAGTGTTCTTAGGAAGTACATGTTGTAGTATTTTCGTTTGCGCATCCAAGATTAATGACATTCCTTTTTTTTCGTTCGATGTTGCTTCCTTACTGAAAGCCTCTCTAGCTAGAGAGCGAGCCGAAGTGATCTACTACGTAACGCAACATAACTTGAACACGATAGTGAGGTTTCACACTTCCCATTACAACATTTGAACAGGCAACGATTCGCTATTTTATTTATCGCCAAAAGTTGGAAACGTGACAACAATATGAAACAAATTTTGGTATCGTTGCCTTCGTTTGCACTGTCGGTGTGGAGTGCTGCTGCTTCCGCTCCTATTACACATCTTCCTTCTACGGGTGGAGGGAAAGGAGTAACCGACACAAATATTAACAATGATTATTATTATAACAGGACGAACCCTTACACAGGTTCTTCTAATACTTATGGGAACGTTAGCACTGAGAGTGGCGTCGTGTCAAAGAGTGGGAATGCGTGTAAACCTCCTGATGGATCTACGTATTTGGTGATTGGACAGAATTTATTCGGGATTGATGAGTATGCGAATGCGTTGTATCGTAATCATCTCTTTCGAGTTCCGTATGTACCAAAACCTAGAGATCAATTTGCCCCGGCAGCTGTCATGGTATATACAGACTTAGATCAATTAGAAGGGCTTAAAGAACCGGCCAATGAAGGACGTGGTATACAGTTTGCCGATGGACTTCTTAATTCTGTTTTTCCTAGTGTAAAAAGCGACATTGGATTACAGGTGGGATTATCACTTGGTGATATTGGGGGATTAAAACACATTACTACCGGAGCACGAGACGCAAAAATTATGGAACTGGCAAATTATACCATGACTACTACAGCATCTAAGGTATTTCTTCGTATAGGATATGAGTTTGACAACCCGAAGTTCCAATTAACTACTCGTTCGGAGGACTATGTCGAAGCGTTTCAGTATATTGTCAAAAAATTACGTGCGCATTTGGGTACCGAGTCATCAAAAGTTTTGTTTGTTTGGCATTCATGTGCAGCTCCAATACCAAACAGTAGCGTAACATTTGAAAGTTTTTATCCCGGCGATGAATTTGTAGACTGGGTGGGTGTTTCAATATTTAAGCAGTTCGATGAGACTTCAGATGGGGGTACTGTTCAGAATATTGAGGATGTCATTGCGGTAAGAGTGGAAGAATCATGTATTCCAACGTATCCATTGCTCATTTTTTGTATGCATAGTTTGGAAGTAATCATGGTAAACCCATCATGATTGCTGAATCTTCACCTTTCGGCTTGAGCCACGAACAGACTGATGGTATAAACGAGCCGTATTTGTGGAAGGTTTGGTATGAAAAAGTTATAGATTTGATAACTAAATTTGATATTTCTATGTGGTCATTCTTAAATTGCAAATGGAATGCCATAGAAAACGACCTATTGATACAAGAAGGTTGTAGGAATTCGGAGTTATCAAGAAATAGTAACATTCTTCGAGATTGGCAGTCGTTCGTTGTCGACGATACCCCTTCAACAAGAAAATTCCTCGGAGTCAGATCACTGAACGACTGTGGAGCAAACTCAGACGTTTATAAATCAACTCCATCACCAGTTGTAAATCAAAACGTTCCTTCTCAAAACCAATTCATCAACACGAACCAAGATGCTGGTAGTGTCGATAACAGTGACAATCCGCAACAGAGTGAGATTAATAATGATGAATCGTCTGTCGTTTCAAACCGCGAACCAGTAATTCATAAAACAATCCAAAGGCATAACAGCACCGGGAACCATGAGATGATTAGCAGCCAAAATAGTTCTGGTGGTGGAAAAGTTTTCTTCGTGTTCGTAATGGTCAGCGGCATCATATATTTCACTCATTATCAAAGCAATAGACAAAATTCTTACCAGTCAGCGCGATATAAAGTTACGTCATCAGGTCCCAGTCGACGTGATGGTTACAGCGAAATCGACAGCGAGAGTTCGTTAGCTTCGTCTTCGTACCAAGGGAGAGATATTTTTGGCGTCAACAGAGAAGAAATTTCTAACCTGATAAGTGGAAAAGCATCCCCAACAGTAATCAATGTATAAATTAATAAATTTTCGTCCGTATATCTCTAGCTCTTATTTACTTTATGACAAAAGGTAAGGGCGCAGGACGTCAAAAAGTCTATACTTGTTTGTTTTCCTTTTTGTGAAGACGTCTTCTTCCAAATGCGTTTTACTCATCACAAACAACACCATTCCAATCATCATCGTCAATGCGTATTTGAGCTCGAAAATATTCACCGATTATCGGACCACCGCCAGGTACACTTAGTTGTAATTGGATGTATTCTATATGCTCTTCCTTACAAAAGTCATCAACGATATACACCTCAAATGACGATTCGTCGATTCCAGGGTCGAATGTGAGTTCTCCAGTTACACGCACATAGTCACCATGCGATGTTAATGGATCTGATTCCGCTTCTGAACATGTCGAACATTTGTCGATACCCATTGCCGTAAGATCACTTGTGAAGTAGCCAACTGTGACTGATGAGTTTAGGTGAGAAGTTCCTCGTCGATTCAACGTTACTTGCACAAATGTTTCCTTCTCACTAACCACATATTCTACCTCTGAGAATTTAACATCAATCCACCCTATTTGAAACATATGAAATGACCCACCATCAGTTTTCAAACTGTCGTCTCCAATAGACCCAGCTCCTAAATTTACGCTATGCAAGATTACTGCAGAACCAAACAAATCGTACGATGACGGATTGGGAAGGGTGATCTTCGCATCTTCGTGATGTGTCCACGCACTTGACGCATTGATTCCTTTATTTCCGTCTCTTGCATACACATAGACTGCGCCTGAATGCTTGTTTTGTTGAAAAACGAGATATTCTTTTTCTAAATCATGAATAGCTCTGTTGACAAGGCGCATGTTGCCACTTGTAGGGGAGAGTGTGTGTCCAGCTTTCGCTAAGCTCTCATATCTAGCTGCAATAGGAAACTTTAAGATGGAAGATGGGTTGTAAGGATACCTAGTAGAAATTTCCTGATAAAAGCCTTTTGTCTCCGACCGAATACTACCTACTACTGCAATACCAACGGCTTCATCGATAGACACGGAATAACCAAAAGAATTTCCTGTTCTTTTATCGCTGGCTGTTAATCGTTGGGATTCTCTCCAAGTCTTGCAGTCTGTTTCATTGTCGTAACAAATTACTTGATCGTATATGTAGGCAGCGCCAGCCTTAAATTTGTTTATCGTCTAAATTGAAACAAACCATTGTGTATGCACTGAAAAACAAGATCGATTTCTTACCTTCGGGCTCTCATTTTTGCCACTTGAGTGATGCTTAGATATTCTCTGAGAAGATGAAGGTATTGCACCCCCGTTAGAGCCCATGCTCTTCTCCCAACTGAATCTGAAGTCGTCTACGTTGATATGATGCCACTTGTCGCTACCATTGTCAACAATACGAATTTGACCTGTGCGGCCTATAAAATCACTCACACGCCAAACTTCTTCCTTCATTTTTTCAGTGCATTGTCCAGTTGCACGCATTGAGGAAAATCCATCTACAAGCAACTCAACGTATACTTTTAAATGATCGCAGCCCCCGCCAATAAGAAAGTGAATTGAATCACCTAAAATCGAAAAGGGATCACTGGTTAAAGTTCCTACCGGTCCGTCTCCAACATGGGAACCCTCGACAAAGTCTGGATGAGGCAGGACGTAATTTAATTCTGAAGATGGTCGAGACTCGTAAGTCCCTACGTAGTATCTTCCTTTCAAACCTGATGATGTTGGTTCTCCACGAACTTCTTCGACCATTTCGTTCAAAATAATATAACTGGGACGAAATAGGCTGTTGTCTCCAAATGTGGGCTTAGGCGAAGGAAAGGAGGAGGCGAAAAGAAATGAGGGCATTTCTACATTTATGCATAGTCTACACCATAAATTATCTGCAACTTACTTGTAAATCGAACGCATTACCTTTTGCTGACCATCCAACAAGAGTTCCAGTTTCGAAATTCCATGTAGTTCTAGTTCTCGCTGCACTCAGTGGGGCACCAACGATCGCTGAAGAAGAGCCAAGCGAAACAGAAAATCCAAACAAATCCGAAGTGGTAGAATCAGAGCTTTCGATTTTATCAGTTTCAACAAATTTTGTCTGTTTTTGCACCCATGATGTACTGATCAGGAAGTCGGACGAATTGTAGTCATTTTCAGTAAATGTAATGCATTCAGGACAACCTATTCCATTCCACATCACTTGAATCAAATCTATTTCATTTGCTTCATCAACGAAGGTTAAATTCCAATTTACGAACAAATACATGTCAGTATTATATGATTTTCTCGTAACTGCGATTTGCCCAATACACGGCGCAGACTCAACACTCTCTTTCATTTCAAGGCTACTTGCGTTGAATGCGATCTGAGAGCTTGAACACATATTAATTCCTCGATGTGTTTGAAAATAAAGTTTGAAAGAACCTGAAGATATGTTTCTATTTATTTTCATATTCACACTTTGCATATGAGGATCACTCGAGTATATAAACGCCTTTCCTTTTCCTAAACCTTGATTATGAACACCGTCAGTATCAAAATTTTCACGTACATCCAGGAGTCCTCTATTTCCGTAATTCGCATAGGGCGCACCAGCCATAAAGGAACGTTGAAAAGCTGATACAGAAATACCAAACATCTGACGATGTACATGAGCAATCGTATTATTTTTGTCGTAAAGATCGTAATCAAATTCTGAGCTCCGAATCATATCGAATTCGTCCCAAGTTGCATTAATATTTTCAAATTTCCTGCGAAAAATGTAAACACATTCAAAAAGACTGCTCCCAACAAACGCAAAATCAGTAGAAAGCGATATAGAATTTAGAGCTCCAAATGATTCAAGGTTATCTTTTTGTTGTGGTTGGAGGATACTCTGCATGGTCCATGAAGTATTTCTACTGCCAACAAAAACAAAGGCCTGATTTTGTCCTGGTGCCCCGACAAGTACTGTAACTTCGTGGCGCCCGTAACCTTGATGGATAGCTACACTCTCTCCGAATCTCCCCAAAGATTTTGAATGAATTCCAGCAGTGAGCTTAGCTATCTCTTTCCATTCTGTGTCGCTTCGATAGTATACATAAGCTGCTCCTGTACCATGAACGTAAGTTCCGTCGACAACGGTCGACGCACGGAAGCTTCCTACAATCAAATACCTTCCTGTAGACATTTCAATAGCAGAGGAGGTCCCAAAACTTTCCCCTTCCACAGGATCCGTCCCTAGCAGCTTTTGATAGCTTTCCATACTTATATTTTGAGCATCATTAATGTATACAGTGAGAGTACCACTACCCTGTTCGCTAAATATTATACCGGGCGAGGATAGTTGTACGAGAAAATTTTCATTTGGTCTCTCTGTAATGTTATCGTCAAAAACATCAAGAGTTATCGATACCGAAACATCAGAAGTATCCATAAACATATCCAACGCAAAAGATCTATAGTCACTTATTGCCCTCGTGTCTTTCATCCCGTTCATCCACATGTACCAATTTCCATTCTTTTCAGAAGACTCTCTTCCGAATGCAGATGTACCATAAACTGAGTCAATTATTGTCGTTGAATTTGGAAATGTCTCTTGTGTTCTCACCGAAAAGAGCTCGTTGATGTAGCTTTGTTCGTTTCTTTCGGCATTACGATCTATTGTCTTAACGATGAAATTGCTCGAAGAACTTTCAAACGGCCTAGAAATATTTACGACACGAGATTCGCCTTCATTTATTTGTAGTTCTTTGTATTCGAAAGAGTACTTTAACAAAGTCAGGTCGAAGACAGATACAGACCCACTTTTTTTATCCATGAGTTCTCGTTTGGGAGCTCCGACGAATGCGAAGTCATTTGTAAGGGCAACAGGAGAGCCAAACATATCCTGCTTTTGAGGCTTGTGTGGAAAGAGGTAAGCTTCCTCAGACCAATAGCCGGTACTATTTTGAACGAAAGCATAGACTTTCCCACGAATTCTCGCTGGATGTTGATTATTGCAACGCATTAAGTCTGTACATTGGTAATCGTTATTTTCCTGCTGTTGGCCGACAAGCAGAAATTCACTACCCAATGCAACGTCAATGCCAAAACGATCTCGAGCTTGTGCGTTCGAAGGCTCCACAATTTGCTTCATTTCAAACTTGTTTTCTTCGTTAGCTCTCAAATAGACGAAACATGCGCCATACGACTTTAACTTTACAGCTCGGATCTTTGATTTAAAGGAAATCATTCCTGGCGAAGTCCATGGAGCACAAATCACAACATTGTTCCCTTCAATATCGATGGAATATCCAAATTTCGAACCTGGGCTTTCATAGTTGTTGTCTATCTTTTGACTTGGAACAAAAGGTGTCAAGTTTCCACTTGCGTAAGACTCGATAAAGACGTAGGCTGTACCTGTATTGTTTGCATGTCCAGGTGCGCCAACGACGAGAGTTTTGCCGGATAAACTTACTTCCGCACCAAATCTTTCGCCTGCTACGGAACCACCATAAACATCACTATTTAAAGTATCATGGAGCCTCCAGGTACTTGCCTGACCACGGTAGACGTAGACAATCCCCTGCTCACAGTTTGCGGAAGGTGCTCCAATGACCACCACATATTCAGTTTTCTCGAATGCTTTTCCAATAGCTACACTGTATCCAAACTCGGTTGCCTCTTTTTGTGTGATAGGCGGGGTTATCTTGTCTCGTTGTAACCAAAAGTGCTTTTTGATTCCCGTCGAAAAATCTTCTATACGTTCGAAGATATAAGCTGATCCGTACTGTCGCCCTTTTGCATCCTCTTTACCAGGAGAGCCGATAAGAAGATAAGAATCGACGAGGTCCACACTATATCCAAAGAGGTCGTTTGAATCCGCATCATGGGCAGTAACTCTTGCATCTACCACCCATTGTTGTCCTCTTCTTGCATACACCATAGCATTACCACTCTTAAATCCTGAATTCCCTACAACATACATCAACTCCTCCGTCCTTATGTCCCCACTCCTAGCTCCAGTATCAACATGAACATTATAGCCAACGTTGTATCCTAGGAGAGCACTTGTGTCCATCAGTAGTCCTCCAACATTACATCCATCCGAGGCGCATTGATTTTTTGTTTTAAAGTATTGGGCTTCATTATTGATCTCGTTGAATGTGATGAACCATCTTTTTCCCTCTCTAATTGAGTTTAATGTCACATTATATGGGCCAGTGACAGTAGCTATATTTACTTCATTCAAAGACTCTAGAGCATTTTTCATGGTAGTAGAAGACGAATCAAAAGGGATAAACGGAGTAAAATTATCGCTATTTAACGACAAAGCAAATTGACCTCCCATTATAGAACGTCCTTCAGTCATTACATGTAGTGAGACTGAGGCATTTGGACCTTGCAGAGTTTCGTTGACGGCCAAAATATTAGGAATGTTCATGTTGATACCATTTTCTTTTGATATCCCTGAATACTCGATAATCCATTTTCGTCCTAACTCGGGAAAGTAATCTTGATAGGTGTTTACAGAAGATATGCGCTGGACAGGGAGCTCCAAATCTTCTTCAATTATATGCTTTAACTCAATATTGGATGCATTGTAAGGTATCGGGCGCGTTATCCTCGAAGATGACTCGTCTTGCAGAGTAAAACACCCTTTGAGTAAAATAATTTCTTTTTGTTGTCTTGATTTCGATATGTTCGCCCCGCTACCGACTAGATGTTCTCCATCAACAACAATCGATGATCCTGATAACAAGTCGTCCACAAAAGTTACGCTCCACATCCAGCTGTTAAGAGATCCGGTATTTTCATAAGGGACACGAGATACTTGCACTGAGGAAAAGTCTGGTCTTGCATTCTCAATTAGAGTAGCTAGTTGATCCGGCCCGATATCACACGGTAAATCCAAAACTGCGGAAGTATAAAATTCCGTTTTGAAGGAGAGCGTAAATCGTCCTTCAACTTTAACTCCTGTTTCGGCAAATGTTTCAAAATCCCATATTTGTGTCAATGCTAATTTTGTATCTGAAGAAACTATTAACATATGCATTTCGTTAACAACATATCTTCCGTCGCTGAAAAGTGTCAATATTTGTATTTCAGCCCGAGCGTTCCTTTGATACGGGATTCCAACAGCAACGAGATCTTTATAAGCTGCAACTGATCTGCCAAAATGGTCATTTGGCTCTCGAGAAGACTCATCTGACATCAACTGATACTCAGAACTTGGTGCAATATCGATTTCTGAGACCAAAACTTTCTGATTCCAATCCTTGTGTATTGAAAATGGCTCGAACCGCACTTTGTAGCCAGATCCACGTTGACCAATTTTTATATTACGAAAAGATACTACTCCATCACTGACCATTTCCGTCAATGAACCATCAAGAAAACCCAAGCTAGGATTAAGGTGGATATCAGCATGTAGCATAGGATTCTGTGAACGTCTCTTTATCCAACCTCCATTTAATTGAAAACTTTCGACAGAAGTTCGTCTTTGCTTTTCTAAGGCCCAGTAATCAAGACAATTCGCCATGTCTCCAAGTTGAACTCTGTAACGAAAAATAAGCGTGATGTTTGATATCACATCTTGATAAACTGCACTCCTTAAAATGGATCCAGTATCCAAAACCAAAGAAGGTTGTCCATCAACAACTATTGGTGCTGAGAACTTAACATGGATATCAATGATATCTCCGTTAGTGTAATTTCCTGGAGCTTGAGGACTTGTCAGGCTTATTATATATGGAATTTCATTATCGATATGAATTAAAGATGAATGACTAATCGATCCCTCTTCTCCTGGGTAAGGTAGTTTCAAATTAGCTTTAATTGTTGATCTCGTACTTGCCATCAGTATGCTACTTCCATTCGGAAGATTAAGCGAATAACAATCGATGTAGTCCAGCCTTAAGGAACTATCCTTATTTTTGACATGATAATGAAAGTATAGAACCGTAGAATTCGTTCCTGAGTAGTAGAAAGCCGAAGCAGAAGTGCGGCCAACATCAAGATGTAGCAAAGGTTGTCCGGTGACAACAACAACTTCATCAAAATGAACTTCGATCCTTACGATGTCGCCAGGAGCGAAAGTTCCGCTTTCAAGTGAAGTTACATTCAATATATTTGGAACTTGTTGAGTTGTAACAAATATTAGATTTTCATCATCCATTGACACCCCAAGATGACTAGTAGAAGGTAGCGATGGCAGAGCAATTTGAGTAGATATTGTAGCTTTTCTATATATTAAAGTAGCGTTTCCCAATTTGCAATTGACTTCATTGCATAGATAGGTCAAAGGATTACTCACAGACTCGTGTCCATGAGCGACGACATATGTAAAGGCGAGACTCGAAGGATCTGATAATTTTGGGTTAAATGTAGCGGTGGCTGTGTCATTACCAACATCTAACAATAGAAATGGCTGACTCTTTTTTTGATTAATTACCGTGATAGGGGCATCATACTTGACAAAAATGTGAATTACTTCCCCAGTTGTGTATCGGCAAGTTGGCAAATTGAAGAAACTCTTTGTAGTGCAATATGGGGAACGTTTCTTGGTCGACTTAACCGATATAATGTTTGGAGGGCTCGTCTCAAACGACATTTCGAAAGTTAAATTGACAAATTGTGACGTTGCTAATAATACCTCTAAACCAAGTATGTTCCGCAAGCAGTTTAAACCGTTACAAGAAAAAGCAGAATTTGTACCTGCAATTGATTTCAAGCTCAACTGGTTCGTTTCATCATTGTCTGTAACATAATCACAAAAAGTGAGCTTTGAGGTATTATTTCCATCAACGAAGGGAAAGCATTTTGAAAAAGTTTGGAGCCATAAATTGAAACAAAGATTCCCTTCGACAGTGACATCATCAGTAAACGAAACTTGAAAGCAAATCATGTCACCAACACCATATAGTCCTGACGAATTTGATGAAACAATAGATAAAATGTCAGTTGGACGAAAGTCAATTCCATCTATCTCTACTTTTTGTTCGTCATTTCCAATCTGAACACCATGAGATATATTTCCTGCACAGCAGAAAGTCGAAAATATGAGCATTGGAATACTCGCTATAACTGATTAAGGACTTACCACCCTTTAAAGGGACCACCAACAACGCATTAAGGTAAGGGTCAGAGCTAGCTTGAACGATTTTTTCTGACCTATTTTCGTTCCATATATCTACAGGACAGCTATTGGAAACACATAGAGATTGATGCGAATCATGTTTGTAGGACAAAGCTTTAGAGGTGTCACCCAATTTAACTTCGTATCGAAAAGTCAAAATATTAGTCCCGTTCCCTTGCATGTAAAAAACTGGGCGTTCTACTCCTTCCCTAACAATCAAAAAGAGAGCAGGAGTTCCACCTAGAACAAAGACAGGCGAACTAAAGCGCACATTCACAAGAACGGAGTCACCCAAAAAGTAAGTTTTGCCTTCATATCCAGCTGCAAACCCTATGCTTTCAACGAACGGTCGCACTCCATTTATGAGGACATGAGAAGTGGCGGATAAGGAATGATTCGATCCCGGCTTTGGGAGAGTAAGAAGCGCTTTTGTAATGGGATTCGTTGATTGTCTGAGAATATGTTGTGATTTTGAAGAATCTACAACCAGTGCATCAGCACCATGATAGTCAAGGTCCATCGCATATTGGCCTGGTTGCACCTCGTGTTTGAAAAGAATGGAAGTACTTGAGTTTCCTGAAACGTACGAAGCATTGTTTGCGAATGATCCCACATCAAGATGGAGCTCGGCTCCACCGTAGACCTACAAAATTTTCGTTAGATGTTAGTTCGGATGACAATTTTCATCGAAAGTGTAATTCATATACTCACAACAACTGGTTTATTAAATGTAATTTCAATCAGAAAGGAGTCGCCGACAGCAAATGAGTAGTTGGAACCTTCTTGAGAATAGAGAGATACATTTGTGATAATTGGTGGGTTTGTATCAATCATTATTACTTTTTCTTTCATTAAACTTTTTGCACCCAAGGAAATGTTTGCCAAAAGTGATCCAACCGAACCGTGATACGTCGATGAGTAAACTAAATCCAATTGCGACTCAACAACCAAACTCGAATTCTCTACGACATCTAGTCGAGACGAAGAGTCTCCAGGCAAAACAGAGTATAGAAACGAGAGAATATTCGAGCCAGATCCATTATGATACTCGGCTTCTCGATTTGTACACATATCTTTACTTTCGTCCCAGTCAGGAAGAGGGTCTCTCGTTGTTAGCTGAGATAAAACAACTGCACCAGTTCCATTTATAAATTTCATTTGTGATGAATCAACAGAAAAAGAGTCAAGGTCTATTGATTGTGTTTGAATCCGCAACGCCCATCGATAGCCCCCTGATTGCGGCGAGTTTGCTGATAGCGATCGATCGATGCATACACTGATATTCCAATCATACAATTTCTTGAGCGCATCCTCAAATTCTGCTTGAGTTGCATTCCATGGAATCGGCCTTGTTATTAAATTACGATCGAATTGTAATCGAAAGGAAGACCCGTTGAGTATTTCATTTGCAGTTGAAACTGTGTCCAAAACAAAAATTTTACTTTCAACGTTGATTGGAAGGCGAGGTCTTCCGTATGTAGAAACCTGAAAATAAGATCGTATGAGCCCTGTGAAATACTTTAAAGTTAAATTGGATACATAACTCACATTTCTGGAAAATGTAACAGCCAACATAACTTCATGCCCAGCACCATATTCACCGTTTAATGTTATCGAATCAATCGATATGACACGAGGAGCCTCGTCATCTAAGCCAATTCGAGCAGATGATACAAGCGTTTCATTGCCGTTTACGTCAGGAAGAGAAATATTTGCCGATCTCCCCCAACTATCAATAAACTCCCAACTTCCTAAATGTAGGCCTTGTTCCGACAAATAATTGACGAACTCCACACGATCCCCTAGCTTAGCGCTGTATAGAAATCGAAGCACGCAGCTTCTATCATTTACTGAGACGTCTAAGATCGCCTTTGAGGACGTTTCATTATTTGAGGTATTCATTTCGATCCATGGAATATCACTTGCTCCACCTTTTTTGATTTTTATTTCCTCTGTAAAAGTGACGAATATCTCAATATCCTCCCCGGGCCCGAGCACTATGTAATTTAATCCTGAGAAGTCCTCAGCAAACGAAACTTTGAGGACTGATGGAACAGGCGACATTTTCGTATCGACGACAATAGGATGAAAACGAGATAATGACGACGTGAGAGAAGCTACAATGGACGTATATCCACTAGATTCTACAACATTCCCACCTGCATCAACGAAAGATATAATTGGTTGTTGCAAGAAAGGTTGGTTGTTACTAAGTCCCATCGCCGGATTCTGATTCATTTCTATAGAATACACATCACTGACGACGACATTGAAAGAAGAACCCACGCAATAAATATTTGTGTACCAATATTCTTCTTTCTCTTTCCGCATTAGAGAGTACTTCAATCGATACCCATGGCCAATTTTATCAATTGCTAAATTCCGAAATTGTGCAATTCCATTAATAATCTCTGCACGAAAGTCATCGGAAGAGGCTTTATGTTTTGAATACATACGTCCAACATTTAACGCGGTATCGTAAATTTCAGTAACAACAAAAAACTCTGAGTTTCTTCCCATAATCAAATTTCCTCCCAAATCCGTCACTGCAATCCGTGGTTGACGAACGAAAGCTCTACCACCGCGGACGATTGCGTTTGACGGATCGTCCAAAATCTCGAGATAAGCAGGCTCACCAATATTTACCGAAAACTTATCCGAAATAATCTGCATAGGGCCGTGCAAATTTAAGGAACAATTGAAGAGAAGTCTATGATCATCCGCTGCTTTATTTATGTAAAGGCGACGAAAAGAAACACGTCCTTCTTGAATTGGCCAATCAAGTTCCGGGTCAAACAACTTTGGGATAAAATTTATTGGACTACCAAATCCAGACACAGATACCTTCAAGTTAATGCATTTCAATACATATGATATTGTGCGACAAAATACAAGGATATTATCTTACCGTTCCTTCGTTTACATCTCGAACAATATTGTATCCGCGATCTTGAATTGCCAAAATAGGTTGCTGTCGAAAGACTCTCCCTCCATATTCATTGCGTGGCTGCTCAAGAATGCCCAATTGAAATGCATCTCCAATGAACACATCAAAACATTCTCCAATAAGAAAAGCGATCTTTTGATTATGCTGATTTTTCAGGATATAAAGGAGTTGATATTGGAACCCAGCCTCATTAATGAATAAATCGTAGAAAGCAAGGGACCCGTTTATTACAGGGAGGGTCAAATTTGAGCCCCGTACCTTGACATCGCTTCTTCCATAAACCTCAACGGAAATTGTATATTCGTCGCAAAGGTCACTGTCAGTTAAATACTCAGATCTTTGAATTACCTTTAAGACTGGCTGCACCTCGAAGGGCTCCCCTCCAAATCCATTAGAGTTTCCAGTAACAAGGCTTAAATCTGCATGCCATGCATTTGTATAAAGGATAATACATGGGAAAAACAGGAAGGATAACAAGATTTTCCAGCCTCCCGACAAACTTCCTGTACAAAATTGCATTAGTAGTTCGATCCGATCAACAATCAACGTTGTATCTTTATAAAATCAATTGGAATATAGGAGCCATAATCATCTGCATCTAATAAATACAGGAAACAATTTCACGCAACGAGCTTACTTTTTAGTGCTCCTAAAGTGTTTTTTCTTTTTTGAAAAATTTAACCATTTATCATGATAGAACCTTCCATTTTTACTAAAGGCGCTTTTTTCATTTTCAAGACTTGATATCGCAACATAGCCACACACCCCCTTCAGATCTTTCCTTTCTGAACCAATAAAATTGACAATACATATATGAGCGTGAACCCGAACATAAAAGGGAACGTTTCTGAGCCCACCGACCAAATCAAATTTCAGGGCATTTGTGAAATATACACCCCACTTAAATTTAAATCTATCATCTAATAAGGGAAATAACCTTGCCTTTTTCTCTTGCCTTTTCCAAAGTGCACTATTTTTAATCATTTGCTAGCTAATGGATTTTCTTGAAAGAAGCGTACCTCATCTTAAAATTTTACTTCGAAAGTACTTTAGATTAATTTTTGACTTGAGTTATATGAGTTTTGAAAGACGCTCGAAAAATATTGCTGTAAAGTATTTGAAGGTTGCTGGCGAATTTCTCATCAAAATGACTTGTCGTCTTCGTAACAAAAACATCATTGAAAACATTGCATTATACGCTGAAACATATTTACATCCATGTTGACCTTCACTATCTTTCAGAACGAAAATTTCGTCAATGCGTATATTATTTTTGTCAATTTCGTTCTGTACATAACCTTGGGTCCTCCCAATATACATGGTTCATGGGTGTCATATTCAGACTCCGTAAATCATTCTGTTGATGAAAAATAGTTTCCGACCGAGCAGATGGTTCTTGATAAGATGCGTGAATTAAGATATTGTTTTCGGAGGAGTAACGAAAACCATTCACGGGTTTACCTAGATCATTTTTCAGATCTGCTTCATCGCGCATGTTCATTTGGTGATGCCCAGTATTGAGCGTTGATGACGTATTTTCGGATGAAAACGGTGTTTGCTCGCAAATACTGTGTTTGCAGGACGAAGTATGCGGGGTAGTACCAGATGCTTCGTTCATAAATGTCATATTCAAACTCCGTAAATCGTTCTGTTTATGAACCCTAATTTTTGAACGCGGAGGTGGTTCTTGAAATGCGTGACCTAACGTATTGTTTTTGGAGGGACAACGAAAGTCATTCACTGTTTTACCTGGGTCAACTCTCAGATCTACTCCGGAGCTCATATTCGTTTTGTGATAATCATTGTTGAGCATTGATGACATCTCTTTAGATGAACACGTTGGTCGCTCGCCAAAATTGTTTTTGCAGGACGAAGTAGGCAGGATAGTGTTTGAAAACTCAACACCTCTGAAGGACGGACTTTCGTCCGGTTCTAGATATTGATCATTCTCTCTTTTTGCAACTATTTTGGATGCAGCATATTCATCGATGCTGTACGATGTAATAGCATTTCGTCTAGCCATTCTACGCCGAACCGGCTGTTTCGCAAAAAGATTTTGAGGAATGTTATTCGCAACCCGAGCTCTTTTAAGGGACGTGAAATCAATATTATCTTCAGTTTCGATAGCGACACCAGCATTGCATTCGACTTGATCAGATTTCGCACAATCGTCTTCATCCGATAGCTCATCTCCTAGCTCAAGAAGAACCGCTGCAGCTGCATCTGCCATGCCTTTGGAAGTCGTCCGTTGATTACTGCTACTGAAAGGCGAGAAATTTCCCACACCCATGCTTTCATCAGCCGTATTCCGTCGTTTGGACTTTTGCATACCACAAGAATTACTACCCCCGCCACTTTCCTCAGTCCATGAACAAGCCCATGAATTTATACGATTTCGTCGTTTTCGTAGCAAGCGAGCCGATGATACCTGAGATGCATCCCCTTTCTCCATTTCTTCGATATGCTTTCGATCCATGTTTTCTACTGCAGCCTTTTTCGTTGTCATATACAGTCTTCTGACTTTGTTGTCAAACTGATTCGTATCCAAATGAAATGAAGTAATATCAATACAAAATGTATAACGTTTTATCTCTCTTCGTAAAGCGAAACTCGGGTGAATGAAGAAACGGCATGTACCAACCAAGGTGAGTACAATGTGAACGAGGCAGAATAAAATTTATGTAATAAACGAACACATGGCTTTTGCCTGGAATCTCATTTTTATTTCACGAGCAAACACATGAAAATAATTTCACTATTTTACTATATTAAATACATGTGTATTCGAATATTGATGGAGTTACTTCAAGTAGAACCGAAGGTTCTCGAAGTATAAAATAAGCCTTTCTTAATCATGATACAGTAATCATCGTATTTTAATTTTTAATTGCTCAACAAGAAACACAAGTACAATGTACATGTATAACTTCTCTTTAGTCAATATATGTTGAGAAGCCGCTCGGTTCAGGGTTCCGAGGTTCGACGTCCTTCCAGCTTCCGCAATCTTTGCTTTCTGAATTTCTGAAGTGCGCATTAACAAGAGTACCGTAGATGTGAAAGAAAAAAATACTTCGAAGAAGTAGAAAATACCGGCACCAAGAAAAAAATTACTGATGCTTCGATCCGCCGACCACCTACCACAGATGCTTATATGAAAGCTTGACTCTTCCTTAGTTTTGGATTTCAGGTCGTGTGATGTAGACGTAGATCGCAGATAAGGTGACGAGACATTGCAATGTACGAACGCAAAGGTACGATCGCTCCTGATCTTTCGATGCACAGATTCCCTTCCGATCAGCCATAATACTTGCAAAACCTATTAATGAATAAAGTTTGCCGCCATTATCTAGTAATGAATAAGTCGATCAGACCCTTACAGAAGAGAATTCGGAAAAAGATTTTGGCATTTTCGGCTTGAGATTACTGTGTATAAATTTCTATTTAAGTGCCTAAGTAATTCAGTGTATGCAGTGAAAGAAAAATGTTGCAAAGAAAATTACTCGAGTACATAAATTGCCTATAAATTGGTCAAAGTTAAAAGGCGAAGACCTCAAAATTCATTTTTGTTCGTTACAGAAAAGAGAGGACCTTAGAAGGAAGGAAGTTTGGTTTTAACTGATAAACCGGAATATATTAGTATAATCGTCTGTAAGGACAACAGCTGCAAATGAAAGTAAAAAGAAAGACCAATAAACTTTGTATAGTAAGACGAGCAAAAACTTCTGTTGCTGAATTAGATCGATGGTCCATTAATTCTTGACAACTGTTTTTAAGTGGCGCTTGTTACATGATTTTTGATAAGAATTGGTAGAATAGGATTTGAAAAATAGAAAGGTCACTAATTTCTCAAAATAAAGCTACGAGGATACGCTTTGCTCGGAAAGATCAAAGGCTATCTTGGTCTTTGATTATATCCGGTAGAAAGCCTATTGCGGGGCATTCCATTATCAGGCGCATCAATTACCAAGATATCACGCAATTGAAATTTTGATTTCTCTAATTCTTCTCTAGTGGTACGGTTTCAATTTTCTTCAGTATCTAGATATTGTCACTACTCTCTCTCTCTCACCGCATGTTTGTAGAAAGTTTTCCAGGTGTAAATCTTTCCGGGTCAATTCTAAAAACGTAAACAAAATCATTTAAACTTCTTCCCAATACGATGCATCTCTACCCTGTCATATTTCAAATTTTGGAAGTGCGTATTTAGGCGCAATCATTCTTTTTTGATTGAGAAGTGATTCCGATCAATTGTCCCGGTCTGATACCTCTAATTGTTGCGATGTAGGTAATTCTCATTCATATATAATTCGTGGTGGAGATATCGTACTTACTATACTATCGTCGGATCAGTGAAAGAATGTGGGAAAAGAAGAGTATTCTTGATTTCTATTTTACAAACATTATTGTACATGGCAAGCCACACACACTTCATTCAAGAATGGACCCTAAAGCATGTCATTGGATATAAAAGCAAACTTCTCTATTCTTCAACTTAACTTTTTCTTAACTTTTTCTCCATATGTCAGTATGTGCATATTAAACTTGTTCGCCCTACTATACTGTTGACATGTTTCGATTTGAATTGAAAATCTATTATACTGAAGAAAATAATTATGAGCGACTATATCAGCAATTAGATATCCGCAAGCATCTGCCGAATTGTGACTTACCAATATTATTCCACTTTTACGATTGCACGATTACTTTATATTCCATTGCCAGCATTTGAAAAATTGGTACAGCTATTGAGGCAAATGAAAATTGTGCCCACTTAATCTTTTGTTTGTGTTGGACAAACTTCAAATTTAATCATTGGTGAATGTTCAGTCGGAAATCTTCGGATATTGCTGTTTGCAACATCTTCTACTTCGGAAACTTTACGATTAGACACAGACTCCCCAAATGGTTCATATAATCTTTGCTTTTTAGATGCTTGTGTCATACTCCCGTCGCCGTCCTTCAAGTCCTCCTGATCACCACAAATACTTGTTCCCGAACTTGACGCGACAGTTGAACCTGCAGAAATTGCACCAGGCAAAGCACCTTTATTCTTCTTCAACTTTTCATGATGAGAATAGAGTATTCTGTTTTCTGTCTCCAAAGTTCTGATTATGGTCTCCATTTCTTCCATAAACATGCGCTTTCTATCACGAGTTCGTTTTGCATGCATACGGTTTCGTTCTTTACGAATCCTGTCAAGTTCGTCAGAAGTGCACTGGCTACGATCCTTACTTAACAATTCATAGTCAATTCCGTCATCGGGCATGCTTGACAAATCGCCGTTGCGAGGAGGATACACCAAAGCTGGCAAATCAGGAATTTGTGAGGAATCAGGGATACCGTTAACAGGACGACGAAGGAGCGCGTCTACCTCAGAACTAACTTCGTCTTGAAGTAAATCAGCTTGAGATACATTCGTGTCGCCTTTTCCGAAGTTTGCACCTCCGTTACTTTTCCCAAACATGACTAGCAAAATCGTTGCGGTGTTCTGCTCATTGATCGCCTGTCGCAACTTAATCTGCTCCTGTTTCAATTCTTCTGCACGTCCCTGCAAGTTGGCCATATGTTCTTTCTTGCGTTGCCGTGTCTTGCGTGCATGCATTCGATTCCTCTACACAAAAAAAAGGATATGATAAAATGTGAGCGCAAGCCTGTCAAAAATTTAAGTTTAGCTCGAGGCAGGCTCGAAACATAACTAAATTAGCCAAACTTGAAGAACCATTTCTGACCACCAGCTGGCTTTTTCGCCATAGCTCCAAAGTTCCAAGTGACCGTGCGGCAATTCATGGCACTCACGACTTGAAGACTCACTGCGAACCCCGCCAAGGCGAAAACATGGATTTTCTTCTGTTCGAACTTACCTCCCGTCTTTGGACCTTGTCGTAACTTGAACCTCCCTGCTTAACTACGTTAGAATTACTAGTACAGGCAATAAGATCCGCAATGGTACATCCAGCTCTGCTGGGCGTGTTTTTATTCGCAGGATCTCCTTTGTTCTGAGGCAACGTGGACGAAGCTTTTTCTGCGAGGACAGCAGCACTGGCCATGGTAGACAACAAATCGTTCGAGGCAGTAGTTGAGCAGGGAGAGGCACATGTTACCTCCTCATTCTTCTTCACTATTGCAAACTTGGCGTTGTCATTGCAAGTGTCCACGGATGATTCGGTGATGGAAAAAATACGTTTGGCAGCTGATTGGACTTTCGGATCGCTCGATTGAAGCAGATACCCTGCAAGCGTTTCGTGTGTCAAGTTGGTAAAGTCCAGGGCCGGATGACGGTGTGTGCCCTTATCTTTCTCTTCCTGTTGCATCATGGTTGCTGCTTGTGATGGAAGTGCGTGTTAATGATACGAAAAAAGTCAACAGTTGAAGTAGTCATTCGTACACGCAAAAATTTGGATGGAGGGTGAGTTTGATGGGGAGAAACAATCTTTGTATTGTAGCGACTAGACTTTACTCTAAGGTGTTTTACGCGTACTTTGACAGCATATGGCACCGTCGGTTTGCTGGATGGTACACGTATCGTACACCGCTCAGCTCGAAAAAAACATCTATCAACAAGCTTGACTTACCTCTCCACTACCCCACCCAATAATGAGCAAAACGACGTTTGTGCTTAATTCGTAATAATTGGAATGAATTAATTGAGCATGAAGATGATGGAAAGATAGTCTACAGAAAACACGATCGACATCATTTGGAGATTTTGTTCTACTTTGCTGGGACTGACTACGTGAAGTGACTGGACAGTATGGCGCATCACAATGCCGCAACGCGAAAATTCTCAAAACTTGCGATTCGAAGTGAAGATATTGGAATAGAAAGGATTTCATTGGCTGTTGAATAGAAATCTTCATAAGACGACTTCGAAATTCGGCAAGAAGCTTTTACGGATATATGACGTACCTTTACCAGAGATGACACATTTTGACAACATTTGGCACATAAATTAGCTCAAAGAGAAGGTATGCTATCACTGCGCAAACCTATCATCGACGTACGACGTAATTCGCACCACACAGATCATTATCGGTAATTCATTCTTCTTCTTGTCTCGTGTGTAATGATGACGAATACACGCGTTTCATCTTCGTTTTTTACAACTATATGCTTTTGTATGAGGCAAACGGTAATGAACGAATGGCACTGTTAGAGGTCCTAAAGAAAAATCATTTTTGCCCAT
>Ga0213867_1000364_pt1 | contig 20628 bp, 20 predicted proteins | sample PICome_12_FD_160120 | JGI IMG/M metagenome (GOLD analysis project Ga0213867, IMG submission 160120) | Coastal seawater microbial communities near Pivers Island, North Carolina, United States - PICO540 | ecosystem: Environmental > Aquatic > Marine > Coastal | place: USA: North Carolina... | reverse complement strand
CCCACTTCTTAGAAAAAATGTTAGTATTTTGTGTGTGTGAAATAGCGATCACGCCCGGTTTATAGCGAGCCGGACCTCGTACATGTATTCAATACCTCTATCCCCTATCCAATCTCCCTTCGGATTTTTCAAAATGAAGGTATGACAATGACAATCTTCAAGCCGCCAAGATCTTTTAATAGCAGTACTCGGTTTTCCGTGGTGTTCATCTAAAATGTGGTTTAGTGAAAAAAATGGTTTTACTCCATCTCATGTCGACAACCCCTTTTACGATAATTTTCATGGTGTATCAGGTCAAAGGGCTTAGGTTTTTTAGGAAATTGTGACGACATTATTGTTCCTTGACTGCATTTGGTTACGATTTTTTATTTCAACATATAAAACGTGCTCTATGATACAACATGTTGACTGTTAGTCGCCTATAATGTTAAGCATATGATGATATTCGGGTGAAGGTGGTGAGAACAAGAATGCTCACGCGGATATAGAATATGTTACTACTTCCATAAAAAAAGGGGAACAGTAAATCAGATTGTCCAAAATTGAAAATCAAGGGGATAAGTTTCGTTAACTGCGATGGTTTTGAAGGATTTAAATTATATTGCTTTACGATCTATACCCATCCTCAATCAGAACATGAAATTTTTATTGCTGGCAGTGGTGCTTCTGTTCATTTAAGCGGAAGCATTGAAGGGATAACAAATTTGAAAGAATATCAAAATGATAGAGTTACTGTAAGTGATGGAACCTCGTTTTAAGCTGAAAAGATTGGTGAAAAGAATGTCACTATTCTTAAAGAAGATGGGAAGGAAAGGGATATCATTTTACGAGGGTGTAAATACGTTCCAAACCTTGGACTGTTTAGCCTCTTTTCTCTGACCAATTCGATAGATAAAGGATTTGAATTGGAAAATAAAGGAAAGAATACTACAATTTGGAAGGGAGATTTCAAACTAAAATTTGACCGTATTTTAAATACAAAGAGCGGCTATGTTTGTGGAGATATAACGAAAACGAAGAAAACTGATGACGTTGGGAATTCAACTTTGGGAAGAACAAGTCCAGTTGATGTGAATTATTTTAACGAACTGTTGGGGCATTTCGGGGAAGACAAGACGAGAGCAATTGCGAAATATTATGGAATAAAGTTGTTTGGTAAGTTTAAGCCTTGTTCAGATTGTGTAAAGGCAAACGCAAGATATGATAACGTTCCTAAAAGTATTCCAGACGAAAAGAAAAGCAAAATATCTGGCGAACGTTTCTTCTTAGATATTAGATCTGTTAAGTTGAGGAGCTTTGGTAGCTAAAAATTTTTGTTGTTACTTATCGACGATGCAACTGGATTCAAATTCAGTTATTTTCTGAAGAAAAATCTCGATGCTACTTTAAATTATGAAGTAAAAATCATCCATTGTGATAATGCTATAGAAAATCTCAAACTCGAAGAAGAGAGTAAAAAGGAAGGTTTGGGTGTAGTTATTGAATATACTGCACCAAACACACCACAAGAGAATGGTAAAGTGGAACGTGCGCTCGCCACATTCTATGGTAGATTAAGGAGTATGTTAAACTCTCCAATACTTAACAAGGAATTTCGTCGAGGATTGTGGGCTAAGTGTGCTATAATAACGTGTGACTAGGATAATTTGGATTGTGATAATAGGACTAAGAAACCTTGTTGAATTTTATGGCAAAGATTACAAAGGGTTTCAATATTGAAGGAAGTTTAGAGAAATCGGTATGGTGACACAAAGTGACGAGATCAAGAGTAAATTGGCGAATCGTGGAACAACATGTCTTTATCTTGGTAATGCAGAAACTCACATTGCTGGAGTGGCTTATTTTATAAAATTGAGTACCAAGCGTGTGATTCGTTCTCGAGGTATCAAATGGTTAAACAAAATTTTCCACGAATACCAGAGGTCAGAAGGCTTGTATGAAGACAATGACGCTCAGGATTCAGAATCTAATATAGATTCCTCAGAGGATGAGAACGGGGATCTTGATACATCTGCAAATGAAACTAAAGAAACTGCGGTAAGAACATTGGGAAGAACAAGATCTGGAATCAATTTGCTCTTGTTTATGAAAGAATCCAGGAGGAGAATGAAGGAAATAAAAAGGTTGATCGGGAGATGAAAAATTTGAGTCCCTTTTTTCAATCCCGAGGTCAGTAAACTGTCGAAAAACTTAGAATGGTACAAACTGATGAATTGGGAAGAGATCTTTGGAGATTTAGGCTTCTTTTGTCGTGATTCATTTTATAGAAGAACCAGACATTGCCTTATACTCAGATTCAAATTATTATGAAAATATAAAATCAAAAAGTTCGGATTTACACATATGGGATGGCCTAGATTACTTAAATGATGACAAGACTGAAACGAAAGAATATACTCGATATGGGTTTTTTAGAGAATATGTTCTCGAGCTGAAAGGGATGTTACCAACTTCATACGATGAAGCTTGGAACCATCCAGATGGAAAATTTAGAGAGAGATGGAGGATTGGAATTCAAAAAGAACTTAAAAGCCTAGCAAAAGTAAGGAAAATCAAGTTATTAAACGTGCATCGATTCCAAAGGGCAGTCGTTTGGTGAAGTCAAAATGGATTTTCGATATATAAAGGAGTAGGCTCTTAAAGGTCAGACTAGTTGCATCTGGGTACTCTAAGATTCCGGGAGTAGATTTCAATGAGTTTTATGCACCAGTAATCAATGATGTATGCTGGCGCATTTTAATAATTGCTATGCTTGTTCAGAAACTCGAAGCAAAAATAATTGATGTTTCTACAGCGTTCTTGTATGGTGATTTGGAGGAAGATATATAAAAAGGACGAAGCACTGCATCTTTGTCATGCCATTTATGTGTTGGGGCAGGCGGCAAGAAGATTTTATTTGAGGTTTATTGAAACCTTAAAAATATTGGTTTCAAAGGTGTGTATCGTGATCCATGCTTGATGTGTAGAAGAAATGGACAATGGGATTTGTTTTATTGCAATCTGGGTAGATGACTCGCTTTTTGTTGGTCACTCAATAGCACTTCAACAAACAATTTATGATCTGAAAAGAGAAGGTTTTGATTCAAAGCTCGACGGGAGCCTTGATGACTACTTAAGGTGTGAAATTTCGTCGGACAGGAAGAAAAATGAGGGTTGGATCCATCAGCCCCATTTAATCACAAAACTCGAAAAAAAATTGTAGAACACATAAAAGACCTACAGGGGTACAAGACTCCTGGGACACCTGGGCTTGGAGTGTTATGAAATCCCAAGACAATTGTTGATGCCAATAAACATAAAATTTATGTAATTTGTAATTTGGTCGCTCATTATCATCTTCTACATTCGTAGGGGACTTCTCTATGTTAACGAGGTTCTGTGTTAGTGCTAGTGCTAGTGTCAGTCATTCGGCTAAATCGATGGGACCTTGGAAAAGATACACAAAAACACAAAAGTCACAGTATGCAGACGGGGAAGGACAGATTCATACGTACATCTTAATTAGACCACACGACGAAAAAAAATCCCACTCTACACTTCAGTCAAGGGGGTATGAAGGGTACACCAACAACATCTTTCCATAGTTGCATCGTCGACCATCAAGTGCATAATATGGGCATACATTGACTTGTTAATGGATATAATTATCATTACTTTACATTAATTACACAGTGATGGATCGATGGATTGCAAAACAACAGGGATGGTAAGTACACATTACTTTCATGCACATTCATACTTTTCTCTTGGAATATCTAAATTAGAATTATCGTTCATTTCGAATTTTTGACGCGCTCTTTCCTTTTTCCACATCTACTCGTATATTTTATATTTTGACTTTATCGGTAGGTTGGAACGAAATAATTTCACATCACCTACGTCGATGAATACCAATAACAGGTTTCCTAATGATAGTATGAATCATTGGCCTCGCGGGCAACATCACAGTGATAACTTGGCAATGGATAATGGTGCAAAAAACTTTTATTCAACTCCCAGGACAAATCAACAACAACGTAGCGCCACTCCAAGAAGATCCTATTTTGACGCACCTCCTGGTTGTGAACACATGGATTTTCCTCAATATTCGAATAATTGGTATAATCAGAACACACGTTCTTTTTCTTCTAATGATCGTCATTTTGGAGTTCCTCCACCTGCTAATTTTGTACCTCCCCCACCGCCGCCGCCCCCTCCTCCTCCTCCTCCTCCCATGCAACAATTTGATCAACAAAATTTATCATCGTCTAATGACCATCCCTTATTCTTTCTGGACACGGGTCGTCAACCGTCAACCATGAATCAGGCTGCTACCAAAACTACTGACCTTCACAGTCTTCCTCCGGTTTACAAAGCGGTATCTACACATTATCAGGAGTCAGCTTTTGATGAACCCCAAGAGAATAATGTACCGAATCTTTGTTTTGAGGGCGAGGGATGGAACGCCGGAATTTCATCGCCTAGTCCACCACCCTATGAAGAAACATCCTTAAGAAGTGATATTGAATCGGATCGTGATACTTCGGTGCCTTCAATTTTGTACGAGGAGGAAGCTGAGGATTGGGTATCACAGAAACGAAAGCATATTTCCTTCAATTTGACCGGAACTAACAAACACAAGAAAGTAAATTTTGAATCTAAAGCATATAAGAAGTTGTCGAATGAGTTTGAAAGATCGAACGATGATGTAGTCACCCCGTCTTGCCAGTTACCCGAAAAGATCTCTGATGGATCAGAGGTCGGTTGCTCCTCTGACAAAACCAAAGAATCCTTACATAGATCGAAAATAGGTAATCATCTAGAAGCCGAAGTAGAGAGTGAGGCTAAACAGCAGATGTCTTCAGTGGCGACAAGACTGAAATCCAATGAAAATTATCTGAGTGCTAGCAATAATACTACGCATTTGCATAATGAAAACGCAGAATCAAAGAATCATCGAACTCAATGTCGTGAAGATCGCATGGAGAAGAAAGTGGAAGTAATTATAATCGATGATGACGACGAAAAATTTGTTGAAGACGGTGGAGAAAAAAGGCAACTAAACGCCGGCGAATCAACTAGGAGTGTTACAAACGGGGAGACGAATAAACTGTCGATAATACAGAAATTGAGACCAGTTGAAGTTAAGAGGCTAAGACGTATACGCCGGAGGCTAAGACGTAAGGAACGAAGATTGGAAAAGAAGGAACAAAAACGGCAAAGGACATTGCTTCTTTCAGATGGTGAGGATAGAGAGTCGTTGGTGGATGAGCCCGAAGGTGATGTAATATTACAAAAAGCGGTCGCAGATAAGAAAATAAATTGTGTACAAAATCTTGTTCAAAAGAAAGTTTTGGTAGCGAGCACAAGTCAGGAAGAGGTTTGTACTTCCGATGAGAAAATCCCCCAAAGTTTAGTTGGCTTAGGATGCAAGATCTCAACCAATAAGGTCGAGTTAGATGAATCTGAACTATTGCATAAGGATGCCAAAGATGACAACATGTCTATATCTTCTGATGATTTGTCCGTCGAAGTCATGATGGATAATTCTAAAGGGAAAGGTGAGTTGTTGGATGGGACGAATTATTCTTCATCTCGCATTCACAAAAAATTTTGAAGAAGATGAAGATAAAATTATATGTAAAAAGTTGCCAGACATCTCGGCATTGCATCAAATTTTAGTGATTGAAAATATGGAAGGCTCTGCGCCAGCGAATAAAGTATTCATTCAATTCGCTCAGGACGAGCAATCTTCGAAATGTAATGTGAAACATGTTCCGGTTGAAGACATAAATCGGAAGACGGAAGAAAACTTAAAATTAGATATCGCAAGGAAAAAGATTCGATTGTTGGCTGCAAAAAAGCTTAAATTATCCAAATTGAAGATGGCAGCGCCGGAGAAAAGTTCTACAGGGAAGACGGATAGTTCTATCATTGAGGTGGCTGAGAATACAAACAGAAGTTTTCCTCCCCGTCCAACTAAGGAGGATTTATTAGCAAGAAAAACACTGTTGCTTATTAATAAGGATCTGAATATTGAAGGAGTTGTTCGAAACCAAGGGTCTCATGATGTTGATAACACATCTCGTGATTTCTCGCCGCCGTCTTCAAAAGATTTGCAGGCGAAAAAAGAAGCGCTTGTTGTTAAGAAGAAAGAGCTTTTGATGAATCAAAAGAGAAAAATTGAAGAGTGCAGGCATAAAGTTTTTGAATTATATGAATCGTACAGAAAGCAATATCATGTTGTCAATGAGGGAAATCAGCAAATCGAAAAAATATTGAAGCAAAGAAATAAATTGGAAATTATGCTGGCGCAAGCATCTCAGAAGTTGGTTGACGCGCGAAGTTCATCAGAAAGAAGAATTCTTTCAACTTATGACGAGACACGTACTATGATCAATCCGACAGATATTTTGTGAATGTGAGGAGGTATTCTTGATTTTTCTCCCTCTTATCTTTATTTATTGAGTATGTTTTACGTTCATGAATTAACTTTATGTTTTTGAGCAGCTTGCAGCTATGGCTATTTAACGAATACAGATTCCGACGCTTGATCGTACAATTGCACACTCAATTATTGAACGGTAAGTATACTTTATTGCCTTTTTCAAAATTAGATTTTGTGGTGACATCATTATATAGTCGCGACCAGCTTTTGAGCAGTCATTGATATTTTTCTAGTCCAATCCCTATTCTCTATATTTTGAGGACGATTGGCAATAAAGGTATGTGGAGAAATGCCGTTAGTTTACTACTGTAGATGATATTTAATCATCGACGACTCTGTTCTCATGGTAATTGCGTAGGCTGGGGTGTACATTAAAAGTATAGATCTTTATGTTAAAAGTATTTCGGCGCAAAACGTAGATGTAGTGAGGACATTGTCTTTCATGGTAGTTGTACCACCAAATATATTTGTTTTCGTGTCGTCAACATGTGAAAATTGTCCCTCCTTCTGTCAGAAGGAGTGATCAAACTTGGTGTCGAATCCGTTCGCGATGACCAAAATTAGATTCAAAAATTGTAGCATCCATCCAAGTATAATCGATTGCAACTACATCTACAGCTTCTAACAAAAACATTGCCACGATGAATCATCATGGAAATTGGTTTCTTCAGTATTATTTCGAAGCATATCTGCACGATCTCTGGCAGAAACGAGGCTTTCAAGATTAAACAATACATCAACACAAAGCTTTCCCGAAATTGTCTTGATAAAAGTGATAATTTCTTTGTCGTCATATTTGGGGCGATTTTGTTGATTCAATAATATTGCGGACCACAAGCAGTTTGATACCTTTACAAAGTAATACGAACTTGTTGTGCTTGTGGGCAATTCCAAATCCTCGCGAAAACGGAAAAAGTTTCCGATTTTATCATCACAAGATGCTTGAATCAGTGATACGACATTGTGCCAAATGCAACTTGGCCAAGATCCACGATTATGATATTCCTTGACACTATGGAGGTTAATTAAGTCGGAACCCTTTCCACCATCAGTAACTGCATCGAGGATTAACGAAAAGGACGTGACGTTCGAGAGTCGCTTTCCTTTTCGATTATCAGAAACGAAAGCATCCATCGGTTTGAGGCAATGATGCGATTCGTCAGTTTTAATGCTTCTATAACCTAATCCTTTTTGATCTCTGACCTGATCCATTGACTTTGCCTCCTCGTCAGCTGTCTTTGCCATGGCACCTTCCGTGGAACTCACAAAATCTTTTGCGAGGCATCTTGTTGAACGTTGGAAAATTGCAGGCCAGCTTTTTAAACCATCGACATTCTCATCATGTTCACTACCTGAAAGTATAAACCCTTTTTCAAAACATGGCATCCCACTATTCGCCTTAAATACTATTGCAAAGACAAGATGAGGGCCACCCTTTTGATGATGACGCCATAAAAATTCTTTCACGTTATTACTGAGAGTCTCATTTTTCTTCGAGCTTCTAGTTTCACTTTGCTCTGCGCGCATTAATTGAAATGCAGTGATTCTATCAAAAAATAGTTGCATTTTCGCCTTGATGTCGTCAAAAACGTCGCTCAACCAAACGTAAAGAACAAAAGGCGTTTTTTTGTTTGGCCATGACTTTAAAGCCACTTGGAACTTTCGAACAGCCAAAATTGTTTCGTAAAATCTATGTTGCAAAATATTATCAAGTCAGTTTACATATATTTGATCTCATCGCAAAGCTTACCTGCAATGGTAAAGATGGTGATAGGCACAAAGTCCAAATTTCAATGCTTCCAATTCAGTAATCGTTTTCAAGAGAAGCGGTTTTGCCACGCTATGGTCCTCTACACTTGTCGCTTTTTCATATGGAAACGATTTATTTAATTCCTTTAAAGCAATTTCTATATTGCAAACGATATCAAGTAAACAAGGCGACTCTTCCGATACCTCTTTCCAATTAGTATTGAATATTTTATCATGAATTTGAATTTGCTGTTTACGAGCTTTGCAGAGCTTTTCAATACTTAAAATTGTAAAGGAAACGCTATGTGCTGCTTGCGATGTAGTATGTTTTGGAGAAAGGGTTAACGGCTCTCTATATTCCTTTGTTGACCCTCGACATGTGTTGCCTGCCTCACTAAATTTTGTCAAAACGTCGAGTGTATCACTAAGCAAAGGGTTGCATAGTATTCGCCTAGTCTTTTGAAGAGACGATGCTATTTCGTCATATTTATCAATTAAGAGGTGTTTTGATGTTTGATTGACACACATTACATGGTCCATACGAGAAAAGACAGCTTCGCAACCAGCAAACATTTGGAATGGTGTGATGTATTCTTCCCATTCAGTTTGCTCAGCTGATTGATCACCAAAATAAGATGACGTATACTTTTGTATCATCGGTGACAAAAACCAGGGAGAACTGAGGTTTTGAGGATGAGATCTTGCTGGTGAGTCTTTTGGGGAAGACATTGATCTAGATAATACTCGAGAACGCAGAACTGCCAACAGAGAAGAGGCCGGACTGTGCCCCCCACCACTGCTCCCTCCTTCACTTAAACTAGGCGAAAGTGACAATTTACCACCCTTTTGTACAACAAATGTAGACTGTTGCTGTCGTGATGACTTACGATCTTTTATATCTTTCCAAATACTTTCTCGTGAAGTTTTTGAGTAATGACTCCAAACTGGTGAAAAAATAGGAGAAGTCGGCGCAGAAACATTCGAAGTTCTTGGTACCGACCTCCTTCTTGACATATCATGATATAGTTGTTGTTCTTTATTACCGCTGCTTCTATGAACATCTCTTAAACTTCCTGGACTTGCCACGAAATCTGAATTGTACAAACTCGACATAGGACGAAAGTTATCGAACAATTCGGCAGCACAGGAAACGTTGAAAGTTGATGGGTCATTTACTAGAACACAAAAATCCTCGAGGCGCACCTCCAATGCAAGAAGCATCAAGGTCAATGTTGGAGTATAAGATGCGTTGTTGGAACGAAGACGTGAATGAAGGTGGCGTTCTGTTTGACCCATTCGCTCTCGTTCCAACACCAACGGTCGATGGTGGTTTTTATCTTTCTGAAGGATGGGTGGGGAAATGACATCTTCCATTTTTGTTCATCTCTGGTGAATACACGTCCTTGTAATTATAGTCGTGATTGTCGATTGTCGATAGTCCTTATTTTATTTCTTCTATTGTGAATTGTGATATTCAAAATGCGTTGTTGAAAAAAGCTTGTTTAAAATCTGTGCTCACAATCATTTAATGTATATTGATATATCTCTTCTTTCTTCTCTCTATCTACCGGTAGTTTTCAGAGAAAGGAGAGCATTTGTTAGTAATTAATATATTGTATTAATACAAGTACTAGTATTTAATGTTAATAATATTTGTTATCGAGAGAGAGAGAGAGAGAAGAGAAGAGATAGAAGATACGAGATACCAATCGTACACTTTGACCTTTGACATCAATCCATCTCTGTCAACTGTCAACTCGTTTCTCTTTCCAGTGTAGATGTCCGTATGTTCGTACGTATACCGGTACCGGCACCAGTACTTTGAACAAGAAAAGTGGAATCTGGAAATTAACATCATTATTTTTCTTCTCTCGGAACAACAACATTATCATCATCATCATCAACAACAACAACAACAACAACAACAACAACAAACATTACCATTCTATTATATTATCCTACCATTAGTATAAATTGGCAGATCTACAGGCAATTCCAATACATGCACATGCACATGCATTCATATTACACCAGGAATTAATGAACACATTGTAAATAGAAATTTCTCCAGTAAAGCTCAATCGAGTACAAGCACAAGTCCTATCTCGATTCCATCATAAAATGCTACTCATACATCAGATCGCGACCAAAATTAAAATTAATACTCTACCTACGTTTCATCGTAAGTTAATCAGGATTAACAGTCGATCTTGGTCCGTAGTAGTCCCGAACGCACACGAGGACCCTAACTCGTCTCGGTATGCAGCTGTACTCGGGCATGACGAGGGACATAATATTGAATATCATGACCATGATGAATCCAAGAGTGCGAGTTGTGTTGATGCAGGTCTAGGAGAAGGGGATGATTCTGTTGATATTAAGAGAAAAATTATAGCAGGTCAGCGGGTATGGAAGCCACGAAAGGATAACGAAGAACATCCTATTATTTCCGAAGCAACAATAAAAGGAATTCATGAGAAAGAAAACGATCATCACTGGATTCATTCCGTGAGCGAAAATGCAGCATTGGATATGTGCGATAGCAGAAGTGAAGATAATTTAACTTTTCAATTATCTAAAATTCATGATCAGGAAATGCAGGGTAGCAGAATGCAGCGACGTCAGTTGGGTTTGATTCGTTCTGATGCGGCAGAAGATATTCGCTTGTTGGTACAAAATTACACGGCTCCAGCGCTTGCGTGTGCTCTTCGTGATAGGGAAGATCTGCTTCAGTATTGTGCTAGTCTGATCAAAGAGGGAAAATTGGACGACTTGGCCGAGGCACTTAAACCTTTTGAAGAGACGTATGTTCGAATCAAACGAGAGACAAGACATGGTCTTGATTTAGAAAAAGGATTTGCGCACTCCAATCTAGAGATGCTCCGTCGATCGCTCATGCGGATGCCGCGAAGGGTAAGTTTTGCCCACGAGCGCCGAGCGGGGGTTGTTGTACCACTGTGTAATGTCGATGGGGTACCTTGCTTACTCTTTGAAAAGAGATCAGCTAAGTTGAGAGCACATGCAGACGAAGTGTGCCTACCGGGAGGAATGGTCAACTTAGGTAAGTTTCCAGGGTAGTCTGGAGGCTCTATAAATTGTCAAAACTTATATTTTTCTGTTAGGCGATGATAAAAGCATTATTGAAACTTGTCTTCGTGAAATGGAAGAAGAAATCGGAATTGGTCCAGTTGAAAGAGGTTCGAAAACAAACGCTGATAAAGTCACAGTTTTGGGGATTTTAAGATGTAACTGGGGAGAGGTCGCCCAATTAACCGGTGTTGCTGTAACGCCTGTAGTATGTTTTGTTGGAAACGCGAATGGTAATTCTTTCCTGAATCCTAATGCGGATGAAGTAGCAGAATGCTTTACTGTCCCTCTCGAGAAGTTTTTGGATCGTGATCAGTGGGTGTACAGGAAAGATGCTGCTCCAATTTTTACTGGTGGACCGCATCTAATCTGGGGCCTAACTGGATACATAATCGACCGTTTCGTGAAGGACGTTTTGGCTCGATACACAATAACATGGCCGCAATAGATAACGAAATTTTTGCTTATCGGTATATTCAAATTTACTACATCAGTAATCCATCTCAAAAATAATATTGTAGTCGCTTACAACATCTTTTCAGGTGCCACCGTATTGACTCCACGGACAAAAATCGCTTTCTATTCAACAAAAAGGTAGGTTACCTACCTTTTGCGGTGCGATAGTTGTGACTGAATCACAACGAAGATATCCATTGATTGCCCAATAACGAATTGAGCGGTTACTTTACGAACAAAAATTTTGGCCCCTCCCATTACTTCAGCCCTCAACACTTTAGTTGTTAGCTCCCTTGTGTCTTCACCACAAGCCTCCTGATGTACTACCTCGTGTAAAGGGGATATAATTTTCTCCATAAATCTTCATTCGTAAAAGTTCTTGACTGAAAACAACCAAAACAAAAAATATAAAACCCACATAAAGCGATTCAGCGAAGGCGTAATCATTTTTCACAAGAGATGAGAACCATGATTTCAACGGACTGAAAATCTCTCCATCCCTAACTTCTTCGTCCGGATCAAATATTGGCGTGTCAAGGAAAGCGTTTATTTTTCCTTCCAAATCCAAACCTTCATCCCTATTATGTTTTTCGTCGTCATCTTTTGTCAGACTTAATTTGAAATCATTTTCTCTTTTCGAATTCGCAGCACTCGGCCTATTAGTTCTCGAACATGTTCTTTGAGGAGCTTCAATATGGAACGATATTGCTACATGAAGAAAAAGTACCAACAAGATAGTCCTTACTGCGTTACGTCTTCTCTGATACACGGTGAAGTATTTCATTTTTTTATTTTATTATGATCGTACACGATACAACACATCATTATTACATGATATACAGCTGAGTACGTGTCGTGTGTCGTGTGTAGAGTCTACCGACGTGCGACAAATCCCATCCGAACTCTGAACTCTAGGAAAATCGTTTCAACGACTGCCAAAATGTCAACTGCTTCAATTGTTCATAATATATTATTTGAAGTACGAGTATTAATACATGTAAAGCACAAACGAGAAAGGTACATAAATATCAAATATGAGCAGGTACTGGCAACATGTTGTAGGAGGTTTGAGCGGTGCAGCCAGTGTGGCATTGGGAGCATATGGAGCTCATGGAATGATGCATAAGGAGGACAACTACAAAACTTCTTTTGACACCGGGGTGAGGTATCTTATGATGCATTCACTTCTTTTAGTTGCAACGCCGTCCATATACGGAGCTCCTAATAACTTAAGAGCTGCTAACATCACTGGTGGACTTTTAACTGCCGGTATTCTATTGTTCTGTGGATCATGCTGTGTTGTCGGTATCACAGAGGATCGAAAGTACGCGAAAGTTGCACCATACGGAGGTGAGTGCACGAAGAGTACTATTCTAAGGAAGGCGTAAAACGTTTCACTTTTTTGTTATGGATATTTTTCGTTTCATTTAGGTATGGCTTTCATTGGTGGCTGGTTGTCGCTCGCTCTCTTAACGAAGGGAAAATCTATTCGCTATCGAAGTTGATACCTGTAGCGGGTACCTTATGATTACTAGTTCCGTTCAACTTTTCGTATTCTAGCGCACTTTTTCATCCAGCTGCGACCACTGTCTTGATTCGTTTCCACATGTTACAGAAAAAGTTGCTCACTTTTTGTGCACGACTTACAAAAAGTGAGCATAATGAATAATTTTGTTACATTTAACTTTTTGAGCAGAAAACAAATGGACTAAGGGCGAAAGTCGCACCTGTAGGTACACACTTCAGCAAGTCACTAACTAGGTTGATATCATGGAGCTTTCCACGGTCAATCGTGCGGTGGAATTTTACCTTTGAGCAATAAAGCTTGATACTGACGAGGAGCATGTACAAATAAGGAAGGACCAGGAGCAGTAACGAATGCGTATTTCTTCTTTATAGCACTTGACTACATAATACATTTTTACCTGTACGGATTTCATATTCGTTGAATTATGTGTAATTGATTTCTGAATACGCATAATGTATGCAGCATCCAACACTCGATCGTATTATGTTCATCTGCATTGAAACAATGGCCAATCGTACCAATTTCATCTCATTCAAACAGTGGTCTTAGAATACATCACATCTATTTTAGTGAGCCTCTTAGGATAGCACTTGTCCATAATATGATATTAAATTTTGGATACAGCTTTAACCGCTCCCTCTACCATAAGTTACATTGAACGAATTGTCTTGCTTGCTTCCGGTCACTTTTATGTTTCATGAAGCGCATGACTTTTGTAGTCTTCGACAACTTTAGGGTAATCGTTCGCCATCAAAATTCAATGGAGACACTATCCCACTATATAATGATAATGAATACATCTTGTAAATGAAGAGGGTGATCGAAATTGGATATGTATAATACTCCTGGCCTGCACCGTTTCAAATATCCACTCGCTTATTAACAGAGTAAGAGGTTCCAACGCTAGCTTTGAAATGAGTCCGTCGATTTATGAACAAATGTACAGATATATCTATTTTACAATGTTTTTCTTTTATCAAAAATGGGATTTACAAAACTTTTCATATATGAAGTATGATAGGGCATTTCATTACCAGTATGAGGACAAGTCTTGTCGAGAAGCTGAAGTGCGTAATCTTGTCGACAATGATTTATGTTGAGATGACTTATCTCTCAACTTACGAAAGTCCAAGTCAGTGAATCCTGAAATGTTTCTTAACATGTTTCTCCGTTCATATGACGAAAGTACAAGTTCTCGTCCCTTCCTGCGCTTCATTGTAACATCATTTGTACGAACAAACTCGTAATCGTCCACAGATATCGGCGCAAGCTTATTATATTCCCAACCTAGAGACAGCGGTGGCCCATTCAGGCAGCAAGGATGGCTGCCGATTTCAAGGTTGTATTCACGTACATGTAACTCTGAAAAAGTAACAGATTTTCGCGGCGTACAAGCCGCCCTTTCCTGCGAAGCATGTCGATCGTGGAGAGGTGTAAAATAAAGATCCATGCCATCCTGATCAAAAAAATCGTTTTGATGGATTGTCCTTTCCATGGAGCACTCGCGTTGACACCATACCTCGCAATTACAACTAGAAACCATCATGTTTGAACAGGAATTCCTTTGCTGATTACTTGATTTGATATACATGTCTTCGGCAACACGCATTGTAAAGGTAAAATAATCTAATTTTGATTTTGACGGAACTAAGAGATCGTGATGTTTGGATTTCAGGATACAAACCCTGCAATCGTCTAGCTCTTGTAATGATGATTTTGCGATGTTTCTATGAAAGTACCAGAAGTATTGAAAGTGTTGAATTTGTGCCGCGAGCACGTGAATCGTGGATCTTTTGTGGATAACAAGGGGTGAAAGGTGTCAAGAAATTCGATCATCTGCAAGTAGACGTCACTCTCGAACCATACAATTTAGAATCTTCATACAAAAAAGAGAACTCTGACGTAGAATGTTTTTAATTAAGAGTCTACATGTATCAATAAATAATGTAAATGTAGTTCGAAATTAAAATTTCTCTCTCTGGAACACATGTATGTACACGTACGCGCGAAAGAAAACTCAGATTGGCAGTACATGCCGTATTCGGTACTCTCTTTTACCTTTTCTGTGTCGAAACAATATGATCTGTTCGACTCACTTCGACTCAACCACACTCAACTCAAATTTATTGCCGACACACTACCGATTAAAATGTGAATGTACTAAGTGATACCAACACCTATTGTGAAGGGGGTATTAATACACGTAAGGTGAAAAGGATCGATGGATGACAGAGATGACGTCTACGTCTACTGCCTTTCTCACTCGAGTAGAGAGAAGACAGAACACAAATGTTCTGTGCATCTTCTCTCGAGAAAGTTAGAATTTCGTACACGCTGCATGTCGTATCCGGGGCTTGGTTGCATGGCTAACACTCTTCACACGTGTCTTTTCTCCGGGTTCCTCCCCCTACAGATCCAGTCGCAGGTCGCAGTCGCAGGTCGAAGCTGTCGTGTAAAAGCTCGTGTAAAATACGTGTGTATTTGAACCATCTTACGACTCATATGTACTTCGAAGTACATAATATTATGTCACAAGTCACAAGTCACATCCCTTGAAGCAACGCAAGACAAAGAGGGAACGAGGGTGAGGGTGACGATAACATGTAAATTAACAAACAACCATGGCAACACTAATCCCCTCCGGTGACTCGGCAGCGTTAAATCCATCCATCGCTCTCCAATCTCCAACGCCCTCAATACATATCGGCACTTCCACTGGAACTCATTAATGAACTTCGCGATTCGTTGATAACTCAATTATTTAAGATTTCAACGAAAAGGGATTTCGTGAGCTTTTGCAAGACAATGGAGCAGACAACGGCAGTGATGCTATAATGATGGAAAGTGATGATGATGATGATTCGTTTTTCGATAAAGATAACCTGTTCGATTACGAGGCCTTTCAAAAAGTGGATCATCTCCATAATGAGGAATAACATGCTGTAAGGGTTGTGTCGGGTTTACGCAACAAATTTCCACAACGGGCACTTATAAATGCAGCTGTGTTTAGAAGATAAGAAAATGAAATTTAGCTTCCACTCATAAAGATGAGAATGATATCGATATCAATGGAGGAGAAGGCGACGAGATCAGCGTCCTCGATATGGAGAACTTGCGACAATCGTTACAAAAATTGGCCTATGTATTGAAGTGCAATGAAGGTGAAGTAGATGTACTTTTGAGTGTAGATAGGATTGAAATGTTGCAAAATACAATAGGATCAGTTCGTGTTGCTTTTAAAAGGCAACAAGATGGAAAAGTTATGGATGTGATGGATATGGCAATGAATTCATCATTGGCTAATGAAGAAAATGAAATTGATTGCGATTTTATTACGACAGAAACCATTTGGTTGGATACTCCTGTACCTGAATCGCAAAGGGGACTTGAGCGATGTAAGTAAGGGTAACGATTTCGCAATAAAAACGATTCGCGATCTGTACGAAGAGTTTACGAAATTCTTGACGGTGCAGATGGTATACAGTTTCGATTCCAGGTCTCGATGCGTGTATATTGGAGTTATTCTCTGCTGAGATAACGTAAAAATAATCATTTATTATTTCAAACTATACATTCTAATCTCTAATATCAACGCTTTCAATAAGCTTGATTATCTTCACAAAATTATTCATCGTATTTTGAGACAACTGCTACTTGCCTTGAAAAATAATTTGCTCAAAAATTTATCATGAAATCCAAATGCAAACTTCTATACTCAAAAAACATGAGTCTGGGGTTAGTAGAGAGGGGATTCCATCCATAATTCCTCCAATGAACTCCGCATATCTTACATGACTAAGTTCTCTTATTCTCAGACCTCCAAGACGAATAGGAAGGCGGATTCGAATCTTGATGAATGTGGAGATACGTTTCTCAATCACTGAGTCGAGTTCCGTACAAAATCCTCCTGTGAGTTAAGGTACTATATTTTTGAAATTTGAACTGAAGACAGTTGGGATAAGTAGCCATATCTTTTGACTCGCAATTCTACTTAGGTTCAGTACTTTTCCAACTTCGAGCATATTGCTTTTGATTAATTCATCTTTGGTTTTTAACCATTTACTGACGAGCTTCACTTCCGATTGGAATCCCGTATGCTCGAAGATCGGGTATCTTCGCCTTCTGTGAGTTCCTCCCGGTTGTTTGCTATCTCTCGTAGCTCATGTTATATTTCAGAATTTTTCGTCTTCTTCATAAAGAATCTCATTCTGTAACTACTCTTGAGGCCGTTTCATGCGAGTCTTTCTTCATTAAGCTTGACTTCGGGAAAAGCAAGCTCTGGAGGTCCAAGTATAGACGTATTATCGGCGCCGCTCAAAATAACATCACTCCTTTCTTGTAGTTAGGATAAGCATTCCTTTATTGACGCCTTCATCCCTTTGCTATATTGCTGCCTTCATGAAAGGGTCATAATCGCTAGACCCATGAAGCCAGAGATCATCATATTGCGTAAGTTGTAATTCTGTAGAGGTTGAAGCTCGATATTTTCCCTAATATCTTTTAAGAGCCTTGTATCTTGTTAAATTCATTCGACATGTCTTGCACTTGCACAATTACGACCCAGTCTGGATCGGCTTCCATAACAAGTATGATTGCTGTAATTGGTTGCAATCCGCCTCCGTTCGTTCTTCATGAAAGCGTTACATAGAGTCTTAGTTATCACTTTCTTTATCACTTCACCTTTGTAGATTGGGCAGAGATACACATGAAACATGAGTATGCTTCATTTGTAACAATATCTTAAAGAAACTTTTACAACGTACTACGAAATTATACCGATAGCTACGAGAGCATACTAATGAAATGAGAGAAAGCGGCAGGATAAGTAGTTTCAGATTTCGATTTTATAATGGACTAGCGTGACGCAATGAATAGCTTTCATGACTCAAGAGAATAACATTTTCAAAAATATACACAAAATCATACGTTCATGGTATTGGAGCGAAATGAGATCATCAAGCAAAAGCCTGAGTCCAACTCAACTAGAGCGCTCACGCCGTTTGCGACGAAGGGCCGGCAAACCACCCATTCCTAAACAGAATAGCAACGGAAAGCTGTCCTTGCCTTCATCATCTACCTTGCAAAAATCTAACCCTGATATTATGCAAACATTGCAAATTGAGGCCGTACCTAAAAAAGGAAAGATATCACTCGCTTCGAAACAAGAGAGTGATAAGATCATTACTACAAAAGCATCCCACGACTTTCTCTCAGATACTCAATTGGAAGTTCAGCAGATGATTCAAAATATATGCTCACCGCCTCCTCAAGGAGACCAACAGAAACCTGTAATGAATATCCTTGTAGAGGATGAAAGCTCGCTTTCCAGTGATGAACCTCTTGAGTTCATATGTGCCTCTACGGCAAACATGGGTATCAAAGATAGCGTAGATACTGTTGATAAATCATCATCATCGCTCTCGAGCACCGGTGCGAACATGGACACCGTATATGATAAGGGGGCATTTGCAGAGTGTAACAGCACTCGTCAGCGCAGAAACTTGCATCAATCAGGGGCGATGGTGGGAGGAATACTCGATTCGGAAAGAGTCCATGATCACAGACGATATCAAATTAGCGAGGATGACAAACGAAGAGTGATGCTCAAGGCCAGGCAACAATTTCGAAAAGATGTTAGCCTAATAAAAGATGAGGCAGCAAGGCGAAAGGAAACAATACTTTTGGCAAAAGATAACTTGGAAGTAAAAATGAGTGAAATTCAAATGTGTTACAAAGAAGTAAGAAACATAAATTTAGTGAAAATATAAAAATACCGCGTACACTCTAATCGTGCTACTACTGTTGTTAGCTCGATCGTCATCTCGATGCGATTAAGGTAGAGATGAAAAGGGCCAAGGAGAAAACGAAAAAGCGGGCCAATAAACATTATCATCGTCTTCTTCGCAGTCTAGAAGAGGAAAAATCAAAATCTTAGCAATGTTGGATTTCATTCGGAGCGGTACAAGTAATGCGAGGTTATGCTCTCATGTAAGTAGGACTTATGAAAGCAAAGCAAAATAGTGGTGGAGGATTGGCGTTTGTCAACTAAAAGCACCTCGTCGCTAGAATTATCGCGGTTATATCTTCCCTTAAGCATACTGAATTTGTGAAGTAAAAATTATTTGTGAAGAGCTTCATTCTAGTGACTCTTCTTGAAGCAAAGCCTTTATTGACTAAATATCCAATAACATTTCTCTCAAACTTCATCACCAGCTTCTTTGCAAGTGCCGATCTTGTATATCTGACGGAATCATCCGAATAGCGTCAAAGATACAAAAAAGACACACTTGCACCCACTTGTCGCGTACGATTTAGTGCAAGAAAAATGAATGCGCTAATCCTGTGACTGCTCGACTTCTGCGTAACGTGGTTGCCTCCAATGCGATTCACATCAACTCCAGGAGACATTTTACTTACAAAAATTAAAGCTTGTGCTGTACTATACATTAGAGAAATACGATTTAAGGGACATATATGCGCTGCTCTAGAATCGTTCGTTGCATTCGGAATCAACCGAATCCATTATCTTCATAAAAAGCTAAGGCCTCTACCCTTTCTCCGCCAAAGAACCCATACCAATCTTTATTGCGTTGAGAACAACCAACAGAGACAACTGAGATGATCCAAGATTGCGTACAAATATTTTTAAAAAATCATGGTCCTAACGAAATCCCTCTAGAGAGAAGCAGGTATAAGTCACGAAATGGCGTTGAGATGGAGAACACTTCGAGAAACTTTTCAAAAAGGAAGATTTTCCTTGTGAAGGGACTTTTATGAGGTTATATGCATACATGTATAACATGAATAATGTGAGTAAGGTATGTATCGGAGAAGCAAAGGAAGCCGGTGAGAGAGGCTTTGTACGAAGAGATGATGAACATGATACATGATTACATGATGATACATTGCATGAAATGTATAGAGGTGAAAAAAAGCAGTGCACCCAACACCCAATGCCCAATACAAGTACAGTAATACCTCTCGTTATAAGACCAGTTGTTATGACCACATTCTTATAAGACCAGGAAATTCTTCACTTGGTCTTAAACCAAATTGGCCTAAATTAGTCCTATGCACGGCACGTGATCGACCATTCTTTGGTTTTCTTTCAATATCATAGCCATAAATCATCACAGATAACCACTTGATGTGCTGAATCAGAATTTGTCAATCATTATCTCTTAGACTTTTGAAATTGTAATCATACAGTCATATAATAGAGTCAGTTATTCGAATGAGCAAAAATTATTTTGGGTAACGCTGTTTAAGGAATCGCATTTTTCTGGCAAAGATGCCAAGTTAAAGTTCCTCAATCAGTAAGGGCCAAATTAAACGAGCAAAATGAAGCAGGAGTGGATGTCTTCTTTTTTCATCCAAAAGT
>Ga0213867_1000360_pt1 | contig 20666 bp, 28 predicted proteins | sample PICome_12_FD_160120 | JGI IMG/M metagenome (GOLD analysis project Ga0213867, IMG submission 160120) | Coastal seawater microbial communities near Pivers Island, North Carolina, United States - PICO540 | ecosystem: Environmental > Aquatic > Marine > Coastal | place: USA: North Carolina... | reverse complement strand
CGGCGGCGCGCATAACGGAACAGGAACCGACTACTCAAACGGGGGTCTTGGCGGCGGAGGTGGCGGCGCTGGGTACCAACAACAGGGCGTTGGCGGAGGGTCTGCAAAAAATGCAGGAACAGACGGTAACGGGTCCGGTAGTCCGTCAGGCGGCCCTGCTGGAGCAAATACTGGCGGAGGTGGCGGTGGTAGCAGAGGAGGCGGTTATACAGCAGGAACAGGAGGGTCTGGGATTGTAATTATACGCACTGCTACAACAGCTTCATCTACTACGGGATCCCCTACTGTAACGACAGTTGGGTCAGATAATGTGTATGAGTTTACCGGATCAGGGAGCATAACGTTCTAATGGCACACTTTGCTGAAATCGGATTAGACAACACTGTGCTTCGCGTGATTGTTGTCAATAACGCAGAGCTACTTGATGGCAACGGCGTAGAGCAGGAATCGCTTGGCGCTGATTTCTGCCGCGACCTGTTTGGTGGCACATGGGTGCAGACCAGCTATAACGGAAACATACGTAAAAACTTTGCCGGGCCGGGTTGTACTTATGACTCTGATAGAGACGCTTTTATACCACCCAAGCCTTTTGCAAGCTGGACACTGGACGAAACAACGTGCCGGTGGGAGCCTCCAACGCCGTATCCTGACGATGGGCAGATGTATTCATGGGATGAAGACTCTACCTCTTGGGTTGAGGTGGCATAAATGTTAATGACGCAAACAGAGCTAAATAACTTGTTTGGTCAAGTAAACGATGCTTTCAAAGAACAAAAAGAAAAAATACAAGCGTTACAAAAACAATTAGACAGTTTGGAGGCGAAAGTTAATGCCCAAGAAAAAAGACCCAAGGCTGGAGCGAGCAGGAGTAAGCGGGTACAACAAGCCGAAGCGGACGCCTAATCACCCTAAGAAAAGCCACGTAGTTGTTGCTAAGGAAGGCGACAAAGTTAAAACTATTCGGTTTGGTGAGCAAGGCGCCAAGACAGCAGGGAAACCAAAGGCTGGTGAGTCGGAACGTATGAAAAAGAAACGGGCGTCATTTAAAGCAAGGCACAGAAAAAACATCAGCAAAGGCAAAATGTCTGCAGCTTACTGGGCAGATAAAGTTAAATGGTAACAGAAGTACAACCTATTAGTTCTGTACCTACGCAGTACACAGAGCGTCACGTAACTTACAAAGTATGGGACGGTCAGTTAGTTGAAGGCACAGAAAAAGTTAGAGCTACAACAACAGATGTTACTGTGTACGACCACGACGGTCACGTAACTACAAACTCTAAAGTTTACACAAGAGAGTACTACGCATGAAAGTTTCAGCACCAAAAGGTTACCACTGGATGAAAAACGGTAACAGTTACAAGTTGATGAAAGATCCTGCAGGTGGATATAAGCCCCACAAGGGTGCGTCTAAGTCTGCAAACTTTGAAGTGCAAAAAGTCCACAAAGGAAAATAGGAGGTTGTAATGGGTTACGGAATGGGTGCGTACAAGTCTAAGCCTAAAAAGAAAAAGAAGAAGGTAAAAAAGTAATGCCAAATACTAAACCTAAACCTAAGATGTATACGCAAGCGCAAGTTGACAGAATGATTGCACAGGCTAAAAAAGATGCTGCTAATCCTATTCCTTCAGCTAAAAAACAAGCTGCAATGAAAAAGAAAATTGGTCAGAAAAGACTTGACGCTAAAATGAAAACAGCAGCTCGACGGAGCAGTTCTCGTGGCCGTTAAAAAGAAAAAAGCAAACGATGTGTGTGCAAAGAAGGTCAAAGCCCGTTACAAGGTCTGGCCTTCTGCGTATGCGTCTGGTGCCGTAGCTAAGTGCCGCAAGGTTGGTGCTAAAAACTGGGGTAAAAAAAGTGGCCGTAAGAAAAAGTAAAAAAGGAGCCGCACTCAAGAAGTGGTTTAAAGAAGAGTGGGTTGACGTGAAGACCGGGAAGCCATGTGGTCGTAAGTCTGCCACTAAGTCTAAACGTCCGTACCCTTCCTGTAGACCCAAAGCTGTGGCTGAAAAGATGACAAAAGCTGAAAAAGCCTCGTCATCTAGGCGTAAAACAGGCCCAGCTAGGATTAAACACGCAGTAACAGCATCAGGAAAAAGGCGTAAAAATACCAAAAAAAAGACTTGACTTTTAAGTAAAAGTGTGATATAATAACATTTAAGTATACAAGAGATAACCTTATGGCCTCGCTAGACCAAGAAACACAACAGTACTACGATAATTACTTCACCCTGTTTTCTACTGATGGTTGGAAACAGTTAACTGAAGAACTTCAACAGAATGCTTTAGTGATTAACAGTGTAGAAGCTACTAAAGATGCAAATGATTTATATATGCGTAAAGGACAAATAAACGTCTTAGCCTATATTCTTAATTTAGAATCTACTACTAATAATAATTACGAAGAGCTTAACAACAATAATGATTAAAGTATTTGACTTCCGTTGTACTAACGGACACATCTTTGAAGATTTTGTAGACAGTACTTGTACAGCCACTAGGTGCGGTTGTGGTGCTAACGCTACAAAGATCGTTTCAGCAACGCCGTGTATTCTTGATGGCTCTACTGGTGACTTCCCCGGAAGACACATGAAGTGGGTACGAGAACACGAAGAAGCTGGGCGAAAGGGTAGGGAAGCTCGCCAGAGTCAATCCCAATAACAATAATCTCCATAACCTAAAAAGGCGGGGTAACTTTAGTGATGTCAAGAGCGACAATTATTGATGAGCGTCCAGAAGAGGAGCTTGAAACAACAGACCAACTCGATACTCAGGATACAATAGAGATTCCTCAAGAAGAGGAACAACCTCAAGAACCTGATGTTCCAGAAAAGTACCAAAATAAATCTGTAGAAGAACTTGTACAGATGCACCAAGAGCTAGAAAAGTTTTCTGGCAAACAGAGTACGGAAGTAGGTGAGTTACGTAAAGTTGTTGATAGTTACATTCAGACAGAACTCTCAAACCAACCAGCACCTCAACAACAGCAACAACAAGACGAAGAAGTAGATTTTTTTGTAGATCCGCAGAACGCTGTAAACAGGGCAATTGATAACCATCCTAAGATTAAAGAAGCAGAAGCTTACACTCAACAGTACAAACAACAGGCTACTCTTGCACAGCTTAAATCTAACCATCCAGAAATGGATACTATCTTGCAAGACCCAAAGTTTGCTGAGTGGATCAAAGGATCAAAGGTTAGAACTAAACTGTTTGTAGAAGCAGACCAAGGGTACGATTATGATTCTGCTGACGAACTTTTTACGCTTTGGAAAGAACGTAATCAAGTGGTTCAGCAGACGGCTCAAGCTGAAAAAGCAGCCCGTAAGAGTGCCGTAAAGTCTGCAACAACAGGCAACGCTCGTGGTACAGCAGAAGGATCTCGTAGGAAAGTCTATCGTCGTGCTGACATTATTAAACTTATGAAAACCGACCCAGACCGATACAACGCTTTGTCAGATGAGATTCTACAAGCATACGCAGAAGGTCGGGTCAAATAGCCTTAAAGGAGATTTATCATGGCTACAGCAACTTATCCCGGCGCGGCTGGTAATACCGCCCTAACAGAAGCGGCAACTTTTGTACCAGAAATTTGGTCCGACGAAATTATTGCCGCCTATCAAAAGAACTTGAAGATGGCACCCCTTGTCAAGCGTCTCGCTATGACTGGCAAGAAGGGTGACGTTATTCATATCCCGAAGCCCACTCGTGGTGATGCCAACGCTAAGGCGGCTGATACTGCGGTAACGATCATTGCCAACACAGAGTCAGAGTTGCAGGTTACCATTAACCGTCACTTTGAGTACTCACGTCTGATTGAGGACATCGTAGAGGTACAAGCATTGTCATCTCTGCGTCAGTTCTACACTGAAGACGCTGGTTACGCTCTGGCTGTACAGGTTGATACTGACCTGCACTCTGCTGGCACTGGCTTTGGTGACGGTGGCGCTATTGTCTACTCAGGCTCCGTAGCACCTACTGACTACCAACACAGTGGCTGTTTCTTTAACGACGGTGGTACTACCACTCAGTACACTGATGACACTCTGGTAGCTGGTGATGATTTCACGGATGCTTTCTTCCGCGACATGATCCAAAAGCTGGATGACAACAACGTACCAATGGAAAATCGTAACCTGATTATTCCGCCTGCAACGCGCAATGCGATTATGGGTATTGATCGGTATGTGTCTTCTGACTTTGTAAGTGGTCAGTCAGTAAACAGTGGTCTTATTGGTAACCTGTACGGTGTAGACGTTTACGTTTCTGCCAACTGTGCAACCATTGAGGCAGCTGCTGACAACACTGCTGGCACTGTCGATACTCGTGCGGCTTTGCTGTTCCACAACGAAGCAATCGTTATGGCTGAACAGATGGCTGTTCGTTCTCAGACTCAGTACAAGCAAGAGTACCTGTCTACTCTGTACACTGCTGACACCCTCTACGGTGTTCAGGTGTATCGTCCTGAAGCTGGTTTTGTTCTGGCAGTACCTTCTGCCTAATAGAACTACGGGGGTCGCAATGGCCCCCTTTCTCTTTCTCTTGCTAGGAATAACCAATGGCTAACTACACCAAGACTACTGACTTTGCAGCTAAAGATACTCTGCCCGGTGGCGATACCAACAAGGTTGTTCGCGGCACAGAGTTTGAAACAGAATTTGACGCTATATCGACTGCGATTGCTACGAAGTCTGATACAGCAAGCCCTACTTTTACCGGCACAGTTACCGTTCCTACCGCTGACATTAACGGCGGTAACATTGATGGAACCATAATAGGCGCTTCTACAGCCGCCGCTGGTACATTTACTAACTTAACTGCTAGTGGCACTGTTAACTTTAGCGGTGCAACTATTAGCAACCTTGGGACGATTACGACCGCCAACTTAGATGGTGGTACAGCAGATAACATTGTTATTGGTGGCGCAACGCCAGCGGCAGGAACATTTACTACGCTTGCGTCTACTTCACTTACGGTAGGCGGCTCATCTGTATTAACTAGCGTTGCGTTTTCAGATATTGACGCTGGTGCAGTCACACTTTCGACTGAAACTTTTTCAGATGTAGATAACCAGATTCCTACTAATGCCGCTGTTATTGACTACGTTGCGGGTGCTATTCCCGGTATTGCAGAAGTTAACGATCTTAGCACTGTTGTAACGTGGGCTGATGTTCCTGATGCAAATATCACTCAGTCATCTGTAACCCAGCATCAAGCGGCTTTATCCATTACTGCTAGCCAGCTTAGTGATGTTACGTCTACTGCTTCAGAGTTGAATATCCTTGATGGTGTGACATCTACCGCCGCAGAGTTAAATTTAGTTGATGGATCATCTGCGAATACTGTTGTTAATTCAAAAGCTGTTATTTATGGGTCAGCGGGGGAATTGACAGCTACTCAGGTAGACATTACTGGTCAGGGCGATCTTAGACTTCAGGATAGTTCCGGTGGCGAATACGTTGCTTTGCAGGCTCCTGCAACCGTTGGCTCTAGCTTTACGCTGACATTGCCAACAGCCGATGGCACAGCAGACCAAATGCTTAAAACTGATGGGTCAGGAAACCTTGGTTTTACCACTGTTGCGTCAGGCGGCTTAACGCATTTATCCACTGTTACAGCAAGCGGTGCATCAACTGTAGATATAGAAACTACGTTTGATTCTACCTATGACACATACCAGTTAATAATGACCGACGTTACTGTTAGCACTGACGGTGCAAATTTGCTTATGAGGCACAAAGTTGGTGGTTCATATATCACAACTAGCACATACGATTATGTAACAAGGCGTTATGATACTGATGGCACTGTAACTAGCTATTCCAACGGTTTTGGCAACGCGTCAAACATTAGCGTAATGGCAGGTGTTGGCAACGCTTCTCATGCAACTGCTGACCTTGTGATGTACATATCTAATCCAACTGATACGGCAACTCGCAAAATTACTAGATGGCATGGTAATTATTTTGAGGATGACAACGACATTCACTACGTATGGGGTATTGGTTTTAATTCAGGAACGGCGGCGTTAACAGGCATTCGTTTTTATCTTTCAACAGGAACCATTACTGGTACGTTCCGTCTTTATGGAATTACCAAAGGATCATAAGGACAAAATATGACTAGATACCACGCAACAGCCAATGGGAACGCTCCTTTTACTGCCGAAGAAGAAGCTGAATTTGATGCGGCAGAAGCGGCATGGACTGCGGATGCTGACAACCGAAAGGCAGAAAAAGAACGTGCCAAAAGAGATAGATTGTTAGTTGATACGGACTGGCGAGCATCTAGCGATCTAACACTGTCAACAGAATGGGCAACATACCGCCAAGCTCTTCGTGATGTGCCGGGGCAGTCAGGGTTTCCACAGACTATCACATGGCCTACGAAGCCAGAGTAAACTATGGACCCCGTATCTTTGGTAGCAATGGCGTCTACTACGTTCAAGGGCGTACAGATACTTGTATCTAAAGGTGCTGAAATTGAACACGTAGCTCAGAAGTTAGGACACTGGTACGGCTTAGTTTCTGACATAAAAGAAGCTGAAAAAGAAGCAGAAAACCCACCTTTATTTAAAAAGATGTTTGCTGGTGATTCTGTAGAACAACAAGCACTCAACGCTGTTATAGCCAAGAAGAAAATAGAAGAGCAAGAAAAACAAGTAAGAGAACTAATTACTTGGGCATACGGAGTTGAGACGTACAAAGAAATGATGCAGATGCGGAAGGACATAAAAGCCAAACGTGAACGCATAATCTACAAACAAAGACGCAGACAAAGACGTATGTTAGACGTATCAGCAATCATTACGGGTCTAATAGTTTCTGGTGGAGTTGTCTGGACTACTGCAAGTATTATACAGGGGTTGAGTAATGGATGAGTCCGCAAAACAAATTGTTGACGTAATGAGCGTAGGAACTATGTTAGGTACTATCAGTGCAATTCTTCCTCCTATATCTGCCACGTTTACTATTGTATGGGTAGGCATCAGGATATGGGAAACCGATACAGTCCAAAGTTTTAGGAACAAGGACAAAGACTAAGGTATGTGGACTGCACTCATAGGCCCTATCGCTGGACTCGCTAAGAACTGGTTAAACAACCGACACGAGCAATCACAAGCCAAACACGTAGCTAAGATGGAAGTCATCAAGAACACAGCTACGTGGGAACAAGAGATGGCTGCTGCTAGTACAACCTCGTGGAAAGACGAGTGGTTTACTGTGGTACTGTCGATGCCCCTGTTGGCTGTGTGTTACGGAGTGGCTATGGATGACTTGAGTATTATGCAACGGGTAGGTATGGCGTTTACTGAGCTAGACAAACTACCTGATTACTACCAGTACTTGCTTTACGTAGCAGTCACGGCCAGCTTTGGTATACGTGGTGCTGACAAGCTAATGCAGATGAAGGGTAAGTAGAATGGCTGTAGGTATGTTTAGAACAGGCGGCGATAATACCAGCACTACAGGAGGCGTCACAGTTACTGTAGCACCCGGAGTAGGTTTACCCGGAAAAGTTGATTACGGTCAAATACCTTCTGATCTGCTCATTAACACAGATATTCAGCGTGAGTTTTTTCTAGACTTTATGGAAATTTTTAGAGAATCTCAAGCAGAAGATGATGGGAGATTAGAACGACAGACTCAAGCGGCAGAGTGGCTTCGTGTTCTTGGTGAGTATGCTGTTGGTAACGCAACAGAAGAAGATTTAAAAGCAGTAGACGTTAGCGATCTTGCTGAAATGCCCGGATGGTCAGAGTACTACTCTGGTGTTGTAGGCGAAGAAGTAGACACTAGTAAAGATGCTAGTGCAATATCAGACGAAGATGCTATTTCTACTGTTATGGCTAAAGTTCCTGACCAACTTAAAGGACTTATTACTGAAGACAATATAATTAAAGTTCTTGAAGAAGTAGCAAAGATAAACGATCCTATGGCTCAGATAAAAAGAGACATGGGTGCTGGTGTTGAAATTGAAATTTTTAAAGACTGGCGAACATGGAAAGTATTTGGTCCTCTTGCTATTCCCGGTGTGCCTCTTCCTCCGGGTATTATTGATGTAACTTTAGGAGACATAGAAAAAGCAGTACAAAACGCAGGTGAAGCTGTTGAAGGAGCCATTAGTTCTGTTGGTGATTTTGTAAACAAGGTACTAACGGATCCTACAGGCACTTTAAAAGACATCGGCACCACGATTATGGGTACTGTAAAAGGTGTTGTTGATGGAACCATAGACGATCCTTGGGGTGGTACTATGGGCGGTTTTGAAGGATGGGTCAAAGGGATACTAGGTAACGTTGTAGGTGGTGCAGTCCTCACAGATATTTACGACACTGCAAAAGGTTTAATTGAGCCTAAAGACATAGGCACTACTGCTGTTGTTGGCGGTACTGACACAGATACTGACGACAAAGAAGATTCTACAGATAGGTTTAGTCAAATACTAGGAACTGTTCAAGATACTTTAAAAACAGATGACGTAGTAGACATTGGAGCAGACAGTACTTTAGACGATGACACCACTACTACTGTTGGTGGAGACCCAAACTCTACAGATGTTTTTTCTTCTCTCTTGGGTACTGTAACAAGCAATTTAGAAGTAACTGATACAAAAAAGTCAGATGATACTGTACTTGTTGGTGGAGATTTAAACGATTCTGATGATGATTACCCAGCTAGGGGTACGTATGCCAGTGCTTACTGTGAAACAAGAGGCGACACTGGTGGAACGTTAGTAACAAGCTACCACGACGGTGCAGGAGGAACTTATTCAAAAAGTTCTTTTAGTTCTTCTTGTAAAACAACTATCCCCGGTGGTGGGGCTACAGTTGACGATACTGATACTACCAAAGTTATTGTAGGTAGTGTAATTGACGATAGTTTGAACTACGACGATGAGCCAGTAATAGAGATTGGCGGTACAGAACAACCAGAAGCTGCAACGGGTGGTGGATCCGTTGGTGGTGGTCAAGCATCTGCATCTCCTTTTTTGAGGGGTTTAAGTTACACACCTACTGTACCTTTAGCTATACGTCCGACAGCACAGGCTAACTTTGCTGCGGGTTTGTTGGCCCCTGCCACGCCTGTGCGAGCTTCTGGTTTAATGAGTCCTAGTGTTTCTATGGATGCTCTAGGTCAATTACTTTTTAGGAATATGAAAGCATGACCTACTTAAACTTAGTAAACAACGTACTCAGACGGCTACGAGAAGACGAAGTAACTAACGTCTCTGAAAACACGTACAGCAAGATGGTGGGTGACTTTGTAAACGACGCAAAGGAGCTTGTAGAAACAGCTTGGGATTGGTCAGCGTTACGTACAACGCTTACGATTACTACGGCTGCTGACGACTACACGTACTCACTGACAGGTAGCGGTAACGAAGGCAAGGTACTAAACCTTATCAACGATACCTCTAACCTGACAATGCAGTACCAAACTCAAAACTGGTTTGACGACAAGTTTTTTGTACAGACTCCTGCCTCTGGCGCGCCTGAGTACTTTACGTACAACGGTGTAGACGGTAGCGGTGACACTCAGATTGACGTGTACCCTAAGCCTGACGGAGTGTACTCACTAAAAGCAAAGATGGTTCTTCGTAACGTACCTCTTAGTGCTGACTCAGATACACTGGCTATACCTAGCAGCCCTGTGATTCACATGGCGATTGCTCTGTTGGCCCGAGAGCGTGGCGAAACTGGTGGTACATCTACACCGGAGTACTTTGCTATTGCTGACAAACACCTGTCTGACGCTATTGCTTTAGACGCACAGAAGCACCCTGAAGAAACAATCTTCTATACACCGTAGGAATTACTATGGCACAACAGCTTCAAAGTATTAACCTAGTTGCTCCTGCGTTTCAAGGAATCAACACAGAAGACTCCCCTATTGCACAGGACACGTCTTTTGCTGAGATCGCAGACAACGCGATTATTGATCGTCAGGGTCGGCTAGCGTCACGCAAAGGCAACGACGTTGTTACCACGACCAAGACTGTCTTAGGTACTGATTACATACATAACATCCACGAGTTTTACGACAGTGCTGGTAACGAAGTAATCTTTAGCACTGGCAACAACAAGATTATGACAGGTACGACCACACTGGTTGACGCTACTCCAGCATCGTACACCATTACGGCTAACGATTGGAAGATTGTAAACTTTAACGATCATGCGTACTTCTTCCAGCGTGGCTACGAGCCGTTAGTTTACAGCAACAGTCTAGGTGCAGTGACCAAGATGACTGCTGTATCAGGATCGTCTGTAACGTCTGCCCAGTACTCTCACGAAGTGATAGCTGGGTTTGGTAGGTTGTGGGTTGTAGGTAACTCAACTAACGACACTACTATCTACTGGTCTGACTTGCTGGACGGTGACGACTTTAGTGGCGGCTCTAGTGGTTCTATCGACGTATCTAAGGCATGGCCTGCGGGGGCTGACAAGGTAGTAGCTCTAGCGGCCCACAACGGCTTTCTGGTGATCTTTGGGGAACACAGCATACTGGTGTACAGCAACCCTGAAACACCGGCTTCTATGGCCCTCTCAGACACCGTAGCGGGTGTTGGGTGCATAGATCGTAAGACAGTACAAAGTATCGGTACTGACTTGTTGTTCCTGAGTGACGACGGACTCAGAAGTTTAGGGCGTACTATACAAGAAAAATCGTTACCTATAACAGACCTGAGCCGTAACGTAAAACAAGATTTAATTTCAAAGCTGGCAGCTAAGACTAGCCCCGCTAGTTCTGTGTACAGCCCTGAAAACTATTTTTACCTGTTGTGTTTACCAGATAGCAACCTCGTTTATTGTTTTGATCTTAGGGGCCAGTTACAAAATGGATCGTTCCGCGTAACCAAGTGGCCTAGTGTCAACTTCAAGAGCTTTGCTAGGGATCGTAACGGTGACGTGTACATAGGCACAGTTGACGGGATAGGTACGTACAGTGGGTACGATGACAACAACTCGTCGTACGTCTTCCGGTACACAAGTCCCGGCCTAACCTTTGGCGATCCTTCTAAGATCAAGATACTCAAAAAGATTAGACCAACGATTGTTGGCGGAAATGACGCTGACATTGTTCTTAGTTGGACGTACGACTTTTCGGTTCAAGCGAATACGTCACGTTTTAGAGTAGGTTCTTCAACACCGGGATTCTACGGCGAATCAGAGTACACAGAAGTAGAGTTTACGTTAGGTGATTTGATTAGTCGTAAAGGAATAAACACTACTGGTTACGGGTCTGTAGTTTCTGTGGGTTTACAAACAGAAGTAAACGGAAACGCTATCTCCCTACAGGAAATGAATGTACTAGCACTAATAGGTAAAACACTATGAACGATTTTTTAGAGCAACTTTTAGGAATAGGCGGGGCCGTAGGCGGTGGTCTTCTTACTAAAGAAGCCTATGATCGTCTTGAAGATATAGGCGAACAAGCTGTCTTAGGCACTACTGTAGACGGACAGCGTATTCCCGGTGCGTTGGAGATGGCTGAACAGGCTCTAGAACTTTCTCAGTTCAGGCCGTTTACTGTCACTTCAGCTACTGGTGGCCGGTTCGGTGTTACACCACAGATAGACCCAACCACAGGGGCTGTTACAGGGACAGGCGCAGAGCTTGCAGTGTCTCCTGAAGAGCAGGCGTTGCAGACTGGACTCTTCGGTGGCGCTGAACAGTTCTTTGGACAGGCCATGACGCCTACAGCACAGCGTGAACAAGAAGTATTTAACCGTATTCGCGCAACACAGACCGCTGAAGAAGAACGTCAGCGTCTTGCTTTAGAAGAAAGACTAGCTAGCCAAGGCCGTTTAGGTGTACGTACTTCTATGTTTGGTGGTACGCCAGAACAGTTGGCTCTCGCACAGGCTCAAGAAGAAGCTAGAAACAGAGCTTCTCTGATGGCAATGCAGCAAGCACAGGCAGAACAAGCACAACAAGCCTCTTTGGGTTCACAGTTGCTGGGTGCCTCTTACGTACCACAAGCCCAGATGCTGAACGTACAGCAAGCTGCTCAGTTGTTCCCACAGTTGCAGCAACAGGCTCAGTTGTTCGGTGCTGGTCAGTTCGGTGAGACTCAAATGACTGGTCTGGAAGCTAGACTGATTGCAGAACAAGCACGGGCTAACCTGTTGGGTAGCCTTGGTTCAGGTATTTTAGGTGGTTTGTTTACCCCAGTAGCTACTAAGGGAGGCGGTGTTAGTTCCTTGCTTAGTGATTTGTTGACAGGAGGCTAAGACCCATGGCTAGATTTTCACAGGCGTTTTTACAAGGGTTGCTCCAGCCTACTTACCAGCAGGGTTTGTTCGAGGCTGCGCGTGGGTTAGGTCAAACTCCCGGCGTTATGCGTATGCAGCGGGAGGAGGAAGATAGGCAAAAAGGAATGTTAGGCGGTACTATTGCTTTACAAAAAATGGCTGAAGCTGGTGAAGTTACCGAAGAAATGTTAAAAGAATATTCAGGGAGTATGCAGGCTCTAGGTGTAGACCCTGAAGATATTCTTCGTACTGTTTCTGAAGCAAGAGCAACTTCCAAAGGAGCCTTAGATCAAGAAGCTGTCACAGAGGTTACTCGTATTCAATCTGAACTCAGAGAGTTAATGTCTGATCCTAACGCAGACCCAAGTACTATCTCTATTCGACGAGCTGCTCTAGAAAAAGAGCTACTGGCTGCTGCCCGTAATTTACCTTTCTCGCAACAACAACAGCTTGAAGGTTTTGCTGCAGGTTTAGAAGCTACTCTTGAATCACAAAAAAATGCAAGGGAAGCTGTTGAAAGAGAAAGGGCAAAGTTTGACGAATGGCTTGCTGATGCAGAAATAAGAGATATAAACAGAGATTTTGCAAAACAAAGATACCAAGACTATATTGAGAATGATGTTATTCGTCAAGCTAACAGAGACAAAGCAACGTTAGAGGGTTTAAGCAGAAGTGCTTCAGCAGCTTACGCAAGAGGAGGCGAGGAAGCTAAAGACCAGTGGCTGGCTCAAAATCCCGGTAAAGAAGATGTATGGAAAAATGCTGTGGATCAGCAAATACTTAATAACGCTCGCGTAGCAGAGGCTAAAGACAACGTACTTAAAACTAATTTTTCGTATACTGAAGAAAACTAAGAGAGTTAGGTTTTTCTGACGCAGATATAGAAGTAATTAATGCAATTAAAAGTAATCAATCAAAAAACGAGGCTGTTGTCAAAATGTTGGTTGCTAAATCTACAGCTGGTGAGCTTCCGTCTGCACAAATGGCAACTATATTTTCTAAAGCAGCCGAACAACGTATCATGGAAGAAAACGATTTAAATCCTAGAAGAGAAGACGAGCTAGCACAGATAAAAAGTCTGGCTGCACAGTTAGGATTAAAGGCTGCTCAACAGGCACAAAAAACAGGCCAAGTAGAAGACGGATTTCGTTTACTCTCCGCGTACCAAAAAGGTTCAAAGATTCTTGAAATGACAGATCTAAAGGTAACAGATACTGGCGGTACACCTGACGGTAAAACTGGGTCAGAAAGTGAAATGGATGCGTTTATTACTGAGTCTATGAGTCGATGAGTTACAAAAAACTAACGCAACTCTTGCAGATAAAACAAGATGCCTTAGACCGAGGCGATCAAGAAACTGCAGACAAAGCACAGGGATTTATTCTGTCTCTTTCAGAAGAGTTAGGGACGCCTGCTGAAAAAACAAAAGGCTTATCTGAAAAAATTGTTTCAACCGAAACAGAAGAACGCCAAGCGTACAACAAAAAAGTAGAGCAGTCTAAGCAACTAACCGACATAATTAACCGTGCAGAAAAAGAGTTAGATCAAGAAACTTTAGACAAAGCACTGAAGTTTAAACTTGAAGTAGACCAAGACATCAGGAACTTTGAGGGTATTACAGACGATGTAGTTGGCGCTTCTCTGGCCTTAACAGAAGGTCTTACTGCTGGTGTAGTAGGCGAAGAAGTAGCTTCGTACATTAACTCTAAAATTACAGGAGTGCCTTATCAAGCAACGCTGGATATGTACAGAAACTACGAGGAAAGTTTTGCGGAAGCTAACCCTCAACTTGATTTAACTCTGCGTGTTGCTGGTGGTGTAATGCCGTCTGCTATGTTAGCAAAAACATTAGGCGTTGGTAAAACATTTGCTGGTGGTTTTGCTAGACAAGGTGGTTTAACAAGTGCTGAAATGGGTACTTACAGCTTCATGGAATCTGAAGGGTCTGCAGAACAACGAGCAGAAGCTGTTGCAGAAACTTTTCAGAACCCGTTAGTCATGGGTATTTCTTTGTTGGCTGGTGGTCTTGGTGGTATAGGTGGTCGTTCTGTTGGTCGAATAGAAAAAGTACAAAAAGAACTAACAGAGGCTGCAACACAAGAAGCTCAACGTGTTAGAGCAGTGGCTACAGGACGCGGAGAGACAGCAACCACAGACGTTATAAACGAAGTACAGCCCGTAATGGATCGTATTGCTCTTAATCACTACAACACGACAGGTGAGATGCTGTCTGGTCCTGCGCTGGGACTGGCTTACCGACAAGCTGCTGAAGAAACAGGCGTAAACGTAGGGTCTATTATACGTAGTGAAATGGCTAAAGGTGGCAAACGTTCATCTCTAGACTACCGTGGTCAAAATATTGATGACGTTAGAAACAGAGTTAAACTCAACGCAGGCAAAACAGGGTTTACTCCTGAAGCTATTGCTGCTAGGAAAAGGAATTTTGTAATTAATTTTTACGAGGACAAAATGCGTCCTCTTGTTAACGTTGCTAGAGAAAGAGTAGGTGACACCTTTGGTGGAAACATGCAAAGACTTGCTACCAAAATGGCGCAGCAGCAACAGTCTTTTGAAGAAGTGTTTAACAGTAGACCTGTTATTGCTTTTGCCCGAGAATTAGAAAACGATTCAACGGGTGTACTTAAAAAGACTATTGCAAACTTTTCTAACTCTAACCTAGCACCAGAAGTAAGACAACAACAGTTTGAGTTGTTTAAAGAAAGTATCAGTAAACGAGGCTTTGAAGGATACGAAGCGTTGATGAAAATTCGTCGCGCGCAGGAGAATGACTACCGTACGTACGTGTGGCGAGGTTTGCCTGAAGATGATATGTACATGCCTTCTCGTGCGTTAACGCCAGAAAAGCCTAGTATTCGTATGCGTCGTGCGTTTTCTAAACGATCTGCAGATGAAAACTTACAGGAGAGAAGCCGTGGTTATCTAAGTGCCGCCGAAGCTAAAGAGCTATACGAAAACCCTCTTGTTGTTTTAAAAGATAAGATGACTAGGGATGCGGCAACAATCGAAATGCACCGTACTTTTGGTATTCAGAACGCAAGCAACAGACTAAAACAAAAAGCTACAATTACTGAACGTAACATTCAAGAAGAGTTAGCTGAAGGTCGGTATTCGTTCCAAGAACTAAAAGAAACGCTAAAGAAAGAAGGCGCGCAAGAACAGACAAGAGAAGTTGCTGATGAACTCCTTAGTAGTTTGATTGTTAACGGAAGTAAAGGCCCAGACACTTGGATAGCTAACGCTAGAAAACTGGGGTACGTGGGAACTATTGGAAACCCGTACTCTGCGTTTTTAAACTTAGGCGACCTCAGTAATTCTGTAGTCAACTACGGAGCCAGTAACACCGCTGATGCTGTTGTTTCTTTTTTAACTAGAAGAGGACAAACAGTTAACACTGCAGATGTTGGTTTAGCAAGGCAAGCAACCGGAGAATTTTTAAGAGAAGGTGCTACTAAGTGGAACCGCAGATTTAACGACATGTCTGAAATTACGTTCAAAGCGTCTGGCTTTCAAGCGGCAGACATGGCTGGTAAGAACGTTTCGTTAACTGCTGCTGTAAACAGAGCAAAGCAAAAAATAATAGACGGTACTTTGGACGCTGAGTTTTCTTGGTTGTTTGGTCCTACTGAAATGCGCCTACTTAAGCGTGACTTGTTAGCCAACAAGAAAACACAAAGAGTCAAGGAGCTTGCGGCTGCAGAGCTTGCTAGAATTCAGCCTTCTGATTTAGCCCAGATGCCTAAGTGGTACTTAGATCATCCGCGCGGTCGAATTTTGTACATGCTCCGCACGTTTGGTTTAAAACAACTACAACAAATAGAGAACTTGGTGTACAACACTTACAAAGAAGGTGTTAAAAACAAAGACAACAAGAAAAAAGCAGAGGCTGTGAAGAACGCACTTGCTTACTTAACTATTGTTGGTGGTGGTAACGTACTGTTAAACGAACTACGTCAGCCAATAATGAAGAGAGAAGCGTTTGAAATGGACCACATGCAAAAGTACGCTGCAGATTTTGCTCTAAGTTTAGCGTCTGTAAATACTCTTAGTACTTACAACATTGGCAGACTTGCAGAGAAAGATGCAATACCTCTATTGTTAAGCGTTATGCCTGCACCAGTTTCAGGGTCAATAGACATTGTTGAAGACTTAACGGGTCTAGTAACCGGAGAAGATGACTTAGAAGAAGTAATCTTTGAGGGCCGAGGAATACGATGGTTGCCGTTTATGCGTGTAGCCCAACCTTTCTTAGAAGAAGAGTTTTACTAAGGACTAACCAATGAAAGACAAAGACCACACTGTATCGTATACATCTATAGACTATCACTCTATGTGTGAGAAGTCAAAGAACCGCATCAAGCAAATGCAGAAGGAAGGAATACCTACGTCCCACGATCCTAAAGACAAGCCAGAGGACGTATCAGAGAGAAAAGGAGGATACTCTATCCTCTTTATGTGACGCGCTGTGAAGCGCCAAGGAGGAAGCTATGAAAAACATAGCTCTAGCACTGTTGGCATCAGTGACCCTAACTGCCAGTGCAGGTACTGTACCTAGCCACTTAGTTCAAACGGCTCAGGTCAGCAACAACGAGGTAATCTTTGGAACTCAACGTACATCGTTCAAGATTATTCACGATTGTTACCTGTACCTTTCTAGTAAATCTGTGGTGGACATCAAGCCACTACGTTCCAAAAAGAAACTAAGTACCACAGACTCCCTAGTTATCACCGTTGATGGTAACAAGAAAGTCTGTGGTATAGATCAGATAGAAGAACTGCCTACTTAAAGTTCGCAGTTGTTTCCAGTACAGGCCAGTTGTTGTGACCCTTCAGTCATATCGCTGGCCTCTTCTATATCCCACGATATTTCCTTCGGGAACTCCTTCACCAACTGGTTGTACGTCTTCTTGTCCACCGGCTCGTACGGTGCCTGTTGGTACGTGTGGTCTGAGTACGGCAAGAAGCTAATGCCTGACACCTTGTCAAACTTGTTGTACAACCACTGTCCTACCTCCAAGAACTCGTCGTCCCTGTAGTAGCACGTCATGGACGGCTTGTGTTCGCACCACTCGTCCTGATATATCTCCCACAGTTCTAACTGCTCCATAGCACCCATCTCTGAGGCTGTCACAGCGCCGTCAGGAGACGCGATAGGGAAGCTAAATACCCGTGTACTGGGTGACATCACATCGTCCTCTACAGGGACACCAGCGGCCTCTAGGACGGTGCAAAGCGGGTCGCGAGCATCTGCACGTACACGTCGAATGTATTGAGCAGAATAACGAGGATGGATACCAGAAGCAGAATCGACCAACTGACTAACAGTGCCTGAAGGCTTAACAGCAGTAATGGCTGTAGATACGTTAATGCCCAACCTATCAGCCCACTCTGCATTAGTTTTAACTGCTTCTGCTCGCATGGCTCTGAGCCACTTCTTGAGTTCATTCTTGTCTCCTCGTCCTGACAGCATGGGATGATCCATGATACCAGTAAGACTAACACCAAGCAGTGCTTCGTCTTCTGTGTTTACTTTCCAGATGTTTCGCAGGTATCTGAAGTCAGTCAGGGTAGCCTGTAGAGTTCCAAGGATAGTCGCAATGCGTACTTTTCGTTTGAGGTCTGCGAGCGTATCGGTTGACCGGACAACAACCTCCGATAGATTGCAGAATTGATAGGGACGGAGGATGATTTCACTACATGGATTAGTTCCAAAATCGTAAGTAGCATCTCGTCGCTCGTTTCTTGCAGCTTGCTTTTGACTAGCCACTCTAGAAAAGACGCCTCGCTCTCCGGATCGGGATTCGTAAAGGCTTGTCCACTCATTCAAAAATGCCTCAAAGTCTGGCTTCTCTGTGTAACACGCAGAGTTGTTAGCTAATCCTCGTTGGGGGTTATCTACCCACCACTGACCGTGCTTACACCGTCGAAGTCTGTCGTCTGTGAGGTTACTGAGGCTGATGAGTGCTGACCTTCTGACTCCTCCGACGACGACGATTTGAGCAATCTTGCAGCAAAGATCGTGGCATTCAACGGAGCTAAGTCTTCGGCCAGCCGCAGCTTGAAAGAGGTCAACTGTGAATCGGAACAGTTCGAGCAAAGGCTCTGGACCCGATGCTCTACCGCCAAAAACTCTGAGCGGGGAACCTGCAGGTCTAACTCGGCTAGTATCCCATTGGGGAATTTGACCTGAATACAGCAGTGATACCAACTCCCTAAACGATTTCGCCCATCCGATCTTCGAATCTGCCACATTAATAACTGTGTCGGTTGCATGGAATGTCTCCGCTACTTCTGGTAACTTTTGTACGTACTGCCGTTCAACACTGAAGCCCACACCAGTACCACACATCAAGACGTACATCATCTCGTCGAATGCTTTGGGGTGGTCGATCGGTAAGTAGCTACAGTTAAACCCAGCTACGTTGTCACGGTCCAGTGCCTCGCCAGCGGTCATCAACGCTCGCATAGATGGCATGACATCCAGATCGTGTACAGCCTTGAACACTTCCTTGTGTTCTTTTTCAGGCAGCTTCTCCCCCCAGTAATCTACGTAACGACTTACTGTCTCTTCCCAAGACTCACGGCGTTGCTCTGCTGGCAAGTACCGTGCGTATCTCGACTTGTGTATGTACTGTTGATATGCGTCCATTAAGTTATCCCTAGTGTCTCGTTAATTATTGCCTGTGCTGCCATCTGTAGTAACATGTAAACCCCGTCCGGGTACTGCTCGTTAGACGCAACTTCAAACACCTCACCGTCTTCGTACATCACGACGGCAACCTTGACCACCCTACCTTCTTCTTCGTACTGAAGCGCCTTGGCTGCAAAGGCAGCTAGGAACTCAGACGTGGTAATCTCTTTCTCTTTGTTACCGAACTTTCCTTCGACAACTTTCACGAGTCTAACTCTTCGATTAACCAACCAAGGTACACCCGTGCTTTCTTCAGATCCTCTAAACCGTTCTTGTACTCGTACCTCCAAAGGTACTTCAAGCAGTTACCCTTGAGGTAACCCTTGTACTCTTGCGGGTGCATGGAAGCCTTGATAGCTTGGATAGCTTCGATGGCTCCACGGTTGTAGTGGTCTGGTTGTGTTACAGGATTGTGGTTGTCTTCTGGGTGGTACAGTTTACCGTACGCTGTTTTACTAGACTTGTTCCACTCTTCGGGTGTAGCCGAATCAATACTCATCTTCGTAGTACTCCTCGTCCTGCTCTTCAAACTCTTCGTAAAAGAAGTCCAGACGTTTGATGAGCTTGTCTTCAAAGCGGTCTAAGATTTCGTGGGCTGATATTTGTAGAGCTTCTAGAAGATCGTCCGGATCGTAGAACCGCAACAATCGCTCTTTAGTTTCTTCTAGTGTCAGAGACATAATCGACTAATTCCTTGAGCGTATTCAGATCGTACCACAGAATGTGATTTTTGTCACACCATTGGGCCATAGTATTTTTGGTACTTTTACTCACTTTTTGTTTAGGGTTCATCAGAACAAATATTAACTCTTCGTCTTCAGCTAAACACTTCTTTACGGAGCGGTACTTCTGCGTGTCCCCTGCCCGAAAGTACCCTTTACATTCAATGTAGTACGTAACTCCTTCTCTCTCGTACACAAAATCTGGTGTGTAGACACGCTCGATTCTGTACGGGACTTGGCACGACTCGTACGTAAAACCAAATGGTTGTAACTGCTGCGCGACATCCTTCTCAAACTCCGACCTGAACTTACCTAACTTCGATTTCCGGGACTTGCGGTTCATTGACTACCTCGACTAAGTAACGTGGACCGTTGGCGTAGGCGAAGCCCCTGACGTTAGGCCAACAAACTTTCTTGTAAGAGCAGTAAGAACATCCTACTGCCAGCTTCTTGTTGCCACCCTTGCCGTCTTCAACAGCTTCGTAGCAATGCTCTGGTGGTTCTTCTTGTTGTACGACTTCTTTGATGTGTTCGATTCGTTCTTCGATGTCGTAAGAGATTGTGGGGTGGACAAAAGACTGTGTGTCTTCCGTGTCGTACATGAGGTACGTCAGGTGTCCGTTCTGTTTGTCCATCGCTAGCCAACCAAAACGGCTGTCTCCTCCCTCTGAATGTGCATAACCTTTAATTTGAGCAACGTAACCAAACGGGTCGTCAAGAGCCATACTTCCATCCTTGAATTTCTTAAACCCAAAAGTGGACACAGACTTAACATCAGTGACAACGCCATCAATCTTACAGTCCATAGACCCTGTAATACCCGAAACCTCACACCTCTTTTGTTCATCAGTAACCTCGTGTCCTGACAGTCTAGTTAAAAACAACAACAGTTCTTCGATCAAGTGTCCGTACATAAACTTGACGTAAGTGTTGGGCGGTAGTTCTTCCGACACGTCCGGGTTGTTCACTGAGTTCCA
>Ga0213867_1000359_pt1 | contig 20705 bp, 24 predicted proteins | sample PICome_12_FD_160120 | JGI IMG/M metagenome (GOLD analysis project Ga0213867, IMG submission 160120) | Coastal seawater microbial communities near Pivers Island, North Carolina, United States - PICO540 | ecosystem: Environmental > Aquatic > Marine > Coastal | place: USA: North Carolina... | reverse complement strand
ATCGGCTTAGAAGGGGTTGCTGAAATAGAACGGCTCATTGTCGAGCAGGCGCAGACAAAACAATTGACAATGGCCAGTGCTGAGAGTTTTACCGGTGGTGGTATTGCTAAACGACTTACTTCTATTTCAGGTGCCTCAAAAGTCTTTAAAGGCAGCGTAGTGGCCTATCACACCTCAATCAAGGAATCTTTATTAAATGTAGATTCAAAGCTGATTGAGCAGCACAGCGTTGTTTCAAAAGAGGTGGCCGAGGCCATGGCTAATGGATTACGAGAAAAGATGCAATGTGATATTGCCATTGCAACAACCGGAAATGCAGGCCCTTCAAAGGGAGATTCGGATGCAGAAGTGGGTACTGCTGTTATAGCTATAAGCACAGAAAACGGATGTGAATCGCATGTTTTTTACCTCGGAAATCACAGAACTAGAATCACAGAGAAGGCCATAAATAAAGGCTTAGAATTGCTCTATGCTGAAATTTTAAATAATGCGGATATTAATTTGTGATAACCAAAATAATATCTAAATTTGCACACTCTTAAAAACAGAAGAACTAAAACGATTTAAAATGTCAAAGATTTGTGAAGTTACAGGCAAAAAAGTAATGTTTGGTAATAACGTATCGTTTTCCATCAATAAGACAAAAAGACGTTTTGACGTTAATATTTCTAAGAAAAGATTTTACGTTCCTGAAGAAGGTAAGTGGGTGACCCTAAACGTTTCTTCAAAAGGAGTTAAAATTATTGATAAAAAAGGTATATCTGCCGTTTTAAAGGAGTCAAGAGCTAAAGGGCTTATCGACTAATTTGGCAAGGATTTAAAGAAATCAAAACATGGCAAAAAAAGGAAATCGCATACAGGTAATCTTAGAGTGTACTGAGCACAAAGAATCAGGTATGCCAGGTACTTCAAGATATATAACAACTAAAAATAAAAAGAATAGTCCTGATCGACTTGAGATTAAAAAGTTCAATCCGATCTTGAAAAGAATGACTGTTCACAAAGAGATTAAATAAGATGGCAAAGAAAACAGTAGCAACACTTCAGTCAAAGTCTAAGCGTTTAACTAAAGCGATTAAAATGGTGAAATCTCCAAAAACCGGAGCCTACACTTTCGTAGAGTCTGTAATGCCACCTGAAATGGTCAAAGACTTTTTTAGCAAGAACTAATCTTTAGATATATAGTATACAAAAGCCGCTGTTGAGCGGCTTTTTTTTATCCCCTATCTTTGTAAGATAGATTGTGATATGAGTGATTTAAAAAAGATTTTCAACAAGCAAAAAGTACAGTCTTTAAACAAAGGATTGGAGGTCTCAAAACGTTCATTTTTCAATAAACTCACTCAGGTTTTAGTTGGAAAGACTAGGGTAGATGATGATGTGCTTGACGAATTAGAAGAGGTACTGATTTCTTCAGACGTTGGTGTTGAAACTACTTTGAAAATTATTGACCGTTTAGAAGAGCGTGTCCAAAAAGATAAGTACAGTAAGCTTGAGGATTTAGCGCAATACCTACGAGAAGAAATCAGTGATTTATTAAAATCTCAGCAAGAGGAGAACACTGAACAAATTAAGAAAGATGAACTGCATGTCATTATGGTTGTTGGTGTTAATGGGGTTGGTAAAACCACCACTATAGGTAAAATTGCGCATCAACTTCAAGGCGAGGGTAAAAAAGTCATTCTCGGTGCTGGGGATACTTTTAGAGCAGCAGCCTCTGATCAGCTCAAAACATGGGCGGAGCGTGTCAATTGCGAAATTGTGACTTCAGAGCCCAATACAGATCCATCTTCAGTAGCCTTTGAAACCCTTCAAGTCGCTGTTGCTAAAAAGGCAGATGTGGTACTTTTAGACACTGCAGGCCGTTTACATAACAAGGTCAATTTGATGAACGAATTGTCTAAGATCAAAAGGGTGATGTCTAAGGTGATTCCAGACGCTCCCCATGAAGTTTTATTGGTGTTAGACGGATCGACAGGACAAAATGCCTTTGCACAAGCCAAAGCCTTTACCAATGCCACAGAGGTAAGTGGATTAGCCATAACCAAATTAGACGGAACCGCTAAGGGAGGAGTAGTCATTGGCATCTCTGATCAATTTCAAATACCGGTACAATACATTGGCGTTGGAGAAGGTATAGAAGATCTTCAAGAGTTCGACGCACATACCTTTGTAAATTCATTTTTTTCACTCTAGTGCGATGAAAACCAAAAGCCTAAAAAAGTCAAGAATCAATGTAGTTACCTTAGGGTGTAGCAAAAACTTATACGATTCTGAGGTATTGACAGGTCAGTTAAGGGCAGGAGGAAAAGAGGTCGTTCACGAACAGCACGGAGATATCGTGGTTATAAACACCTGCGGATTTATTGCCAATGCCAAAGAAGAAAGTATCAATACCATTTTAGAATACGTCAAACTCAAAAACGAGGGTGAAGTTGAAAAGGTTTTTGTAACCGGTTGTTTGAGTGAGCGTTATAAAGACGATTTAGAAAAAGAAATTCCTGACGTAGATCGCTATTTTGGTACGCACCACCTACCACAGTTACTAAGAGCGCTGGGTACCGATTATAAAAAAGAACTCATAGGAGAGCGCTTAAACAGTACTCCGCCACATTTTGCCTATTTAAAAATTGCTGAGGGATGTGATCGTCCTTGTTCGTTTTGTGCCATACCTCTAATGCGCGGTAAGCATAAGTCTAAACCCATAGAAGAATTGGTACTTGAGAGTCAAAAGTTAGCCAAAAATGGGGTAAAAGAATTGATTCTCATAGCACAAGACTTGACGTATTACGGTCTCGACTTGTATAAGAAACGAGCTTTAGCAGAACTCCTAAAAGCACTTTGTGAGGTGGATGGAATTGAATGGATTCGACTGCATTACGCTTTCCCTACCGGATTTCCGTTAGAGGTTCTTGATTTAATTCGAGAGGAGCCAAAAATTTGCAATTACATCGATATTCCATTACAACACATAGCCGACCCGATTCTTAAAAGTATGCGAAGAGGGACGACCAAGGCTAAAACAGACAAGCTCCTGACGCAGTTTAGAGAAATGGTACCGGGGATGTCTATTCGAACAACACTTATTGTGGGTTATCCCGGAGAAACCGAAGAAGATTTTAAAGTGCTCAAAGATTGGGTTAAAGAACAGCGTTTTGACCGTTTGGGATGTTTTACCTATAGCCATGAAGAACAAACTCATGCCTATTTGCTTGAGGACGACGTGCCCGAGGAAGTTAAAATGAATCGTGCGAATGAAATTATGGAAATTCAATCGCAGATTTCCTGGGAAAAAAACCAAGAACTGATTGGAAAAACCTTTAGATGCATTGTCGATCGATTAGAAGGGGGGTATTATATTGCCAGAACGGAGTTTGATTCTCCTGAGGTGGACAACCACGTTTTAATCTCTTCTGAGAATCACTATTTACAACCCGGACATTTTATACAGGTACGCATCGAAAGTGCTGAAGACTTTGATTTATACGGTACGCCAGTCTAGTTCTACTTAAGTTTTCTTTCAAACGCTAAAATACTTTTACCCAATGCAGCCATAAAAGGGATGCCCAATTCGTCGTATTCATAAACGCCGTCGTTGAATTGCTCGTTCTTGTTCACTAGTAATGTAACTGATAAGAAGAAATCGATTTGGTTTTCTTCATCTACTATATAGGCTGTATCTGTAAGGGTTCCATAGGCCAGCCCAACCTTGTTGTGAACCTTAATATTGGGAGCATTGATTTCTTTTTGATCACCGAAAACTAAGAATTTTACATAGCTGTCAAAGTAGGTTTCCTGCTCATACCCCAATTCTTTAGGTGTTTTAGCCATGGTTTCAATTAAAAAAGCACGCTGCTCTTCATTAATTTTAAAGCGCATATTTTCTGGGTATAATTCTGGATGAATTAATCTCTTGACGGTTTGCATTTGGTCTTCTAAATCGTACCAGTTTTTCAAACTAAAGTCAAAAGGGTCGTCTTTTCGCTCGCCATTGTCATCGATGTGCGAAATACCTTTTTTAACACCTAATAAATCAAGTTTTTCGATGGGCGCATTTGTTTGTGAAGCTATGCTTAAAATGGTGTCTGTATCATCGAAAAAGTAAATGGGAGAGGTAGTCAATTCAGCCGAATTCGGAGTACTCAATCGATGACTAATTCTACTGTTCTCAAAACCTAATTCTTTAAATCGACGATTGTAATAATCGGTTCCCAAAAATTCAAACAATAAATTATTGGCCTTGTTGTCACTCACGGCAAAAATCTGTTCTACACATCGCGCCGTTGAAATGGGTAGGGTGTCTCCTTGAACTAAAAAAGGAGTGTCTCTATTGATATTCTCGAATTCATTTAGTTTTTCAAGCGCAAAAATCGAGGCGGGTAATTTGACTGTGCTAGCGGGATAGAAATAAGGTTTCTTCTGATTCAAGGCATAAGAGTATTGATAGTCTTCAAACTCGGTTTGATCTGTCAAAGAGCGTTTGCTGTAATGAATTTGTAATTCAAATGCGGCCGGATCTGAAAGCACTTTCTGAATGTATTGGTCATCAGAGGAAGAAATCCATTTGGAGAGTTCCTTCGCAGATATGAGATGCTCAGGTGCAGATTGAAATTCAATTTGTGGAGCGCTAAAGTTTGAGCAAGAGCTAAAGGCAAACACTAAAAGTGTGGTGCCAATTATAGGGTTAAGATTCTTCGTAAAAAGCACGATGAGGTTTTAAATGTTCCTTGAAGAAAGTTAGGTCTTTTGAATCGACTATCAAAAAAACACTACAAAGGGCCGACAATGCATGTTCTAAACCCCTACAAGACTCTTCGCTATACTGTTGTAGTTTTTCTTTTTCTAGAAATTCAATAAGATGCACTAAAAAATGCTCAGCAGTTTGACTTGCTTCAGGACCTCTAAAATCCCATTTAAGTCTAATTTTCTGATCTGCCATAGGTCTCTGCAAATTGACGAAATGAATGCATTAAGGCGAGGTGTTGTTCTCTAAAATATGGTTTGAAATACCAGCTAAACAAGCGAAGCCCAAAAGGCTTAAATCGAAATTTGTACTGCACTGTCCAAAGCGTTTGATTATTGGTCAGCACCTTGAAATAGTGACGTTCGGTGAGTTCTACACTTGAATTCTCATACCTTAGGTGAATATCTTCGGAGTCTTTGCGCTGCAGAACAGTCTCTTGAATAATCACCTGCTTATTTCTGTATTTTTGATACATGATGGCTTGAGCATTGGATTGCCCAGCTTCACCGTTTACGGTCTGATAATATGTTAGATCGGTTTGCCATTTTGACAAGAGATCTGGATTGGTATAAAGGGCAATAACTTGTTCTTTATTGCAGTGAATAGGTATCTCAATCTCGTACTTCAATCTCCTGTTTTGTTTAAAATTAGCTTTGGTCAGATTCTAAAGATTTAAAATTTCCTTAAATCCCACGAATAATCGACTAAAATACTAGTTTATTTATATTTTTGCCTTTCGTATGAGAAGAAAAACTAAACTGATTATTTTCACTGTACTCGTGTTGGCATTTCAATCTTGTGAATTGTTTTTAAACAATACGAGTGAGGCAGATAATATCGTTGCAAGAGTTGGGGAAGAATACCTCTATGAAAATGATATTCCTGATTTTAGTTACGTCAAAGACAGTTTAGAGCTCTTTAAAACAAGAAGGGCTTTTATTGAAGACTGGGCAACCAAACAATTACTTTTCGACGACGCAGTTATCAACTTGCCTAAGCAGAAAAAAGCAGAATTGGATCGACTTGTCGATCAATATAGAAATGATTTATACACAAAGTATTACTACGATTTGCTTGTAGATGATCAAAGTATTGATACCTTAATTAATGAATCAGAGCTCATTCAACTTCACGAAAAAGAGCGAAAAAACTTCGTGCTTGAAGACGATATTTACAGACTTCGTTTTTTGAGTTTAGATACTTCTTATAGTAGAGTAGCTGAGGTTAAGAAAGCACTTATTCAATTCAGTGCAAACGACAGTGTGTTCTTAGATTCTCTTCTCACGCATAACTATTTAATCGATGCTAATTTGGATGAAAGCCAGTGGTTCAAGTCAAGAAATTTGTTTACCACTATTCCGGCCTTAAAAGAAGTGGATAAGCGACGTCTTCAGCGCAATCAGTACGTATTTGATTTAAGAGACAGCAGTGGTATTTATTTGGGTAAAATTGCCGAAGCTCTTCCTGCAAAGTCCATTGCACCCTTTGAATTCGTAGCACCAGAATTAAAGAAAATATTAATCAATCGCAAAAAGTTTGAATTGTTGAATACCCGTAAAAAAGAAGCGACAAATCAGGCTAAAATTGAGCGAAAATTTGAAATCTATGATTAAAGCTATACAACCTATCGTTCTCACCTTTTTAGTCATGACCTCTTATGCTATAGGTCAAGATACTGCACCGCCAAAGCGAATTAAAGTAGATGGAGTAGTGGCCGTTATTGGTGATTATGTGATTTTGGAATCCGATATTGATAAACTGAGTATTGATTTGGAGAATCAAGGAGTGTCAAAAGAAGAAATTACCAATTGTCAATTGATGGGTAAACTTATGGAAGATCGCCTTTATGCTCACCACGCTATTCAAGACAGTTTGTTGGTGGCTGACGATCAGGTGAATGCTATGATTGAAAATCAAGTACAACAATTAACAGCTCAAGTAGGGTCGGTCGAAAAGGTTTTAAAATTTTACAAGAAACCTGATTTGCAATCCTTTAAAGACGAGCTTTTCGAGATTAATAAGTTGAGAATGTTAGCGGATAAAATGCGAAATGATATCATCACTGATATTGAAGTAACTCCAGAAGAGGTTCGTCAATTCTTTAACTCTATTCCAGAAGAAGAACGTCCTGTATTCGGTGCGGAATTGGAAATTTCTCAAATTGTCAAGCAGCCCAAACCCACAGAAGAAGACAAGCAAAAAGTTATTCAACGTCTCGAACAAATCAAGCAAGATGTTGAGGTAAGTGGATCGTCATTTAGTGTTAAGGCCATTCTTTACTCACAAGATCCAGGATCAAAGTCTAATGGAGGTGCTTATACTATGGACAAGCAAACACCTTTTGTAAAGGAGTTTAAAGATGTGGCTTTTAGCCTTAAAGAAGGCGAAATATCAGATCCCTTCGAGACAGATTTTGGATATCACATCATTTTAGTTGAACGTATTAGAGGTCAAGAGGTCGATCTAAGACATATTTTAATTGCTCCCGAAATCGATAATGACGCTGTTGAGCGTGCCAAAAATCAGTTGGACAGTGTTCGAACTGAAATTGCAGAAAACCGTTTAGATTTTGCTGAGGCAGCTCGTTTATTCTCAGATGAGAAAGAAACAAAATTCGACGGAGGTGTGTTGCGAAACCCTGCTGATTTTAGTGCACGTTTTGAATTGACCAAAATGGACCCCACGCTTTACAACCAAATCAGTCGATTGAAAGAGGGCGAGATTTCGTATCCAATAGTGGAGCGCGACCCTCAGGGAGGTCCATCAAAATATAAAATAATGAAGGTTACTAATCGCTATGATGAGCACAAGGCGGATTTTGCCAGAGACTACATGAAGATTCAAGAATTAGCCCTTTCAGATAAACAACTAAAGACTATAGAAGAGTGGATTGATGAGCGGATTCAAGACACCTTTATTCAAATAAATGAAAGCAAGGCAGATTGCGATTTTGCGAACAATTGGGTAAAGGAATAAGTACAAGCTAATCAAGCTAAATTTTTTAAATCTTTTCGTTTAAAATTCTTCAGAAGGAGATACATTTGCTAACAACCAATTATTTAAACCATGGCTTTTGACATTGAAGTAATCAAAGAAGTATATGCACGAATGGGTGAGCGTGTAAACCAGGCGCGTAACCTAACAGGTAAACCCCTAACCTTAGCCGAGAAAATATTGTATTCACACTTGTGGGATGGAAATCCAAGCAAGGTGCTACAAAGAGGAGAAGATTATGTTGATTTTGCGCCAGATCGTGTGGCTTGTCAAGATGCAACTGCCCAGATGGCTTTATTACAATTCATGCACGCTGGAAAACCAAAAGTTGCAGTACCAACAACTGTTCACTGCGACCACCTTATTCAGGCTAAAAAAGGCGCTGCAGAAGATTTACAAAGAGCAAACAGCACTTCTAGTGAGGTTTTTGATTTTCTTGCTTCAGTATCGAATAAATACGGAATTGGATTTTGGAAGCCAGGAGCGGGAATTATTCACCAGGTTGTTTTAGAAAATTACGCCTTTCCTGGAGGAATGATGATCGGAACGGATTCTCATACTGTGAATGCCGGGGGATTAGGTATGATTGCTGTTGGAGTTGGTGGAGCCGATGCGGTAGACGTTATGTCAGGAATGGCTTGGGAGCTTAAATTCCCAAAGCTGATCGGTGTCAAATTAACTGGAAAGCTCTCAGGTTGGACAGCGCCAAAAGACGTTATTTTAAAAGTAGCACAAATTCTAACCGTTAAAGGAGGAACAGGGGCTATCGTTGAATATTTTGGAGAGGGTGCAGAATCTATGTCATGTACAGGAAAAGGAACCATTTGTAATATGGGAGCAGAAGTAGGTGCAACCACTTCTACCTTTGGATATGATGAGTCTATGGATCGTTATTTAAGATCAACAGGACGTGCGGATGTTGCAGATGCTGCAAATGCTGTTAAAGAGCATTTAACGGCTGATCCTGAGGTTTATGCTAATCCTGAGTTGTACTTTGATAAGGTCATCGAAATTGACTTAAGTGACCTAGAACCGCATTTGAACGGTCCTTTTACACCAGATTTAGCGACTCCAATTTCAGAGATGTCCAAGGTGGCTGTTGAAAACGACTGGCCGATCAATGTAGAAGTTGGTTTAATAGGATCTTGTACCAACTCATCATATGAAGATATTTCTAGAGCAGCTTCTCTAGCAAAACAAGTAGCAGAGAAAAAATTAAAAACAAAAGCACAGTTTAAAATCACTCCAGGTTCTGAGCAGGTGCGTTATACCATTGAGCGTGACGGATTCATTGACACCTTTGAAAACATTGGTGCCACGGTATTTGCCAACGCTTGTGGACCTTGTATCGGAATGTGGGATCGCTATGGTGATAATGCTGCTGATGGTCCTCGAAATACTATTGTACACTCGTTTAACCGAAACTTTGCCAAGCGTGCTGATGGTAACCCTAACACTTTGGCTTTTGTGGGCTCTCCCGAATTGGTTACAGCAATAGCGATTTCTGGTCGACTCGATTTTAATCCACTAACGGATACGTTGATCAATGAAGACGGAGATGAGGTGCGTTTAGATGAGCCAAGAGGTTATGAACTTCCACCAGAAGGATTTGCAGTCGAAGATGCAGGATTTGTTGCGCCTATGGAAGACGGAAGTGGAGTTCAGATCAAAGTCGCTTCAGATTCACAGCGTTTACAATTGTTAGATCCTTTTGTGCCTATTGATACCGCCAAATTAAAAGAGGTCAGACTGTTGATTAAAGCATTTGGAAAATGTACCACAGATCACATTTCTATGGCTGGTCCTTGGTTGAGATTTAGAGGTCATTTAGACAATATTGCGAACAATACCTTAATCGGTGCTGTCAACGCCTTCAACAAACAAACAAACATGGTCAAGAACCATTTAAATGGAGAATATGGTGCTGTACCTGACACTCAAAGGGCGTACAAGGCAGAGGGCATATATTCGATGGTTGTTGGAGACCACAACTACGGTGAAGGTTCTTCAAGAGAACACGCTGCTATGCAACCTAGACACTTAGGAGTGGCTGCTGTAATTGTAAAGTCGTTTGCGCGAATACACGAGACGAATCTGAAAAAACAAGGAATGTTAGCCCTTACTTTTGCGAACGAGTCAGATTACGACCTTATTCAAGAAGACGATACCTTTAACTTCATTGATATCGAGGATTTTGCTCCAAATAAGCCACTTCACATTGAGGTGTCTCACGCAGATGGAACGAAAGACACGATTGTAGCGAATCATACCTACAATTCATCTCAAATCAAATGGTTCAATGAAGGTTCTGCGCTTAACGTAATCAAAAGAGAAAGCGCTAATTCATAAAAGAATCTATGAGGAAAAGGTGGATCAATATAGGAGTAGTTGTCGTATTACTTCTCTATTGGTTCACTCCTTTGACTTATCACTTAAAGCTTCAGGCCAATCAACTGCTCGCATCAACTCCTGCGCTAATAAATGTGGAGACCTCTACAGAATTGAAGCCCGTAAGTTGGTTTTTAAAAGATAAAGACGGGATTGCTTTTGAATTCGATCAAAGCCTTCAAAGACCTGTTTTTATTTTCTTTTTTGCGAGTTGGGATATGAGATCTCAAGCCGCCTTGCATATGATAGATGAGTTCTATCAAGAATTTCACACTCAAATTGATTTTTACATCGTCTCGAATGAGGAGCGTGAACCTGTCATCGCTTATTTTCAAGAGAATGATTTTGGATTCTCACCCACGTATTATAATTTAAACGAAAGTGCTCCATTGAGTTATGATTTGAATTATTCGTATTTGATCGATTCAAATCGAAACATCCGCGCTGAAGAGCGTGAAATACAAAAATGGAATTCAGGACGCTGGTTTAAAACGATAGATGAGTTTCTAAAAGAAAATGAGTAAACAAATCACCACATTATCTTTTTACAGATTTCATTCCTTAAAAGGAAAGCTATGGGGCTTTTTTAATGTTCCCATAACACAAATGAAACTCAAGTCTATTCAAGGACTTCGATTTTATAAGGTGATGGGAAGTGGTAAGTCGGGATTTAATCCCTTGCCCGATTGGTCTACTTACGCCATATTACAAGTATGGGATTCCGAGGAGGCCGCCAATGATTTTTATCAAGGAAAAGGAGTGTATTTCGATTATGTCAAAAACAGTGACGAATTGATGGTGGTTTACATGAAGAATATAAAGGCACACGGAGAATGGTCTAAGCTAAAACCTTTTCAAAAATCCTCAAAAATCGATGCTGATTCGAAATATATGGCTGTTTTGACTCGTGCCACAATCAAATGGACGGAGCTGATTCCGTTTTGGAAGTACGTGCCCCAGTCTCAAGAGTATTTAAAACGCACTAAGGCTATCATGTTTCAATATGGAATAGGTGAGGTGCCTTTTAAAAACATGGCCACCTTTAGTATATGGAATGATAAGGATGCCCTTTTCGAGTTTGCCTACAAGGATTCATCTCATGCCAAGGCCATAGAACTCACAAGAAAAAGAGATTGGTACTCTGAAGAGCTGTTTAGTCGTTTTCAGCCTTATCGTATAGTCGGTAACTGGAAAGACAAACCAGAACTAGACTAAAGCCAAAATTAAAACACCAAAGAATATAAATTGCACTGCGTAGAGATGCGTGCTAAATTGCAGGTGTTTTTCAAGAGCTTCTTTTTTGAAGTTCAGATGGATAATCCATTGAAAAGCGGTGCCAAAAACAAACCAACTCAGGTAATTATCAAGGGGAGCTGAAGGGACAAAAGTCCACAAATCCATTAGCGGAGCAATGGGTTCTAAAAAAGCATCCAACAAGGTCATAAGAAATCCACCAAAAGGGAGTCTAATCCAGGTATTCCAATTCATTTTCTGCTTTAGAAAACTCGAAATAGCATAACCGCAAAAAGCTAAAACAGCCCAATAAATACCGATGAGAAAAGGTATGCCGTCTAATTTGACACCCATGTTTTGTCCATAGGAGTAGGTTCCGAAAAACCATCCTTTATGAACGCCTAACCATTCTATAGACATTCCTAAAAACATCAATAGGAGAAACACCATCCAAAACTTGATATCAGTTCGCTTAAAACTAAGGATAAACAAGGCAAAGCAAGCACTGAGGTTTAAGGGTGTTTTTTCATAAAACCATTGTTCATATCCCAGAAGAATTCCAATCATTCCAGAAAGGTGAAACAACCAAAGCAAAAAAATGGCTATATGTGTGCTATTGCGTATTGAAATCATGCTGAACCAAATCCGATACTATTTTTGCCGAAAGCATACACAAGGGAATACCTCCACCTGGGTGCACCGAACCTCCACAATGATATAAATTTTTAATCTTTTTATTGAAATTAGGATGTCTTAAAAAGGCAGCCATAGTATCATTACTCGCCGCTCCATAAAGGGCTCCTCGGTATGAACTCGTGTTTTTTTCTATGCCTGAGGGCTCCAGCACATATTCGGTGGCAATAAGGGCTTGGATATCTGTATTTAAAATCTTTGAGAGTTTACGCAGAATATTGACTCGAGTTTTTTGAACAAGCGCGTTCCAATCTTGATTGTAATGTGCAGGTGCATTAATCATTACAAACCAGTTCTCACAGTTTTTAGGGGCATCTTCTGGATTGTCTTTACTACTTATGTTCACATAAACTGTAGGATCATCACAGATGCTTTTTTTATCGAAGAGGTACTCGAATTCATTTTGGTAATCATCACTAAAAAAGATGTTGTGTAAATCTAAGTTTGGGAATGACTTTTCTATACCCCAGTAAAAGATGAGCGCACTGCTTGATCGTTCTTGAGCCAATGTTTTTTCAGGAGCCTTGTGAGTAGCTAATAATTGCTTGTAGGTAGGGAATACATCCATATTACATATTACTAAGTCGGCTTTTCTGTGCTCTCCGTTTTCAAGTTCTATACCTACAGCGCGTCCTTTTTCGGTCAAAATTGAATTTACTTTACTGTTTAAATGGTATGAGATGTTTTGTCTGAGACCGAGTTCGTATAGGGATTGTGAGATACGATGCATTCCACCTTTGGGAAAAAAGGTTCCGTAGTATTGTTCTAAGTGTGGTATTAGCGACATTATACCTGGGGTTTTGTATGGATTACTTCCATTGTAGGTCGCATACCTATTGACCAATTGTACAGTTTTTGTATTCTTAAAATACGCTTTTGCCGTTTTATCTAGGCTTTGAAAAATGTGCAATTTATAGAGCTGCGCAATAGATTTAAGCGTATTCGTATTGAGATAGGTGTGAATTTTGTGCAGTGAGTTTTCTAAAAAAATGGGCGCCGTAAGTTCGTATTTTTCCTTATTTCGGTTTAAAAAGGCTGTGACTTTTTTTGGAGATTCACCAAAGGTTGTACAAAGTTCTTCGATGTACTCTTGCTTATCTGATTTTGCAGAAAAAGTAGTGCCATCAGACCAAAAATAATTACAGATAACCTCCTTTTGAATATATTCAAAATGCGTTGCGACATCCTCTCCAAAGAGTGCAAAGAGTTCTTCAACGAATTGAGGCATTGTGAATAGAGAAGGGCCTAAATCAAATCGATATCCATCTTGAGATATAGCGTGTAATTTACCACCGGTATAGGGATTGGCCTCGTGCACTTCGACTTCAAAACCTTGGGCTTTTAAGCGCAATGAAGCGGCTATTCCAGCTATTCCGGCTCCAATGACAATGGCCTTTGGCATCAGCTCCTAAAATATTTGAGAGGCACCCACAGCATTCCAAAGTTTTGGCTGTCCTCTTTGCCGATATTTTTGTGGTGAATTTTGTGGGCTCTTCGTATTCCTCTTGCGTATCTATTGTCAATGTTTCTAAATAGTTTAAAACGCTGGTGAATAAAAATGTCATGAACCATAAAGTAAGCAATTCCATAGGCAAGAATTCCAAATCCAATAGGGATCCCGAACCACATTGAGGTATTATCCCCAACAAGTATAAAACTCATTGAAACTATGGCGTAAAAGATAAAGAAGAGGTCGTTCCGTTCAAACCAATTGTCGTGGTCTTTTTTGTGGTGATCGGCATGCCAATGCCACATAAAGCCGTGCATCACATATTTATGTGTTGCCCAAGCTAAAAATTCCATAAGTAAAAAGGTCAGAACAAAAATCAGGGAACCAAGCCACATCATACCAAGTGAAGTTTAAAATTAACATAAGATTGAGCGAGCAGTCCAAATTTTTCATAATTGGGCACTCTAATTCTCGTGTTTTTTATTTCTTTTGGCTCGGTGTTTTTAAGTTTAGCTAGTAATCTCGAATAATATCTATATGCAGTGTATACTCCAAATTTTGCCTCAACAGGAAGACGTACAATTCCAGACAAGCCCTTCGCAAAATCATCTTCAATTTCTTGAATGATTTTAGCCTTCGAACCCTCGTCAAGGTCTGCTAAATTAGTGTCTGGAAAATAGGTTCGTTCTAAGGTTTCGAAATCGGCCTTTAAATCGCGTAAAAAGTTGACCTTTTGAAATGCTGAACCTAAAGCCATGGCTGAATCTTTCAATTCATCGTAGAGTTCTTGGTTACCCTTAACGAAAACTTTTAAGCACATAAGTCCTACAACGTCTGCAGAACCGTAGATGTACTCTTTGTACTCTTCTTTAGTGAGGTACTCTTTTTTGTGCAAATCCATCCGCATACTTTTCATAAAAGCATCCACTAAGTGTTTAGGGATTTGGTATTTGTGATAAGTAGCTTGAAATGCGTTTAAAATGGGATTTAAAGAAATTTGATCTGTTAGTGCATGTTCGAGGTTTTCTTCAAATCTGTTGAGAAGTACTTCTTTGTCAAAGTTGTGAAAGCTATCTACGATTTCATCTGCAAAGCGCACAAATCCATAAATGTTAAAGATGTCCTCTCTTATTTCAGTGGCAAGCATTTTTGTAGCCAGCGTAAAAGAAGTGCTGTAATTTTCAGTAACTAGTTTTGAACATTTTTGTGAAACCTTATCGTATAACTCTTTCATAATTTCTAAGTTAATTCTTTTTTCGGATTAATTCAGCAACCAATTTTCCTGATATCAAAGAAGGAGGAACTCCTGGTCCAGGAACGGTCAGCTGCCCTGTAAAATATAGGTTGTCAACTTTTTTACTGATCAATTTCGGCCTCAAGAAAGCGGTTTGACTCAAGGTGTTTGCCAAACCGTAGGCATTACCCTTATATGAATTGTATTGTTCTATAAAGTCTTTTACGCAGAAGCTTTCTACAAAATCAATCTGCGATTTTAATTCTTGGTCAACCCTTTTTTCTAAGCGTTTTAGGATCAATTCGAAATAGTGATTTCTGAGTTCTTCAGTATCCTCGATGCCTGGTGCGATGGGTATTAAAAAGAATCCTGTTTCGCAATTTTCTGGAGCCATAGAGGGGTCTGTCACTGAAGGAAAATTCACATAGAATAAAGGGTCTTCAGGCCACTCTTTGGTATCGTATATGGCTTTCGAATGCACATCAAAGTCTGTATCAAAGAAGAGATTGTGATGCTCAACTCCTTTGATTTTTGTTTTAAAACCTACATAAAACAGGAGTGAAGAGGGGGCAAAAACTTTTTTCTCCCAATAGGCTTCACTGTATTGACGGTATTTAGAATCTAAAAGTGTTTCACTGTGGGCATAATCCGCTCCGCTAATGATATGCTCCGCCGTATAATTTTGAGAACCGTTAATCTCGACTCCTGTGGCTTTGGCATTGGTATCTACATTGATTTTGGTAACTGCCGCGTCTGTATGTATTTCAACGCCTAATTCTTCGGCAAGTGCCTTCATTGCTTTGATAATCTCATACATTCCTCCTCTAGGATGCCATGTGCCCAATCCGTAGTCTGCGTAGTTCATAAAGCTGTAAAACGAAGGGGTCTGACTAGGTTTAGCACCTAAGAATAATACAGGAAATTCAAGAGCTGCGACAAGCATTGGATTTTTAAAATCTTTTCGTACGATCTGCTGAATGGATTTAAAAAACTGTCCCACTCTTACAGCGGTTTCAGTGGTGACCAATTCGAATGGAGACAAGCCCGGTCTCAGAACAATTTTATTAATGGCGATGTCATAATTCTTTGCAGACTTCTTTAGCAGTTTTGTCAGTTTAGCTCCACTTCCTTTTTCAATGCGTTCAAATTCTTCAGCGATTTTTTCCACGCTGTCGCCAATGGTGAGTTCTTGTTGGTTTTGAAAGTAAATTTTATAACCGGGATTAAGCCGGTCCAATTCGTAGTAATCACTGGTTTTCTTGCCAAAGTCTGCGAAATACTTATCAAAAATATCTGGCATCCAGTACCAAGAAGGCCCTATGTCGAAGGTATAGCCGTTTTTTATTAATTGTCGGCATCGACCTCCTACAGTACTGTTTTTTTCAAACAGCTGCACTTTATAACCTTGTTTGGCCAGATGGCTGGCTGCGGAAAGAGAAGAAAAACCAGATCCAATAACAATAGCTGTACTCATACTTACTACAATGCGGTAGTAAACTGTTCAATGCTATTGAAAACTCTCAATCCTTCTAATTTTTGTTGATTTGTAATGTATTGAGATTGAAAGCCAAGAAGCCACAGTTTAGAATTACCTTTAGTGTTTAAAATTTTGTAAAAATCTTCTAAATATTTGTTTATTTCGTCCTTATTTGGGCTTACTGTGAAGTAAGATACGAAATGAAGGTTTTCATAGTAGTTTAAGAGGTCTACCATGTTTTCTAAGGGCATCGATTGGCCGAGGTATATAGTTTTGTATCCTCTAGAAACAATCTCATAATTCAGAAAGAGTAATCCAACTTCGTGTATTTCGTTTTCGGGTAAAAACATCACAAAAACCTTATCTGTTTTTGTGGGTTCTAGTTTTTGGAATTTTTCAGTGTGAATGTATATTTTTTGCTTGATCAGGCTCGTAATAAAATGCTCGTGAGCAGGGCTGATTGTATTGGTCTGCCATAAAAGCCCAAGTTCATTAAGTAATGGGATAAAAACTTTATTAAATATTTCTCTAAAGTTTCGTTCTACCATCAAACTATTGAAAGTCTGAAAAAAGTGGGCGCTGTCAAAATTGACCATGGCCAACTTAAACGCATTGATGGCGTGATGTTTTTCAGAGTTTCTCGCAATGATTTCGTTCACCAGTTGCGGAATATTGTCTTCTTCTAATTTCGCTATTTTGGATATTTTGTATCCGTTGTTGTAGAGTAGGGTAATATTAAGTAGTTTTTGAAGGCTACTCAGGCTGTAAGTTCTGATGTTTGTTGCCGTTCGTTCAGGCTGCAGTAAGTGGTATCGCTTTTCCCAAATGCGAATGGTGTGGGCTTTGATCCCTGAGAGGTTCTCTAAATCCCTTATACTGAAGCTTTTCTTAATATTATTGTTCATCGTATTTCACAAATGATTAAACAAAAATACGCTTTTATTTGAGATGATATCTATTTATAGTAGAAATAAACTGTTAAAGTTCAGTTTATCTTTTAAATAGACCCTTTCACCCTTGAAGCAGCAAGGGATTAGCACAAACTATACGTTTAGTGCAAAATTAGATAAAGTGTACATATTCCCCTCTAAGACCTAGTGATTCCTCTTAAAAGCCATTTATTAAGTGAAATATCGCAATGTTTTACTTAAAAGCTATCAGTTTTATTTTTGTTTAATCTTTTTGTTTTTATGATGCACTATTTCTAAAATTATTAATTACATAAAATTTAGAGTGCATTTAAATTTTTATTATGGAAATGACAAAAATTTTGCTAACATATTTAAAATTTAAGAATTTCAAATTTTTGCAAAAAACATCAAAATACTCTAATTATTAAACAAAAATTAGTCTCCTGAATGGTATTTGGGTAAACAGTATGAGCTTTTATACCGTCAATAGTTATGAGGTAAAAGCAATAAAAAGCGCAACCGAAGTTGCGCTTTTAAAGTTAAGTGCTCACGACTGGAGTCGAACCAGCACATCCGTAGGACACTACCCCCTCAAGGTAGCGCGTCTACCAATTCCGCCACGTGAGCCGACACAAAAAAAGCTAAGACAGCCGCCTTAACTTTTTTGTGACCTGACTGGGGCTCGAACCCAGGACCCTCTCCTTAAAAGGGAGATGCTCTACCAACTGAGCTATCAGGTCAAATTGCGGGTGCAAATATACAGTCATTTGTCGATAAAACAAGACTCTAAGCCATAAAATAATTTTGAATTTTAAGTACTTGAAATAAGAGACTTAGCTTATAACTTTGCAGTCAGTGCTCTTGTCCCACTTTCTGTAGGTCATGTGTTTAAATTTTATGCTATAATGAGTATTGTACTATTAGGTTATATGGGTTGTGGTAAATCCACTATTGGGCGTAAGCTTGCAGAACGGCTTCAACTTCGTTTTTTTGATTTGGACGAATTAATCGAACATCAAGAAGGTCAGCAAATCTCTGAGTTATTTGCATCAAAAGGGGAGTTGTACTTTAGAAAAACTGAAGCAGCTCTCTTGAGATCTTTTGTAGCTGAGAATGATAACTTTGTTTTGGCCCTCGGTGGAGGAACACCTTGCTATGCCAATAATATGGATTTTCTACTTGAGCAGCATCTAAAAACTGTTTACCTAAAAGCACAGCTCAAAACTCTGGTCGAACGCCTACGAGATCAGAAAGAGCAGCGGCCGTTAATTTCTAATTTTGACGAGACAGAATTAACCGAATTCATCGCAAAACATTTATTTGAACGCAGATACTATTACGAAAAAGCAGGGATTCATTATTCCGTTGAAGCCCAAGGGATTGAGCAGTCGGTAACAGCATTAGAACAACAATTATTCTAAGACTACTTGAAAGGCTTCTGGAGCCAAACTTACCCTAACATTTTCGTGAGAAGAGGTCGATAAAGAAATTCCTTTAAAATCAGCTTTTACGGGGTATTTTTTATGGTTTCTATTGACTAGAACAGCAGTTTTAATTTGACGCATGGGTTGCTTCAAAAAAGGTTGTAGGCTAAACAATAGAGTAGAGCCAGAATTTAACACATCGTCAATGACCACTACTGATTTTTGATGTAAATCTTCAGCATTGCGTTTTGGATTTAACACAATGTCTTTTTCAATCGGATTTTTTTTGTCGATTTCTATAGCCAACAACTCTATGTTCAAATCGCTGATTTTTTCAAGCTCATCAGCAATTAATTGAGCTAGAATATATCCTTCACCTCGAACGCCAGCCACGATTAATTCCTCTTCTGAAATATTGTCTTCGTAAACCTGATAGGCCATTCTTTTAATAATATGGGTGATTTGCTTGTGAGCTAGTATGATATCTTTCATGATTGATCTTCGATATAATCTTTTAAATCTCTTCGGTCTTTTTTTGTAGGTCGACCTGTTCCTTTTTCCCTGTAATATTTTTGCGCTAAAGTGGACAGTTCAGCGTTTGAAAAAGCATCGGCCTCTGTGAGGTCTTTTCTAAACTGATCTAACCATTTTGCTGCCATCCTGGATTCAGGTATGGCGATGATCTCTAATTTGCGCTCAATTTGATTGATACGGGTTTTGATGACATCTCCAGGGAAAACCTCCTTTGAAGGCTTTGTGCTTTCATCATTCAACAAGACCCTTCCTTTTTTGCATGCTTCCGTCGCCTGAGTCCGTGTCTTGTAATATCGGGTACACCACAAAAATTTATCAATACGCATAACGCAAAACTTTGTTAAAGGTCTCCCACAAAAATAGCGGAAAATTGTATCTTGCGCGCTTAAATAACAAATACATATGCGTAAGGTCTTAGTGACATTAGGTTTGCTGCTAGTATTAGGAGCTTGTAAGAAAGAAGATGATCCTGTTGAAATCGTCCCACCACGCTTTTTATCAGAAGTTGCACCAGAGAATGATGCAGAAATTAGAGCATTTTTAGAGTCACATTTTTACAACTATGAGGATTTCGAAAATCCACCCGCAAACTTTGATTACCGAATTGTTTTAGACACTATTGCTGGAGACAATAGTGATAAGAGACCACTTTCAGAGTTTGTTCAAAGCGGAACAACCCTCGTAAATTCTTTTGAATTCACAGTAGATTATGATGAAACCGACATAGAGCACACCTATTATTACTTTACAGCAAGAGAGGGTGAAGGGCCTAAGCCTAGTGTTGCTGATTCTGTTTTTGTTCGATATCAAGGACAATTATTGGACGGAAATTTATTCGACCAAGTCGCCGACGGTGGTGTTTGGTTCGATTTAGCCCAGATTCAAGCTCCATTGCAAGGTTTTAGAGGTTTTACTGAAGGGATGCAGCATTTTAAAACAGGAGGAACGCCTATTGTCAATAATGATGGAACTTTCTCTGTTGAGAATTACGGTGTAGGAATGTTTATTTTTCCATCTGGATTGGGTGGTTTTAACAGCCTTACAGCAAGAATTCCACAATATGCTCCACTTATTTTTCAAGTTGATTTATTGACTTATAATCCTACCGATCACGATGGTGATGGAATCCCTTCGATTCAAGAAGACTTGAATGGAAACGGGTACTTATATGATGATAACACCGACGCAGACTACGAAAATGAAATCAATTCAAATCGATTCGCAGACTTCTTAGATTCTGACGATGACGGAGATGGATACCGAACGCGTCTCGAAATCACTTTCGATCAAGAAGGTAACCCCGTTTTTCTAGACACAGATGGCGATGGAATCTTCGACCACTTGGACGCCGACAGTTGGCCTCCAAGCGCCGAAGAAGAAGACAATTAAAGTTTTAAGGATAAGCTGAGTATCAGCTGTTTTTGGCGTAAGTCTAAACGGTCAGCATCTATGGTGGTTACTTTATTGAGTAAACTCACCTCATTGCTCTTCATGCCTCTTTCGTATCTAAAATCAAGTCCCACTTTTTTTCCGAGATTGATACCGACACCCAATTGTGTTCCAATGGTAAAAGCTTTGGCCTCATCGATAATACTTGTGCCATCGATTTCAGAATCTAATAAA
>Ga0213867_1000357_pt1 | contig 20727 bp, 30 predicted proteins | sample PICome_12_FD_160120 | JGI IMG/M metagenome (GOLD analysis project Ga0213867, IMG submission 160120) | Coastal seawater microbial communities near Pivers Island, North Carolina, United States - PICO540 | ecosystem: Environmental > Aquatic > Marine > Coastal | place: USA: North Carolina... | reverse complement strand
TGCCGCAGGTGATGCTATTTCAGGCGCAGCAAAGAAATTAAAATTCTGGTAATTGAGGGGAAATAAAATGGCAGAAGAAGAAAAAAAATCAGTAACTATGGATGCAGACGCTGCTGCTAAAATGGACACAAATGGTGACGGACATATTAGTGCAGAAGAAGCAGCAATGGAACTAGAATTTAGACGTAAGGCACTTGAAGATCAAGATGCAATGCGTGACGCACAACGTAATATGGCATGGTTTGCATTGTTCGGAATGCTGCTTTATCCATTTGCAGTTGTAATTGCAGTGTGGGTAGGACTAGAACAAGCAAGCAATATTCTAGGCGATATGGCTGCAACATACTTTGTGTCAGTTGCTGCAATTGTTGCTGCATTCTTTGGTGGACAAGCATACAGCGGCGCAAAGAAAAAGTAATCATTAGTAATACTATAAAATAGTCCATACGATAAGTAAATGTATGGACTATTATTCTATCTTAGGTGTTAATAAAAACGCCTCTCCCGAAGATATTAAAAAAGCGTATCGTAAACTTGCAATGAAGCATCATCCTGATAGAGGAGGTGATGCAGGCAAATTGCAAGAAATAAATGAAGCTTACGACACACTTAAAGATCCAAAAAAGCGGTCACAGTATGATAATCCGCAGCCTAGATTTGATACCTCTAGTATGAATAGAGGACCTTTCGGTGGAATGGATGATATTTTCGAAACTATGTTTAGGCAAAATACAGGCAGACCAAGAAGGCCAAGAAATAGAGATATTACATTAGCAGCAGAAATAGAACTTGTCGATGTTTTACAAGGTAAAGATTTAATTGTTTCTTACAGACTGTTTAGCGGAAAGAATGAAACAGTAGATGTCCAAATACCTCCAGGTGCACGACACGGTGACACAGTAAAATTTGATGGTTTAGGCGATGACGGTGATCCTAGATCACCAAGAGGAGATTTATTAGTCAAAATTAGATTAAAAAAACATCCTGTTTTTACAAGACAGGAAGGAAATCTTTATACTGATGCAAAAATAGATGTATTTGACTGCTTAACTGGAACAACATTACTAATAGAAACATTAGATAATAAAAAGGTTAAATTAAACATTCCTAGAGGCACTAAGCCAGGTCAAGTTTTTAGTATTCCGCACTACGGATTACCTGATTTAAGAACTAGACAAAAAGGCCATTTATATGTTAAAATACAAGTAACTGTTCCAACAATAAAAGATCCTAGATTATTAGCAAAATTACAGGAATTAAGAAATGAAATTAATTTACAGTCCTGACCCATGGTTAGAAAAACAAGTAAAATCTTTTGATTTTGAAACATTAGATGCAAAAGAAATAGAAAACGAAATGATTGATATAATGCAACAAGAAGGCGGTATTGGTCTAAGTGCAAATCAAGTAGGCTTGGATGCACAAGTATTTGTTATGAAGCCTTTTTTATTAGAAGACAAGACACCGTTTGCACTTTTTAATCCGTCAATCAAGGAAGTCACTGTAAATATTTTAGACGAGCCTGAAGGTTGTTTGAGTCATCCGGATTTGTATTTAAAAGTTAAAAGACCTAGAGGTGTAATTGCTAATTATCTTGACAATAGCGGAAAAGAATGTACAATAGAATTATACGATATAGACGCACGTTGTTTTTTACATGAATATGATCATTTACAAGGAATAGAATTTACTGAAAGAGTCAGTAAATTAAAATTAAAAATGGCAAAGAAAAAACAGCTAAAGAAACAAAGGAAAAATATCTAAATGGTAGAGCCGAGCCAAGAACTAAAGCTAGCATTTGATAAAAGTGTTAGTGATGCAAGAAAATTACAACATGAATATGTAACTTTAGAGCATTTATTATTTGCTATTTGTTGTATAGAAGAATTTGAAAATTTATTAATGGGGTATGGTATTGATGTTTCTTTCCTAAAATCTAATTTAGAACATCATTTGAAAAATAATCTTAATGATATTAAATTAGATCCTCCAAATAGAAAATTTAAACCTAAAAAAACACAAGCAGTTGAACGCTGTCTTAATCGTGCATTTACACAAGTACTTTTTAGTGGACGTGAACATATTAAATTAGCAGATGTAATTATCAGTATGCTACACGAGAAGAAAAGTGTTGCAACTTATTGGCTTACTAAAGCAGGAGTTGAAAAAGAAAAATTTAGCTCTTATGTTAGTAATGAAATTGAACATGAAGATTTCGCTGATGAAGAAATTACAGGAGAAATGCAAAAAGCTCTTAGGTCTTTTACTGTTGATCTAAATGACCAAGTTAAAAAAGGTAAAATTGATCCTATTATTGGACGTTCAGATGAATTAGAAAAACTTGCACTTGCACTAGGTCGCCGTAGTAAAAACAATGTGCTTATGGTGGGTGATCCAGGTGTGGGTAAAACTGCTATTGCAGAAGGACTTGCATTTAACATTGTAAATGATAATGTTCCTAGCTTCTTAAAGGAATACAAAGTATACAATCTTGACATTGGTGCTATGCTTGCTGGTTCTAAGTATCGTGGTGACTTTGAAGAACGCTTTAAACTTGTACTACATGCCCTTACCAAACAAGGTAAAACAATTATGTTTGTAGACGAAGCACACATGATGAGTGGTGCCGGCGCCGGCGGCAGCAATAGTTCTAATGACCTTGCAAATATGCTAAAGCCTGCACTTACAAAGGGCGACCTAAAAGTAGTTGCATCTACTACTTGGGAAGAGTATCGCAAATACTTTGAAAAAGATCGTGCATTGATGCGCCGTTTTCAACGTGTAACTATCGGTGAGCCTACTAGTGAAACAACCAAAGATATTTTGCAGGGTATTAAAAAGTACTATGAAGATTACCATGCTACTACAATCACTGATGAAGCAATCGAAGCAGCAGTAAAACTTAGTGTTAAATATCAGTCAGATAAAAAACTTCCTGACAAAGCAATTGACTTAATTGATGTTGCATGTGCTCGCTTCAAAGTACGTGACCAAGAAGAAGATAAAATTGTTACAGAAGAAAGTATACAATTTGAATTATCGAAAATGTTAAATTTGCCAACTGAGCAAATTGCGGAACGTGAAACAGAAAATCTTGCTAATCTAGAGAAAAATCTAAAAGCAACAGTATATGGACAAGACGATGCAATTGAATCAATTGTTGACAAAATACTGGTTGCACAAGCAGGTCTTAAACCAGATGACAAGCCAGTAGGTGCGTTTGTGTTTATGGGTCCAACTGGTACTGGTAAAACTGAAACTGCTAAACAACTTTCTAAAGCACTAGGAGTAAAACTAGTACGTTTTGATATGAGTGAATATCAAGAAAAGCATAGTGTTTCTAAATTAATTGGTTCGCCTCCAGGTTATGTAGGACACGAGGAAACTTCAGGTCAATTAATTGAAAAATTGCAGGAAAATCCTAATTGTGTATTGCTGTTAGATGAAATAGAAAAAGCACACCCTGATGTTTCTCAAATTTTGTTGCAAGTTATGGACAATGGTCTTATCACTGGTTCAAATGGCAAAGAAGCAGATGCACGTAACTGTATATTAATCCTTACAACTAACCTAGGTGCACAAGAAAGTGAAAAGAGTGCAATTGGATTTGTTGAAGAAGTAGAAAAAGACTACGACGATGCCGAAATTAAGAAGTTCTTTGCTCCTGAATTCCGTAACAGGCTAGATGGTACTATAACATTTGCTAGACTTACTAAAGAAGTTATGCTTAAAATTGTTGGTAAGTTTTTGGTCGAACTTAAAAGTATGGTCAAAGACAAAGACATTGCTATTGAAGTGACAAACGATGCATTGGATGCACTTGTTGATAAAGGCTTTGATAGAAAAATGGGTGCTCGTCCACTCCAGCGTGTAATTGATAAAGAAATTAAACGTCCTCTAAGTAGACAAATACTATTTGGTGACTTAAAAGATGGCGGAAGTTTAACAATTGACTATAGAGAAGAAGAGTTTAAATTGGATATTGTAACTGATGAAGTATCCGAAACTGTGTGAAACTAAGAAATTACATTATGGTGCTTATGTATACAAAGTTGTAATATATAACGAGATAAGCACCATTTTTAGAACAGAGTTACAAAAACACGGTACACTTTCTCATGCAAAAGAAGTATTAGAAGAATACAAAAAAGATTTCGACGCCGGGCGTCCTATATACAAATATAAATTTCGTACCAGATTTTTAGTTACTTATGAAGTTTTCCGTGAAGCATATAAACTTTACAAACTTATGTTGGATATGGAAGATTATAAAGTAAGGGTTGATCCATACGGTAGCTTAATTATCTATTCAAATAATTTAGAAGATTTAGAAAAAGTATGTAACACAATTTCTGTTAGAGAATTATGGAAACCTAGTGATGATGCTATCAAACTACTTCTCAGTAGAGATAATATTATAGTTTGCGACGAACCTGTAACACTATCATACAAAGTTACCCTTAATAGATCACGAATTGGCACTACAAATCAATTAGCTAAATGGCTTAAAAATAACACAGATAAATCTAAAGTAGGAAAACGAGCATTAATGATGTTTGAACAAGATTTATATGTAGATGGATTATATTTTTATGTAAGAGACAAAAAGGTATTGATGCTAATTGAAATGATGGTGGGTAATAAAATACGCAGAGTAGACAAATTAATCTACAAAGGCAATATTGATAAATAGTAGTATGCCAGCTTATAGTGAAATAATATTATCAAATCAAACTCATACAGGAGACAGCAACACGGAAACTGTCACTGGAGAAAAATTTAAAGGAGACGGTTACTACGGTCGTAGTGACGGGTTTCATACTGTTCAGTATAACTATACAGGTTTGACAGGTACAATTGCTATACAAGCAACACTTGCAACAGATCCTGCTGATGAAGATTGGTTCGAAGTACATAGTTATATAGCCGCAAGTGAAACATCTAGCAAGATAGCAAACTTTACTGGCAATTATGTTTGGATAAGAGCAACACTAACCTATACTGACGGCACACTTAATTCAATCAGTTTAAATCATTAAGGGTATATTATGGAACATTTTGTAAGAATAGTAATGGAAAAACAAGAAAATGCTAGTTTAAACGAAAGTGTTTTTACAGACTATGAAGTATTTGAAACAGAACAAGGTGCTACAGTTTTTCAAATACCTTTTGCAGCTCAGTTAGATGAAGAACAGGCAGACGAATTTGCTAACCGTGTAGCTAACTTCTTATTCGATGAAGGATATGATGACTTTGATATTGAGTTTACTACAGACAGTGAAGTAGATGAAGACGAAATCACACTAGATGGAGATGATTTCTACGAAGAATACGGTGTGATGTGGTTTAACGAAGATGACGAAATTGATGAAGCAGAGTACCAAGGTCGTAAAGTTAAACTAGGTAAGCCGATGCGTGGTGATGTTAAGAAGTTTAAAGTATATGTAAAGAATCCTAAAGGCAATGTAGTTAAAGTTAACTTTGGTGATCCTGACATGAAGATTAAAAAGTCTAACCCAGCACGTAGAAGAAGTTTCCGTGCAAGACACAACTGTGATAATCCAGGACCACGTCATAAGGCACGTTACTGGAGTTGCAGAAAATGGTAAAAATTACTGAATTTACACAAAGAGAAGATTTCAAATTACCTTTTGATATTGTAGATGATTTACACGTTTACATGAAAAATGATCCTATGTTTTATCGTAAAAGTTACTATCCTACAATGGTAAAAATTGCAGAACTTACAAAAAATAAAAAAGCAATAGATGCACATAAAGAATTTACTCCTATGATAGATAGTGCGTGTGAATCTTATTGCTCTAAATATGATATTGCAAGAGATCCTAGCGATGTATTTTCTGAAAACGACCGTAAAGCATTGGTAAATAAAATTTATTCTGAAGAAATTGAAGGCATAAGACAAGGTGAATACTGATGCGTTTCCAAGAATTTCGACATATCCTTAAAGAAGATTGGGTTTGTGGGAAATGCTATGCAGATCCTTGTGTATGCGAAACTATCACTGAAGCAGCAAAAGTAGGTCGTGAATATCAACACCTTGAAGATCTTGTATTTGTAGATGGATCAGAAGGTGCAAATCGTGCAGCAGATATACTTGAAAAATTAGGTAGCGACTCGGGCGATGTTGCAATCAAATGGGATGGTAACCCTACTATCTATTGGGGACGTGAGCCAGATGGACAATTTGTTCTTGTAGGCAAGAACGGCTGGGGCAGAAACAAATCAACTTCAGCAGAAGACCTAAGCAAGTTTATTCAAAATTCAGGCAAAGGTGTAGAAGAAGAACCATGGAGAGCAGACTTTGGTGCCGAAATGGCAGAAGTGTTTAACATTATGAAAGCAGCTACACCTCCAAACTTTCGTGGATATGTGTATGGAGATTTGTTATACAGTCCACGCAAACCGTTTAGCACTACTGATGGCGCAGTAGAATTTGAACCCAACAATGTCAAATACACAGTAGACACGAAGAGCCCTCTTGGTGAGCGCATAGCGAACTCAAAAGTCGGTGTAGTAGTTCACACAAAATTTGACGAATGGGGCAGCAAATCTGGTGCACCTATTAAAGATGTAAACGAATTAAACTCTGCAGACGCAGTAGTGCTAGGCCAAACTTATGTAACACATCAACCTAAAGTAGATACAAAAGAAGTTGCTAGTATAAGAAAAAATGCGCAAGCTAATGCACAGGCTATCGATACATTTTTACAAGGTACACAAGGACTAAGCAGCCCTGCACAGATTATCTATACATATGTCAATCAAATGACTAAAGCAAAACAACTAGATAAAATAGAAACAGGTTTCTTTGATTGGCTAAGTAATTCAAAAGTAAGTCAAGGACAGCAAGCAAAACTAGCAGCGATGAATGAAGCTAATCCAAAAGCATTGCCTGCAATTTTTGGACTTGTAAAACAAATCATGTCTGCAAAAGATCATATCATAGATCAATTAGACGATGCTGATGCAGATGTTAAGGCAACAACAAAAGGCGAAAAGGGCGGCGAAGGCTATGTTGCACTTGGTTCTAAAACTAAACTAGTACCTAGAACACGTTGGCAGCCAAACTAAGGAACGAAGATGCTATTAAGAGAGTTATTTGAAGCAAAAGCAAGAAGAATAGTAGCAATTATGCCAGGCGGATTCCATCCGTTCCATCCTGGACACAAAAGCCTGTATGATTGGGCAGTAAAAACATTTGGACAAAAAAATGTTTATGTTGCTGCTACGAATGATACTAAAGCAAGACCGTTCCCGTTTGAAGTTAAAAAGAAACTAGCTGCAATGGCAGGTGTTCCTGAAAGTAACTTTATGCAAGTAAAGTCCCCATTTAACTTAAACAGTTATAAAGATATGTTAGGAGACGATGCAGCAATAGTATTTGTCCGAAGCCAGAAAGATAAAAACGAACAACCGTTGCCTGATCAAACTAAGAAAAACGGTGAACCAGGTTACTTGCGTACATACACAGGTAAAGATCTAAACACAGCAGACGAAATGGGCTATATGGCATATGGTCCTACTATTAACTTTGACTTTTCAGGTATGCAGATTAAGAGTGCAAGCGAACTAAGAGCAACTTGGCCCGAAATGTCAGATGAAGATAAACTAAAAGCTGCTAAACTTATGTATGGCAATGGTGCTCCTGTTGCTGTAAAACTATTAAATCAAGCACTAGGTGATCCAGGAGCACCTGTAGGCGAAGATGCGTCACCGGATGAAGAAGATGAATTCCATAGAAAACTAGACAAACTTGTGCATAAAACATTCGGTCATAGTTCAGACGAAAAGAAAAAGAAGAAAAAAGAAGTAGATGAAATTTGGGGGTTTGCTAGACAAGGATCTAAACGTAGAACTTTCAAAAAGAAAAAAGAAAAACCACAAGAACCTAGTATTCAAGATAGAATAGCTGCAAGACGCAAATCAGCAGCTAAAGGCGACAAGACTGCCTGGGCAAATAAAGGTGAAGAACCAAAAACAGAAGCACAGCTAGATGAGATTGCACCAGCAATAGGTGTTGCTGCAAAGTGGCTTATAAAATGGGCATTACAGAAAGGCGCTTGGTCAGTTATTAAATGGATTCTTAAAAAATACTGGAAGAAATTACTTGTAGGCACAGTTGCATATAAAGCAATGCAAGAAGGTTGGGACTGGGTAAAAGGTCAAATAGGTGAAGAAGCTGCTCAACTCTTAATAGATAACGGGTTTGAAATTGGTATGGCTGTTGCATTCGTACTAGGAGCAGTTGTAATCAAACGTTGGGTCGAAAAACACGGCGATAGGTTTGCAGCAAAGTATGCAGAATCTCTTGAAACTGGAGATCTATCGTGGATGAACTAGACTATCTAAAAAAGCTAGCAGGTATAAACGAATTTAAAGGCTTTTCAGAATATAAAATAGACGAAAACCCTAGCGAAACAGCAGCCGAATTGAAAAAGAAAGAAAAGGATTTAGGTTTAAAACCTGGAGATCCGGATTGGTTTAAATTATGGTTTAGTAAACCTTATATGACAGGTGCAGTACAATTCAGAGGACGCAAGAAAAAATGAAAATGCGTGACTTATTAGAGGATGGAAGAATTGTAAAAGGTGTTAATACAACTGTTGATGTCGATACAGATGAAATTAAAACACAGGCTGCTAAATTTGGTAATACTGTAGATAAAGATGGACGTCCGCCTACACATAAAAAGAAAGTCAAAGGCAGCACTACTAATGTATTGTTTAATTTAGGGCTTACAGAAGGCTATAAACTACAACTAGAGCGTGATCGTAAAATGCTTGTTCTAAATATTACTAATACAAAAACAGGTCATCGTACAGAAGTACGTGGTAAGCCTGGATACGAAAGCGGCAATTACGATCCTAATGACGATTTACATCAACTATTAGATACAATAGGTAAGAGTGCAAACATTGCAGAATTAATCAACGGCGAAGTAGTAACTATTAATCCTAAACACCCGGATGCTGAGAAAGCAAAGAAAGCAACAGACAAAGCATATAGCGAAGCACGTTATACTGCCGCCGAATGGGCTATCATAGAAGGTGGACACACTCTAGATGAAGCACCTAAAAAGCGTAGTGATTTATTTGCACAAATGGAGAACTTTGCTGACGGCAAGAAAAAAGGCAAAAGCAGACCAGGGCGTGTAAAACGTGCAGGTGCTAGTTGCAATGGTAGTGTTACAAGTTTAAGAAAGAGAGCCAAGAATAGCTCAGGTGAGAAAGCGAGGATGTATCATTGGTGCGCAAACATGAAGAGTGGACGAAAGAAAAAATAGTAGAACTATTTCCAAAGACTAGCGACATAGAAACAAGTCATTATGTTGCTAAGATAAAAGAACACGAAGATCGACGAGCTAGCACTAACGAACGCCAAAACTATTGGAAAACCTACTACAAATATCTAAAGTAAAATGTTACGAGCAATCAATCACAGCGACAAAAAGATTATTTGTTGTCCTGCAATGTGTGGTACAACCTATTTGCATCTACAAGTTTTAAAAACCGACAACTGGGAACATATACGCGGTAGTATTCTAATTCCTAGTGACTACACTATATATAAAGTAATAAGAAATCCTATAGAAAGGTTTTATTCTTGGTATAATGTTTACGTTAGTGGACAAGGATTATACCAAGATAGTAATCATATTTTTATTAAAAATTTATTAAAAGAAGATAACATTGAAGATTGGTTTCAATTCTTTAGCACAGTAATGCATTATGATGAACATTGTGCTCTACAAAAATACTTACATCAATTTGACAATAGATTTAATTTAAAAAATACAAAATATATAGTCTCAAAACAATTAAAAAGCATAGTACACAACACAAACGAAGAATATGTTGAAAAATATTACAACAAAATTTGTAATGGTTTAGAAGATAAGTACTTAGTAAATGTCTATAAAGATGACTTAGAATGGATCAACAGTCTAGAGGTATAAAATGAAAATAAATGAAATATTAAAAGAAATGGATGCAGGGGGAGTTGCAACAATAGCTATGGGAGTAGGCCCAATGCTAACTAGACAACCTAAAAATCCAGATGGTACTGCAAAGAATGCTTTAGATATGGGTAAAAAGAAAAAGAAGCGTAAAGCGAAAAAAGCATAAATACACTATAATACGTATTGGAGCAACCAAATGAGAGAAAGTGAAATTAGAGAAGGCCTAGGTGAACTTGCGGACCGTGCAGAACGTGATCACGAAGTTCAAATGGCCCGTGCTGATTGTTATAAAATTGCAAAATATGCAATCAAATTACATGATATGTTACAAAATGTATCAGAAGAACAAGGTTTAGAAGGCTGGGTACAGTCAAAAATTACAAAAGCAGCTGATTATTTAGGTTCAGTATATCATCATTTAGATTATGAATCAGCAACAGGTGAAATTAACGATAACGAAGTATCACAAGAAAAGCCTGTACCAGAATTAGGTGAAGCAAGAGACACACATTGTTCAGATAAGTGTTGTGGATCAGATGTTAAAGCAGAAGATTGTACTTGTCCACCAACTTGTAAGCATTGTAACTGCAATGCAGTAAGCGAAGGTCGTATGAGTGATCAAATCATCGGTGATTCAGAAACAATGTCAAAAGAAGAATTTGCTAAAAAGTATGGCAAAGAGATGGCAGATGAGTACTATGAATCAGTTAAAGAAGGTAAATCACCTCACAAAAAAGGTACCAAAAAGTACAAGAAGCATATGGCAGCAATGCACGCCGAAAGCCTACAAGATCGTTTAGCAGCAAAACTAGAGTCTAAAAAAAAGACTGACGAAAGAAGTCTAACCAAAAGCAAAAAATGCAAGCAAGAAAAGTACGTTAAAGGTATGAAGAAAGCCAAAGGTGATTTTAAAGATCGTTATGGCAAAGACGCAGAAGCAGTAATGTACGCAACAGCAACTAAGATGGCCAAAAAGAAGTAATGAAAAAGTTAAGTATAGAACAAGCCGAACCGATTCGTAAAAAGTTTGCTCCAGACTGGGAAATTCGCAAAGGCAAGTATCTATACAAAAAAGTAGCGTTCGATGATTATAATCAGGCGCTACGCTTTTTTATGGTTATAGAAAAACCACAAATTAAATTAGACCATTTTGCTGATATAGGATTCTTCTACAACGAAGTCGTACTAATGGTATATACACACGATGTAGGCGGACTTACACAACTAGACTTTGAACTTGCTCTATACATTGACGAAGCACTAGAACAAATGGATGCTAGACGATTAGAAGAAGCCATGCCATATACAGGTAAAAGTCCTGTATATAAAGGAAAGCGTCTTCCAACTGACGATACAGCTGATGCTAAAGATATAACTAAAAAATCTAAAAAAGTAGACATGCCAGACGAACCGACTGACTTTGATTTTGGTAACGTTGACAAAGAAAAATTAAAAGCGGTTGTAGCAAAACTAGTTCCACAACTTAATCATCCTGTAAGAGAAAAAGTTATAAGAGCAAGATTTGGATTACCACCTTTTAAAAAATCATACACACTAGACCAAATAGCAGATGCGCTAGGAGTAGGACCTGAAAGAGTTAGACAGATAGAAGCTAGAGCATTACGACAGCTGAAACACCCTAATATGTCAAGAGAATTAAGACCGTTTTTAGATCATATAGAAGAAAAATGGTCAGCATCATATAAAAAAAGTATCAACTGTAATAACCCAAAAGGCTTCTCACAGAAAGCACATTGCGCAGGGAGAAAGAAATAATGGATTGGCATAAACTACAAAACACACTATTTGAATTAGATCCTACAGATCCAAGAGAGGATTTAGCAAAACTACAAGCAGCAGCTAACGGTGGTGGCACAGATGTACCTCCTACCAAAGACTATGTTGCAGAAAGTGTAGAAGTAGCCGAAGGTAGTATGCCATTAGGTTTAGACAGTATTTCAGATTTTGCAGCACTTGCAGGTGTGCGTATTGACGAAAAACAAAAGATGGGAGCGGCAGGGCAAGCCAAAGGCAAAGATGCGACTCCTAAAACAAGTAAACCTAGTTCTACAGGTGAACAGCCGCATCCTTTAAAGGATAAATTAGTAGGCGAAGATGATTCTACAGCAGATTTTATTAAAAAGCAAGCAGAGCGTGGCTGGAAAAATTATAACAAGTTAAGTGCAATAGGCACAGGAGTAGATAACAAACCAGCTACAAATAAAGTTAAAGCTAAACCTGCACCTAAAAAAGTACAAACAACTGGACTATCACCACAATTAGCAAAAATGTTAGAACCTTATGCAGCGCAACTAGAAAAAATGCTTTCTACTCCAAGAGGTAAAAGACAGTTCGAAAGAATGTTACCGCTAGTTCCAGAAACTACAGAGAACGAAGATATTAAATCTAGACTTTGGGCAGCATTAAATGCAATTGATAAATCTTGAACCTAAATTTACAGATTATCCTTACCTTACTACACCTATAGAAAGAAGTTTAGTAGAAACATTACCATTTAAAGACTTTGACAAAGATGGTTATGAAGTTCCTACACCTTTAGAACATTTACACTATGAAGCAAATGGTATTGAACTTAACAGAGAAATACAATATCATATTGCTCCTGTACAAGAATGGTATTACGATATGGAAGCAAGCGAACAGGGCTTAGTATTAGATCATTGTATGCTATTAACACGTTATGCATTTGCAGGTGAAGCTAGAGAACAATTAGAAGAAATTTGTGTTAATCGTCCTATACTACAAAAGTTACTCAATATCAAACCTAAATGGGGCATAGACTTTTCATTAGACTATGTGACACACGAAGTTGTTATGGAAGTTATACACATTGAGCAGGACTTTGACAATGTAGATGAAGCATACGATGCAAAAGAGCGTTTAGAAAAAATCATAGACAATACTGACTGGTATGATGGTGCTATTGCATTGTGGCAACGCAAAGAAGAATGGGAAAACTTATCAAGTGACGACCATTCAGACTACAAAGCACAATTCTTTGGCTGGGAACGTGCATTTGATAACAAAAAAGTATTTTCTACTTGACTTTCACCTAAATATATCATATAATTAATTAAAACTTACGGAGGTAATACATGAGTGACCGTACCTATGGTGCTGAAGAAAAAGCAAAACTAGAACGTCTAGTACGTGAAGGTGTAACAGTTTTACAGGAAGTTGAAGATCTAAATGCAGGATTAAAAGACACTGTAAAAGCAGTAGCAGAAGAACTTGATATCAAACCAAGTCTTATTAATAAAGCAATTAAAATTGCTAAAAATCGTGATTGGGATGCACATGCAGATGCACACGAGGATCTAGAAACATTAGTTGCAACATTAGGTTACGATAAGTGAACAGTATAATAGACTTTTGGAAGAGTGGATATAAGTCTGATAAAATTGCATTTTATTTAGAACTTCTCAGTTTTATATTTACTGTAGGTGCAAGTGCTACACTTGCATTTACAGCAGATGCACCGGATATGAGAATTGTTTATCCATTTTTCTTTATCGGCAGTGTAACAGGTTGTTTAGGATACTATAGACGTAAACTAGCATGGCCTATGCTGTTAACTGGATGGTTTGTAATAGTAAACGTTTTTGGATTTGGTATCGCCATGGGATGGTACTAATGCACAAAGACCCGTTAGGTAATAAGCTAATCGAAGGTGACTATGTAGCATGGGCTAGCCATAATCATTTAAAAATAGGTACAGTATATAAACTTACACCTAAGATGGTTTTAGTTATTCCAACAGGTAAGCAATATAGGGATAGGAAATATCCTAAAGATGTAATAAAAATAAATGACTCAAAAGTTAGCATGTATATGCTTAAATATAGTAAGTAATTATAGAGTCGCTCACTTACGAGCAGGTAGATGGTTAGTTGGCCAGTAAGCAACAAAGGAGAATAAATGAGTTACGTTGACGCATTCTTTGATCGCGATCAAGACATTATTCGAGTAGTCGAACGCAAAGACGGAAAGCGACATTTCCACGAATATCAAGCAAAATATACATTTTATTATGAAGATCCTAGAGGCAAGTATAAAAGCGTGTACGGCGATCCTCTTACTCGTATTGTATGTAAAAACACCAAAGACTTTCGCAAAGAAGTTGCTATTAATAAAGGCAAGAACTTGTTTGAAAGCGACATTAATCCTATCTTCCAATGTTTGAGTGAAAACTATCTCAATCAAGATGCACCTAAGTTGAATATTGCGTTTTGGGATATCGAGACAGACTTTGATCCAGAACGTGGATTTGCTCCAGTTGAAGATCCGTTTATGCCAATAACTGCTATTACTGTATGTTTGCAGTGGCTAGACAGTGCGTTAATCACACTTGCTGTTCCGCCTAAGGGTATGAAGCATGAAGACGCTGTTGCTATGTGTAAAAAACGCTGGGGTACTGATGTTATACTATTTACAAACGACAAAGACGGCGACGGCGAACGCCAGATGTTGCTTACGTTTCTTGATTTACTAGAAGATGCTGATGTACAAAGTGGTTGGAACTCAGAAGGATACGATGTTCCTTACACTGTTAATAGAATTAAGCGGGTGTTAAGCAATGACGATTGTAGACGCTTTTGTCTTTGGGGACAAATGCCTAAGAAACGTGAATACGAAAAGTTTGGAAAACAATCAGAAACGTATGACTTTGTAGGGCGTGTGCATTTAGACAGTCTCGAACTATATCGCAAGTACACCTACGAAGAACGACACACGTACCGACTAGATGCTATTGGTGAATTAGAAGTAGGTGAAAACAAAACAGTTTATGAAGGCACACTTGACCAGTTATATAACAATGACTTCGAAACATTTATTGAATATAACAGACAAGACGTTGCACTACTAGACAAACTAGACAAGAAACTACGCTTTATTGATTTGTCAAACGAACTTGCTCACGCAAACACAGTTCTACTACAAACTACAATGGGTGCTGTTGCTGTTACAGAGCAAGCAATTATTAACGAAGCACATCATAGAGGACTACAGGTTCCAAATCGCCCTAAGCGTGATGATGAAAACACACAGGCAGCAGGTGCTTATGTTGCGTTTCCTAAAAAAGGATTGCACAAGTACATTGGTTCAATGGACTTGAATTCACTATATCCAAGTGTAATTCGTGCGCTAAACATGGCTCCAGAAACTATTATAGGTCAAATACGCCCAGAGATTACTGAAGCACGTATTACAGAAGATATGGGTCTAAAGAAAAAGAGTTTTGCAGGCAGTTGGGAAGGACGATTTAACGTTGAAGAATACGATATGGTTATGGAGCAACGTAAGGATGTTGCACTAACTGTTGATTGGGAAGATGGACGTTCAGATGTACTAAGTGGTGCAGAGATATATCAACTTATTTTTAATAGTCAAATGCCGTGGATGCTTAGTGCAAACGGTACAATCTTTACAACAGAGTTTGAAGGCGTTATTCCAGGTATCCTAAAGCGTTGGTATAGTGAGCGTAAAGATCTGCAAAAGATGTTAAAAAAGGCAAAGGATGCAAAGAACGAAGCAGAGATTGCGTTCTGGGATAAACGTCAGTTGGTTAAGAAGATTAACTTGAACAGTTTGTATGGTGCTATTCTTAATCCAGGCTGTAGATTCTTTGATAAGCGAATTGGTCAATCTACTACACTTACAGGTAGACAAATTGTTAAGCATATGAGTGCTGAGGTTAACAAAGTTATTACAGGTGAATATGATCACGTAGGCAAAAGTGTTATCTATGGTGATACAGACTCGGTGTACTTCAGTGCATGGCCTGTGCTTAAAGACGATGTAGAAGCAGGACGTCTTGAATGGAATATTGACAAGTGTATTACACTATATGATCAAGTTGCAGAACAAGCAAATACTACATTTCCTGACTTTATGATGCAAGCATTCCATTGTCCAAAGAGTCGTTCAGATGTTATTGCAGCAGGTAGAGAAATTGTTGCACAATCTGGTTTATATATTACTAAAAAACGTTATGCAGCACTTGTAAATGATATCGAAGGCTTCCGTGCTGACACAGATGGCAAGCCAGGCAAAGTAAAAGCAATGGGTTTGGACTTAAGACGTTCAGATACTCCTGTGTTTATGCAAGAGTTTTTGAGCGAAGTATTATTAATGGTACTTACCGACAAGACAGAAAAAGAAGTATTAGATCGCATTACAGAATTCCGCAAAGAATTTGAACAGCGTCCTGGATATGAAAAAGGTTCGCCTAAACGTGCAAACAAGATTGGACACTATCAGCGTCTTGAGCAGAAGCAGGGTAAAGCAAACATGCCAGGACATGTAAGAGCAAGCATCAATTGGAATACACTGAAACGTATGAACGGTGACAAGTACTCGCAAGAGATTGTAGATGGTATGAAAGTTATCGTATGCAAGCTCAAGCAGAACCCGCTGGGCTATACAAGTGTTGCATATCCTACAGATGAACTGCGTATTCCGGAATGGTTTAAAGAACTACCGTTCGATGATGCAGCAATGGCGGAAACTATTATTGACAACAAACTAGACAACTTGATTGGTGTGCTTAACTATCCACTAGAAGATACAAAACAACACAATACATTTTCAAGTTTGTTCGACTTTGGAGAATAAATGCGCAAATACCTAAAGCGAGTATCAATAGCATTTAGTATTTTTTTAAATGTTCTACTAGGAGGTAGAATAAATCAAACATTTAGTGCAAGAAACTGGCAAAGAAAACGTGACAAAAAAATAAATCTAGTGTATATTATAAACACAATATTTAGAAATAATGATCACTGCTGGGAAAGTTGGGTAAAATGGACAATAATAAATCATGCAATAAAAAAATATGATGAAGAAATGGGCTTTGATAGAAAAAGGAGGCATTGGTACGAATGAAAGTAGGATTTACGTGTAGTACATTTGATTTACTTCATGCAGGACATATACAAATGTTACGTGAAGCAAAAGAACAATGTGATTATTTGTTAGTAGGATTGCAAATCGATCCAAGCATAGATAGGCCGGAAAAAAACTCTCCAATACAAAGTATTGTAGAACGCTACACTCAACTAAATGCAGTAGAGTATGTAGACGAAATAGTTCCCTATGGTACAGAAACTGATCTAAATGATATCTTGACAATGTATCATATTGATGTTAGAATATTAGGTGAAGAATATCGTGAAAAGGATTTTACTGGCAAGGATATTTGCAAGAAGCGGGGTATCCAGCTACACTTCAACAAAAGAGATCATCGCTTCTCATCCAGTGACTTGCGCAAGCGAGTAGCAGAAAGAGAAAATAATGCTTAAAAAGACTGACCCTACTGCCACCGAACTTAGAAGAATCTATGTTGATGCCGGCTTAGAATTTTTTATTAAGAAAGAAAAGGACGGAATAGTAAAGGTACACTTTATAGTTAGAGAGGAAGACAATGTGGACACTTTGGATCGTAAGTAGCGTTATTGGTAGCGCAGAACCTAAATACACTCGTTATGAAACTTTTGAAACTGCTATGAGTTGTCATATTGAACAGGCTGTATTAGAAACTACTTTTACAGAAGGCGAAAAGGTAATTTGCACAGATGAATAAATTTATTTTTGATGTGGACGGAACACTTACTCCGAGTAGGCAAGAAATGCCTGAAGATTTTCGCAAATGGTTTGTCGATTTTTGTGATTCGAATGATGTTTACTTAGTTACTGGAAGTGACTATGTAAAAACACTAGAACAAGTAGGTGTTGAAGTCTGTATGAGTGTAAAGCGTATCTATAATTGTTCAGGCAGCGATGTTTATGAGCAAGGCATAAATGTTCGCACAAGTGACTGGCAGGCTCCGAAAGAACTATATGATTTAATGTACGGATGGTTACAAGCAAGTCCTTTTCCTGCACGTATGGGGCGACATATTGAAAAACGTCCAGGTATGATAAATTTTAGTATTGTAGGTAGAGGTGCTACATTAGGCGAACGTAAAATGTATGTAGATTATGATCTTAAAAATAGAGAGCGTGAAAGCATTGCTTATGAAATCAACAGCAAGTTTAACGATATAACTGCAACTGTAGGAGGCGAAACTGGTGTAGATATTCATCCTACTGGAGCAGACAAAGGACAAATACTAAAAGATTTTGATAGCAATGATAAAATAATTTTCTTTGGAGATAAAATTGAACAAGGCGGAAATGATTATCCTTTGGCTAAAGTAAACAAGAAAGGTATCAATCATCATGTTACAGGATGGCGTGATACATGGAGTAAACTAAATGCATATACTAATAACGGGTCATAAAGGATTTGTTGGATCTGCTTTATACAAAAGACTAGAAAAAGCAGGACACAAACTTAGCGGTATAGATATAAAAGATGGTCCTGACTTTGACTTATTGACATTTACTTCCTGGCCAAAAAACGTAGATCTTGTCGTACATCTGGCCGGAAGAAGCGGTGTAAGAGAAAGTTTAAACGATCCAGCTGCATATTGGATGAATAATGTAGAAGCAAGTCGCAGACTTTTTGAACGTTATCCTGACACACGTATTCTATATGCAAGTAGTTCAAGTGCCTATGAACCTGATCTTAATCCGTATGCAGCAAGTAAGTATGTATTAGAAGAATTAGCTGAAAGATATGCTGAAAAATTAGGCATGCGATTTCATACAATCTATTCCGAAGATTGCCCTAGAGAAAATATGTTTTTTTACAAGCTGAAAAACAAAACTTTACCATATGCTACTAGACATTACAGAGATTTTATTCATATTGATGATGTGCTAGATGCAATAGAAGTATTAATAGAAAAAACATATGTAAACGGGGTAGTTGACATCGGCACAGGTACTCCGATACGGATCCAAGATCTTGCTCCTGACTTGCCCATCCGCCTAAATACCCCAGGAGAACGTGAATGGACTTGCGCAAACACAGAAAAAATGAAGGCACTAGGTTGGAAACCTAAATATACAGTAGAAAAGTTCTTGACTAATAACAACTTAGGCAATATAATAAACTTACATAATGGAGAAACAGTATAATGAAAGATATCTTACAAGACGTAGTAGCACATACTCATGCACTTGGATTTCTGTCACTAGTAAAAGTTACTAACGAAGAAAGTACACAAATAGATTCAATGGCTGACGATCGTTCAGTTATTTTATCAGCTGAAAGTCATTCTAAAGTGAATGAATTTGCAGGTACTTTCGGAATGCCTAACTTAGACAAACTAAACTTACATTTAAAAAATCCTGAATATCAAAAGGATGCAAAAATTGAAGTGGTTAGTGCAGAACGTAACGGCGAAGTTGTGCCAACACATATTCATTTTGAAAATGAAGCAGGCGACTTCCAGAACGATTATCGCTTTATGAATAAAGCAATTATTGAAGAAAAACTTAAAACTGTAAAGTTTAAAGGTGCTAGTTGGAATATTAACTTTCAACCTAGTATTGCAGCAATTGCACGTATGAAATTACAAAGTGCAGCACACTCAGAAGAACCTACATTTAATGTAAGCACAAAAGAAACAGGCGGTTCTACAGATCTAGTGTTTAGCTTTGGTGATCAGAGTACACACGCAGGTTCGTTTGTATTTGAAGCAAACATCGAAGGTAATCTTGCACATACTTGGAGTTGGCCTGTAAGTCAAGTACAAGCGATTTTGAATTTGAGTGGCGATACTACAATGAGTATTTCCGATCAAGGTGCAATGATGATTAGTGTAGATAGCGGAATGGCAAAGTATGACTATATCTTGCCAGCACAGAGTAAGTAATTTATGACACAAGAACAAATATTTTTTGCTATTGTAAGCTGGCTTGTTTTGACAACTATTGTCTATACTATAACAGGCTGGCGCAAAGTAGCAGAATGTTATAAAATGTGGTTCACTAGAGAATATTGGACTGATTATAATATTATTGAAGCAGCAAGCTGGATTGCTAAAGCAATTATTATTATACCAGGTTTAATATTTGGTATACAAATTTGGCAATTTTATTTTATTGCTCTTATGACAAGTATGACCCTTATTTGGGCTAGTAATAAAAAGTTGCTACCAACACTTGTAGGATTCAACACACTATGGATTTGGTTAAGTATGATGGTGATTGCACAAAATATTGGAATATAAATGAATACTAATTTAACTGCAACACAAAAAGACTATGCTGTTTTTCTTCCTGCGCTAAGTGGCTTTTATGCCACTTATGTAGGCAAACAACGCTTTGATAATTATGTCGATCCTGGACGTATTCCTAGCAACTTTACTAACGGTTGTGAAAGTTTAAATTACCTAAATCCAGATCAAGGACTGTTTAATTATCATTGGACACTATACTCAGCAGGACACGCAGAATTAGATGTTAACAAACACGCACCTAAAGAAGATATGGTGCGTAACAGAGATAGAAACAACAGTTGGATATTAGGTGACTCGGGCGGCTTCCAAATTGGTAAAGGCGTCTGGGAAGGAGACTGGAAAGATCCTGACTGTCCTAAAGCACAAAAGAAACGTGAGCAAGTTCTTACGTGGATGGATGCTTATATGGACTATGGTATGATCCTTGATATTCCAGCGTGGGTTGCACGTTCGCCAGCAGGACAAAAAGCAACTGGTATTACTAGTTATATGGAAGCAGTTGAAGGTACTTACATCAACAACGATTGGTTTATTCGCAATCGTAACGGTAACTGTAAGTTCCTAAATGTTTTACAAGGTGAGAATCACGCTGAC
>Ga0213867_1000356_pt1 | contig 20729 bp, 11 predicted proteins | sample PICome_12_FD_160120 | JGI IMG/M metagenome (GOLD analysis project Ga0213867, IMG submission 160120) | Coastal seawater microbial communities near Pivers Island, North Carolina, United States - PICO540 | ecosystem: Environmental > Aquatic > Marine > Coastal | place: USA: North Carolina... | reverse complement strand
GCTTGATATTCCAAATTCGAACATTTTATTTAAGGAATACATACCCCAGACAGTTCAATCCTGCTAACAATTTCATAATTATAAAAAATTACTTATACCGCAATCACCTTCGCATTCACCGAAAATATTTATAAAAAAATTAGCTAAATACGAACTCTTGACACTCTTCAAACTTTGCCCTCACCGTAGCGTGTCAACCGTCAACAAATATAATTTCCAGTTTCCAATTTCTCCACTTTTCACACACACACACAAACACATACCAACCTCTCTAGAACCAGAGAGAAAACGACGGCACCAGCACGTCTTCCAAATGAACCTGTAACATTCGTTCAACATAACATGATATAATGGAACGGTAACTGGTGTAAAGCTGGTCAGATTGAAAGTAAAGAGAGAAAAGGCAATGTCAGACAAACTGTCATCGCGATGGTCATCCCTGAAACCGTCGAATCCTTCCGATCATTGGACCCGTAGTGGTAATTCCAGTCGTGGTGGGGGCAATCGTAGCGTTCCGAAGCCTGTAAGGAGTAATTGGAATGCATCTAGGAGGAATAGAGGGAGTCGTCGTGATGATGATGATCTTTTTCGTCTCGTTCGAAATTTGCGTAGAGCTCACTTTGCTGAAGCTGCTGCTGCCTCATCATCGTCAAATCAATACGATAGTCGTGAGGATCGGGATCGGCTGGATATGGACTTATGTCAGGCAAGCAGTGACTTTTTAAGAGTAATTTTGACAACATTGAAAAGTGGAGCAGATGAATATGCGTCTGAAGATCGTATATCCTCAAACGACTTGATGGCAGATGGGCTCACCCTTGTCTTTCAAGCCTTACCAATTCTGCTTTTGTCAACGACATATGAATCGAACGAGAAGGAGGAACGTAATAAATGGCTTTCATGTATGAGCAGGAGTTTACTTGAGTTAATTACCATCGAGAAAAATTCTGTCACGTGCATTGTTTGCTCTAAACTTTCCTGTGATCAAATCAATATCTGTCTTGGGAGCTTGAAAGCGGGAATTCTGGACGTTTCCTTGAAAGATAATTGTTTTACAATTCACTTACTTTGTTTACTTCTTCAATTTGATATTATTCTTGAGAATTTAGAACGAAACTCTTACTTGTATGATGTCGTGTTGAATTATCTACTTCCTATCTTAGAAAAAGATGAAGGCTTATTTTATAATCTTAATTCCAAACAAAACGAGATAAATTTTTCGAAAGAAACTATTCTTGATTGTATTTCGAAGATATTATCAAATGCATTGCGTGGAAGTGCATTGATTGAACCCATTATTTTGGACGTACTTGAAACAGGTGAAGAAGAAACAATACAAAATCCTATCAAGGTTCGCCTGACAATGATTTTTGACGACATTTTTGGAAGTGGGAAGAACGTCAGCACTACCTACTTTGATTGCTTTTCGAATATGATCGATTGTATTGCAAGAACATCCTCTACATTTGATTGCGAATTTGATGTTGGCGGTACTTTACGAGCAATCCATTTTCATCTTGGTGAATATATGTCTCGTGCGCCACATAAATCAAACACTGATGCAATTGCTTATTTGAAGTTGCTCATATCAATATCAAGAGCATTGCCAAAGTCAATTATACCGGCATGGCATTTGTTTCTCCCTGAGTTTCACAACAACTCTTTTGCGAAATGCACCAACTCACCCAAGTTACTAGATCTAATAGCTCCCATGCATTCAGAGGTTCTTCGTAGGCATGCATTTTTTTCAATTGAATGCCTTGTAAATGCATTGCCGTTGAAGATATGGATGAGATCGACTTCTAACCGAATGACAATGAAGCAAAGAAATCCAAATGTGCGCCATCTTCACGATAGGATTCGATCTGCCATAAACTTGTTACTAAAAGGGTTGATACAAACAATGTTCAGCGATAGAAAGTTTTGTGAAAGCAACGTCTTCGAGGCATGTCTAAATCTGTGTTTAGCTCTAATCCAGAACTTGCCTTACTCAGAAAATGATACCACCCTACTGTCTCCGTCAATGAAGTTGATTGAGTGTTGCTTTTCTTGGATCAATTGTGACGCCATCATGGAATCCAATCATAAACGTCTATTGGCGTTTGTTTTTAGCGTAATTGGAGGAGACGAAATGCAAAATGGTCGTCACGCTCCTCTATCGTTGCCAGTAAAATTGGTGTTGGACCAAAATATGGGATTTCATTTAGAGTTAGAGAGAGAAATATTGTCTTCAAAATCAGCGCGTCGCCAGTCAGAAAGCTTTGAGCTCTTTGCTAGGATATTTCGTGTCGCACCATGGATATTTCAAAAAGTCACACATTTTGAGGACATTGTAAGGAAAGGTTTGGATTCTGACAATATACATACTCGAAGGACCGCATGTATAATGTTGCATTATCTTCTTGTTGGACGAAAAAAAGAATGGGGTGAACCAGAGGTTAAAGGAAGTGATTGGGAAGCAATTGTAAATTTTGTATGTCCAACGTTACTGCAGCTATGCTCTGATTTAGATTTTGAAATCCGGAAAACAGCGATATCTTCCTTAGGAACATTGATAGGATCAGATTGGGCCAAATTATTGCCAGCTAGTGACAACTATTTGAGCTCATTGCTTTCATTTTGCCTTGACGATCACTATGACGATCTTCCATATCGAAAGATTCGAATTTTGCAAGCAACCGCCCTGAAATCAACAGGTGACTTTATATCTGAGTTGTTCGAGTATTATTACGGAGATACTTATGTTAAGTTGGGACCCGAAATACGCATAGTTGATTTAAGTCGAAGGATATCCAAATTTCTGGAAAATTTGTTATCAATAAATTTGCACCCTTTTGTCCGTAGTAAGGTGAGCTATTTAATGAAATCATTATTTAAGATTCGCCCCTTCATTAAAGGTTGTTGGGTGTCAAAAGGCAATATATGCTGTAGGAAATCTTGCATTTTCAATGATCCAAAGATCAAATAAGGAGTACCTTTTTCCCGTAGAAACATATCTCTCACTATTAAACTATTGTTTCTCGTTATGTGATGATGACGACGAAAAGGTATCCGCTGCATCTATAAGGGCAATTGGACACCTTGGATTGGGTTTCTTTGTTGTGTGCGATCGTGAAGAATACATCGGTTGGAAGGCCGAAGAAAGTCGAGTTTTATTTTTTGCGGTAGAATCTCTCTCCAAACTTACTAGAAATATCGATTTGGCACTTGATCTTTCAGAAAACGATCGATCTAAATGTACATGGAAGCAGAAGTTATTTATTGACAAATGCGCAAGAGGATCTGCTTTCTCACTCGCAAATTTAATAAATATATGTGCTTACAGGGAATCATTTTTATGGAATGTTCGATCCGCTCTTTCATCATTGCAATCCTGCATTATAAATTGCTGCAAACTAAACCGAAAAGTTTTCAGTGCCGTCTTAGATGCATTAAATGACATTGAATGGAAAGTTATAAGTCGTGGAGAAGGTGATGTAGTATCGTGTCTCTTGTTTGGTTGCATAAATTTTTTAATTGATGTAAGTGAGTTAAAAGATTACTTCCGAACTAGAAGTTCTAACAAAGCTTATTTTTTTATAGCCGCCCGAAACTTTCAAGGATTCAAAACGGACAACAATTGCAATTAATCAGCTTTTTAATCAAGTTATGCAATCTGCGAATGAAACCCATTTGGTATCATTACTTTCTAATCCTTGCTTTTCAGATAAATGTCTCCATTTTCTCTTCGCATGGATGATAAATCGTTCACCCGAAGACAAAGAGATAGCTACTGCTTTTGAAAATGTGCTAAGAAAACAGTATGTAACAAATGGCTTTGAAGTAACACTACTTCAACGCTTGTTGAGCAGACTTTCGTTGAACCAAAAACAGAAAATGATAGCTACAATGGAGGATTTTCAGATGGAAACTTCATTCAATGGAGAGGATGAGTTGTAACGTTTACTTTATCATTATAATTGGCAAAATAAAAAGAGGTAGAAGCCACTTCTGCTTCTGCAAGCAATTAGAGGAATACGAGTACCTCGTTCGTCGTCATTGTTCAAATTACTCTAGATATCTCACTGGCATTACAGAACACTCGTTACTGTGCAACAGGTAGATATCCGATGACTAGGATATTCTTAATATTTATATGTGAATTGACAAAAGAAAACGAGGTCACGGTCAAGTTGACGAATAGTTCCAAGAACGTGGCTATTGGTCTTCAATCTAAGCATTCACTGTGAGAGAAGCCATCGCGTCTCCTGCTAACAACGCAAGTTAGAATGATGAACGAAATTTCAATGGAGCGGGTCCAGGTCCCATATTACATTTCAATTGTTTTTGCGGTAGAATTATCGGTGATCGAACTTTTTTGACCTAAAGTCTAATTTCATGTATATTTATTCGTTAAACACATGACAATCCATCCCCACATATATTTTTCAATGATCGGATATTTCAAAATAGATACGTCAAAGATTGCTCTTAAGATGATGGTGATATATCAATTTCATCACGCTATCATTGATTTTTATACTGTCATACAGTTCGTACTTGATATGATTTTCTTGAATGCTATCTAGACGGTATAAATAGTTCACCATAATCCCAGCACTTCGTTGCATACCTTGTCTAGATAGGTCAGCTTTCCAATTTAATCTGAATATTTCAGCTCCATTTTTACAATGAAATCTTGCTACTGGGCACAAAGGCTTGCCTCTGTATTTCTCTTCGGCGACATATCTTGCGGCAAGTCCCATGAGAACTCCTTTCAAAACTTCCTCCTCCTCTTGCTTGAACTTCCCTTCGGTCCAAATGTTGTTATCAAATAGAGAAATCAAAGCATGACCCATGTCCTCAGTCTGACATTTGAATAGTTTCGTTAGCTCTTCTCTCTCCATGTTGGTAAAAAGGCTCGGGTCGACGAATGTCGTTTTGTTGTGTATTAGTTTTTGCTCCATCCATTTCCTAAATCCAGGGATAGGGGATAGAGTCGAAAACGTGTCTATCTCAGGGATATCTCGTTTCAACATTCGACAGACGTTTTTAATTAAGAGTGTGCCAAGTTCTACGCCACTAAGCCCCTTCTGAGTTGAATTTATTGAGTAAAATATAGCACATGAACGTTGAGTAACGGTGTCCCTTACATCGTCAGTCAATAAATCTATTTCATTCATCGATTGAGCAATAGATGGAAGTAAAGCAACATGGACAAATACGAGAGGTTCGCCTGGTAAACTGGGATGAAAAAATGCAAAACATCTACGATGCGTACCAAGTCTTTTTTTAAGATCATTCAGACCTGTCAAAGGATGTACTGACTCTTTGCGTGCAATTTTCTCGATAACGGCCGCTGGAGTTTCTTCATAAGTTATTCGTTTTAACTCAAGTATCCCAGAGCTGAACCAGACACTCAACATCCGTTTCAAATTAACATCCATTTCTCGGAGTTCCGCGTTATAATTTTCAGTGGAGGACGAAGAAGATTGCCCAAAAAATATAGCTTGACGCAAATCTTCGCGTAGTTTGATTAAAAAGTGCATACCTTCGGAATGTTCTGCCTCAGACAATAACGTTTCAAAGAGTTCCTCATATTTTGGTTTACATGAATGCCTTAGTTGTCGTATGGATGACAGAAGACTTCGTTTTGTCTCATTGTCATTCGTCTCCGTTTGCTTGACTACTTTTGTATAATTCCTAACATGTTCCGAAATTGAAGTTATATTTGGTCCCGAGTTTGAAACAAGCTCTTGCAAAAACATTCGCTTGATCGCCGTGACGTTCATCAACTCCCCTTCATCGGTTATATTATTAGATCTTGCCAAAGACGAATCCAGATCGAGATATTGTCGACACAGCTTAGCAGACAGTTCTTGAGGAAGCCCATTTTTCTTGTCACTTATTCGGTTTTGTAACTCACGTAACGTATGCAAACATCTCATACTTTCCTCACCATTTTCACCATTACTACCAAGAAAACGTCTTTGCTGTACAGAAGTCATTGAGTTGTTAGCAGCTGCAATACCATTAACAGTGACGTTTCTTGCCACGAACGAGATGGAAGAAGAAGAAGCCAAGATTTTGTCAACGCGCCTCGTTGGAGCGCAACCATTACCAATTACGGTTGACATGAGCAGTTTCCATGTCCTTCTCATAATAATCAAATAAACACAGCTCTCTCCTTCTATCTTTCCAGTGTATAGTTGGCACTTAGCACATCACAAATCACTAGAATGGTGGGAACAAATAATGTAAGGACTAAGGATTACATAGGACTAAGGATTACATTATTTGTACAAGTGGTACTTTTCGTTGTACGTCAGGATTAGCAAGGGCTAGACGACATTTTTGCGAACGACCATAATGCTCAGAGTGTCGTTAAATAGTCATGAACTATAACAAATAATCGGAACTCATTCTAGTAAAGTAAACTTAATTGCTGGCTACAATCAAGGAAATAAATTTAGATCGTCAGAAGACAAAACACGAATTAGCTCTAAAAGACATTTTATATCAGCCATAATCAGAACTTGAAACTATGCCTTAAATTAAATAAAATGAGCAGCGTAGGAACACAATCTAGCCGTTGCGAGCTCACAACTTTCCATCGTACACATCCATCATCGCTTCTTCCTCTCTACAGTACACATGTACGTAGACATGACTACCGTATTTCAGGTTCCTCTCTTTTTTTTGAAAGCACGATTTAGGCACTTTTTCGTTTTATGCCAACCGCCAACCAACTAACGTTCCTTTACTCCATTTCCATAAATTGCAGTGCTCGAAGTATCCTACATATATACGACTTTTTCAAGAGAGAATAAAACATCCAGCCTGTGTCCATAATTACAAAGAACATTTCTATCATCTCTCTTTCTCCTTCTCTTTGTGAAAATACCATGAATCCTACCATCCATCATCATGGTACGCCATCGTCGTCGACCAATCGTCGTATGCTTTCAAATTTGAATTTATCCGCTACTAAAAAGAATCTGAATCAACTGACACCGAGGTGGAGAAATGCACATGCTCTATTACGAAATCGGCGTGAAAATAATAACAATCAGCTTAGAAATTCGATTCCTCCTCAGGATGATGAAAATTGGGAAAATATTTCACCGCCACCCATCAGTCGTAATGATAATGATAAAATGCATGACAGAAAGATGAAACGTCGTCCTATGATACCAGCGCCCATGTCGTTGTCGCGTGTACGTGGAACTCGTAATTTATATGTTGAGGAGGATAACATAAGTATTCAAAGCAGTCGGTCCAATATTAGCAATCGAACCAATGGGAGTGCCAGTGCTTTTTTCAAACGAAGTGGTGCCAAGTTGTTGCAATGGAAGAAGTATAATAAGAATAAGGCTGCTGTTGCTACTGGTAGAGCACCGCCTTCACATAATGGATTCTTTAAACAATCCGCTTCTACGTCTCCTACTGCGTCAGTGTCCACTAGTAGTTCGACGAGTCCTGTGGTGTCAACGAGTGTTCGTTCTTCGTCGTCTCCTTCGGTATTAACGAGTGCTTCGACGAATAGTAGCAGTGATAATAGTGATGGTAATGGACCGATACATCCTCCAACTCTGCTTCCTTCTTTTGATGAATTTTATAAGGGTTTGAGATTGGAACTTTCGAAGGATCACTCCGAGGTATGTTATAAAACAATAAAATTCTGATTTGATACAGATTGTGTACAATGCAATAGACATATCTAATTTTTGATTATTATTCTTATTAATATGAAAGGATTGGATCAGTTTCCAAGGCATGTTCGGAGTATCTAAATCCTCCTGTCAATCTCTCAGCGCTAATACTTCTACCGTTTCGTCACCCCCACATACATCATTGGTATCGCATACTCTTCAATCTATACAACTATACCTTGAAAATAGTCATCTTCATCGTAACCCTCTGGAAGCCGAGATTCTTCCAATTACTAGAAGACGGAGTCAATTGCTGAGCGATCGTTATCGTATTCAACCTTGCAAAAGTCATGCGTTTCAGCCTCAACAATATCGCAAAGCCACGATCAAATATGATGACCTTCAAACGAGCATGAAAAATGAGCAAAATATTAGGTGCATATCGTCACATAAATTAGACAATACTAAGGAAAATCCCGTTGACAACGACAACGACGGCGATCGTGAGATTTTCGATGAAACCGTAACGCCCATGAAAAATACAAACCTCAATAAGTATAGCAATTACAGCAATAATTCAATTTTGATTGGGACCAATCATCAAAACAAGAACAACTGCCGCACAGATTATGTTGCTGCACGTCAAATGCTCCGATCTACACCCAAAAAATTCGACACACCGAAAAACTATACAACCCCTTCAGATATCTCATCTACACAGGGAGCTATCGTATCCTCGACAGTAAAATCTAGAATTGTTCAGCAAAACCTTCGCCGTACCCCAATGAAGAGGCATTCTAAGAGTACTGCTACTCCGTTTTATAACGGTATGCCAGAACGGGGCAATGTGCAATCAAAAATCAATCGAAATATACTACGCACGCCCACAACTACGAGAAGACAACACTCTCGTTCACCGGTTAGATCGAGAAGTCCTCCCTACTCTTCAGCGCGAAAAAAATTACGAAAAGTCGTGCGCATTCGATCTCCGGTAGGGTCCAATAGAGGGACTGCTGAATTCAAAAAGCACCCATCGTTTGCCAAAGTGAACTTTACTAATCGCGCTGCCCTTACTTCTTCGTCTTCTGTGCTTTTTTCGACAGCAGAACCGCAGCAACGAATTGTGCGAGAGATTCGTGACACGAGTGATACAGATACAACTGCGAATACCGGTGATCTAATCGAGATGTCTTCCATAAATCGTATTGAATCTTCTCAACGAGATGGCCAATACAGCCATCATGTGACCGTCTTTCGAGTTCAATGGTTGAGTCCTAACGTTGAATGTGAAAATGACAATATATCCGTTGCTCTCGTGCTCGGCCCAAAATGTCTTCTTTTTATCAAACCCCTCGAAGATAACAAAAAAGGTCGAGTGATGCAGAGCTTGCAGCGCACCGATATCAAAACACTGAAGAATGAAAACACGTGTATTGAGCTATCTCCTTCACATTTACGATTCACGTTTCAAAACAATGCAGAATGTCTCAATTTTATGCATTTGTTTTACATGCGTCGTCCAATTGGCACTCCTGCGGCTAGAAGGCGGTTGAGGAAGGATTCAGTGGAATGCAGTATTAGTAGCGATGATAACAAGGAAGTATACAAGAATGAGCGCGACTTTTTGAGCGCTGGGTATAATGTGAAAGCTTCTTCGTCAGCTGAATTCCCCAATAGGACTGGCATTTCGAAGCCATCGTGCACGCTAAAGGATAAAAATGGGAGTAACTGTAGCGATGCAAATGACGGACCGAGTACGTCAGTACATGACCAACGTGGTGCCATGTTAGCTGCCATAAAAAATTTAAAGAAAATTAGCAACATCGACGATAATAGCAAGGAAGAAAAACAAACGATGACAAAGTCCCAATCAACCTGCAACAAAAATATATCATTGGTAAGTGAAGAAGAAAAGTCAGCAGATGACCCACGAAGTGCCATGTTGGCTGTCATCAAAAATAGAAACAAAACTAGCAACAGCAACGATGATGGTATGCAAAGAAAGCATACGGTTACAACGTCTCAATCAACCTGCAACAAAAATCATTCGTCGTTAAGCGAAGAGGACAGTGCAAAAATCTGTAAATATCGTAAAATGCTACAAATGAAAGTACCTGCACCAGCTGTTCGTCACAAGATGGCTCTGGACGGCATCGAAGACCGCTTGATTCGATTAGCATTGGACGAAGTTGCTCCTAATTCTGATCTCAACATCAGCGGAGAGAAAGGAAATACATTGACCCCATCGGAAGAAGTTTCTTTAGAAAAGTATCGTAAAATGATCAAAATGCTTGTTCCACCTTCAGCCGTGCGACATAAAATGACTATGGATGGAATCGAAGAACGTTTGATTCGAATTGTATGTAGTGATGGCGACAAGCAGCCATCATCTTCGTTTACAGAAAATAAAACAATCTCAACCGAATTTTCGGAGGAAGACGAGAAGAAGGTGGCATCTTATCGCAAAATGAAGAAGATTCTACCACCTGATGCCTTGCGACACAAAATGAAGGTTGATGGCATTGACGAAAATTTAATTTGTATTTTCTTTGGAGAGAAACCGCTCCCTCCTTCCAAGAACGTACCAAAACTCCGGGTAACTACTCAAAAAGATCGACTTGTTGCCTTCCATTGGACTCCGCTTTCTCCAACGACAGCTGAACAAAGCTTTTGGGCAGATCCCAAGACTCCATACGCTGCGGAACAGGTGGTAGGAGAACAAGATTTGGCAAATCTCAAACAACTGTTCTCGAGAAAAAAAGTGTCTTCTACGAAGTTAAAAAGTAACCAAAAATCTCTACAAAAGAAGGCGGTACGGTTACTAGATGGTAATCGTGTTCAGAATATTACAATAACGTTGACTTCCTTTAACAAAATTTTTGAGTCACATGATGACTTATTGAACACTTTGGAGGAATTTGACCCAGACAACAGAATAGTCGGCGATAGACTTCAATTTTTACAAAATCTATTACCCAAAACAGAAGAAAAGAATTTGATTCGAAATTTCAACGGTGACCATTCACAACTGCTTCCGTCCGAAGCATTCTTAGTTCGCCTCATTACCATTCCCCGCATCGAAATGAAGGTGAAGATCATTCAAACAATTGGTATCTTCACCGAGACTGTCGAGCGACTGGAAGGTACCTGTAGCAAACTCGCCGATGTTTGCGATAACATTATAAAGAGCGAGCGACTAAGCAAAGTTTTAAATACTGTTCGAGATATTGGAAACCAGTTGAACGAAGGAACAAGAACGGGTGGAGTAAGTGGATTCAAACTGGATTCATTACTCAAACTAACGGAAACAAAAAGTGTCGACGGCAAAAATAATATTCTCGATTTTATCATTCAAATTTACAATGAAAAAAACGATCGTGAGTCTTTGAATTTTATCGAGGATTTCCCGGAAAGTACCGACGTATGCCGGACGGTCTTCGCGGAAATTATGGCCGAAGTTCATTCAGTCAAGAACCAGATTGAAAAGTGTAAGCAAGAGATACAGCAAATGGACGAGAAGAAACATCAAGGGCGCGGGAAGGTAAAATTAAAAGGATTCATTGCATATGCGCAGAGTAAATTTGAAAAGTTGGAAAATTCAAAAGAGGGAGCTTCCAAGAAATGCAGAAATATGGCCAATTACTTTGGAGAAAAGGATGGCGAGAAGTCTGCCATTGCAATCATTAGCATATTAGTCCAATTTGCGTCTGCTGTAAATCAGTCGTTAAAAAAGTTTGACAATCAGCTAGAACGCGAACGAAGGAAGGCTTCTTCGAGCAAGCGAAAGAGCACGCGAATATCTTCAAGCGGCGTTCAATTACGAAAGAGAAGGAGCTCCATAAATGGAAGAAGAACCAGCTCGCGGTCTCCCTTGATTAAAAAAGAATCTATACGAAGGTCACCTTCTTTGTTAGTTCGTGAGCAGTCTCGAAGAAAGTCCTTTCGCTCGCCGAAAAATATTCCAACACTGAGCAGACGAATGGAGCGTAGTATCAATGCGGGGCTAGTGTCAGAACTGATCCTGGAAGAAAAATAACCATTGAAAATTCTCTTATTCAGAATCTAAGTTTTTTGCAAATATGCTTTTTGTAAACATTTTGATAATACTTAGAAGAAAATTTACACTAGAAATGCTATACGGTATATACGCTCCATGTACCAACATTGCCGACTTAATCCGTAAGTGGATCAATTGCCGATTTACGTTCCAAAATATCGAAAATTCGATCTACTGCAATTATTGCTTTCTCCCTGTCTGCAGCTCCCTGTGTGGCTGACGCAAAGCCACTCATACCAAACAGTAAAGCGAACATGGCAATGTTAAAGTCTTTGAATGAATATGTTTGAGGATATAAATCTATCAAATATCCTCCCCACCAGAACATCAGGGCGATGCCCCAATTTTGAATGAACATACCGGCGCCAGCCATAGATCCGTGCTTAACGGACGCTTTCAACAAACCAGGTGCCTCCTTATCCATTAAATCAACGAAGATGCGGTGTTGTGCATTCTCAAGGCATAATGCTGCAACAGTCCTCATGTTCACGAGTGTCTCTACACAGAGGGCACTCGATAATACGTTAGTTTCAAGTGAGTTGTCACCCTCGTCTTCACCGAGATACATTTTCATTTCCATTTCCGCCTGAAACATCATGAAAGGAAGAATCCCGAGAACAATCAATGCAAAAGGCCACATCAACACAAATGCAATGACTAGACCAATAAAAACACTAGCTAAAATCATAATGACCATACGTATGGGATCACCCGAGAAAGCATGCAAAATTGCGGCATCCTCTTGTATCTGAGATGCCATTGCATTAACATCATTTAGATCAAAGTATCCAACTTCCTGTCGAATCATGGACTCAAACACACTGTCTCGAACTCGTTTCGACAAACGTTCGCTGGCCATACCAAATCCCCAAAACAGAATAGTATATCCAACGATAATAAGTGCTGCCGCAGCGATCCACTGATAAGTTACGTCATAACTTTCATGCTCGATATCGTTAGCCAAGTCATCCAAGTAACTGCCGCACGAGTCGTACCCAAAATCCGTCGCATCAGCGTTGTTTTCACATCTATCAACATTTTTGAACAATAAATCGATCATATTGGCAAATACAATACCCCACACTGGAAATACGAATCCAGCCAGAGCGGCTCCGATACATCCAACGACCAAAAACTTTAAATCATCCCTCGCCAAAAGTCTTGCACGGGTTTGATTATTTTTGTTCTTTGTTTCATCAACCTCTCCGGGCTTTTCTACTTGCTGAGCTGATTGCTTCGTATCATCAGTTGTCTCCTTTTTCACAAGTTGAGGTGTATTAGAGTTATGTTCTCCTTCCATTTGTAGCTTGACCAATTTAAAATATCGGCCATCCTTTTTCTGCATCAATTCATCGTGTGAGCCAACTTCCGCAACGGACCCATTTTCGAAAACTGCAATCCGTGTTGCCTTGCGCACGGTTGAAAGTCGATGGGCGACTATCATAACGGTATGCTCGGAACTATTAATTAGATTATCCAATGCTTGTTGTACAATCCGCTCACTTTCTGCATCGAGTGCACTGGTCGCTTCGTCTAGTAATAAGATATCGGGATTGCTCAAAATTGCTCGTGCTATTGCAATTCGCTGTTTCTGCCCTCCACTCAGTTGCGACCCGCCTTCTCCGACGTAAGTATCATATCCTTTAGGGAACGATAAAATAAAGTCATGCGCATTAGCGCATTTTGCTGCTTTTTCTATATCTTCTATACTTGCGTTGGGATTACTAAAAGAGATGTTTCCACGTACAGATGTGTTGAACATAACAGGCTCCTATATCGAATTTGACGTCGAAAGGATCAGCTCCAAGCAATAAAAATATGTTCATTTGTGACTTACCTGCTGCACGTAACCAATTTTGTCACGGAGCGATTTCACATTCATCGTTTTAATGTCGATTCCGTCAATTGATATAATCCCCGAAGAGGGGTCATAAAACCGTTCGATTAAGGAAAATATCGAACTCTTTCCACAGCCGCTTTCTCCAACGATTGCAAAGGTCTCTCCTCGTTTTACTGATAGATTCAAGTCCTTGAAAACCCGAATATCTGGGCGCATTGGGTAAGAGAAATTCACGCCATTCATAGAAATTATTGAATGTATATCATTGACGTTCTCTGCTAGGTGCGATACAGTAGGAGCATCCGCACTGAGAGATAAATCCACAGCCGTCGGTATATTATTCTCGGCAATTACCTCCACTGCGCTAGATGTACCCATCTGCGCTTCGATCAATTTCGAATACGCTCCAGTTTTTGCTATCAACTCATCGTGCGCACCAACTTCGATGATTTTCCCGTCCTCAACGACTGCAATGGCATCGGCATCTCGAATTGTTGAAAGGCGATGTGCAATAATAATTGTTGTTAAACCCGTGTTGCATAATACATTCAAAGCCTCCTGAACTAGTTTTTCACTTTCGGCATCCAAAGCCGATGTGGCTTCATCCAATATCAGTACCTTCGGTTTACGAAGAAGCATACGTGCAATAGCAATTCTTTGTTTTTGACCGCCACTAATCTGGCTCCCTTTATTTCCCACAAGTGTATTATATCCATCGGGGAAGGACATGATAAAATCATGTGCACTTGCTTTGATTGCAGCAGCCTCGATATCTTCCTGGGTACAATCATCAAACCCATATTTGATATTTTCAGCAATAGACGTGGAAAACAATACTGGTTCCTGTTGGACAAAACCGATTTGCCTTCGTAGATATTTCACGTTCAACTCTTTTATATTTATGCCATCAATGGTGATGCTTCCCTCACTGACATCGTAAAACCTTTCAACTAGAGCAGCGATTGAAGATTTTCCGGATCCCGATGCTCCACAAAGGGCAATTGTGGTACCAGCTGGAATATCGAGATTGAGGTCGCGCAATACAAGAGAATTCGGTCTCGATGGATATCTAAATTGAACAGACTTAAATTCAATATGACCAACAACATTATGTTGTATTCCTTTTGTTGAAGATGAATCAATTTCATAAGGCGGCAAAGAAAGTTTAGACGAGGTTGGGACAACAACACTGCTTTTCGGATCATCTCTTTTTGTATGACAACCGTTGACACGTTCCATTGCATTAAGAGCCGGCACACAGGCTACCCTTGCTTTACTGAAAGCCGATATTGAAGTAGCCGCTTGAGGTAGAACACCTGCAGCGAACATGATACCGAAGAGCGAACCAAACACATCAGATGCACTCGGATCGCACGATACATTGCCTGGCCCTGCAGTAGGATCACATCCATCCTCACGGACACCGGTGTACAGTAAATACGAGCCATATATTGTCAATGTAATATTGAACAACATGAAGGTTGCCATCATAGAGCCATTCAAAAACCCTTCGTACGCAACCAATCGGGCAGATGATTTGAGTGCCTTTTCAGTGGCAGCTTTAAACTTCTCGATGCATACTGAACACGCATTAAGTGATAATACCGTACGAATATTGCTCATGGTAGAGTACGCAACTGCCCCAGCCTCGGCGTACGAATTGGTACTCATCGCACTTTTCGATTGATTAACTTGAACGAGAAAATAAAGGGGTAGCATTGCTAATGGTGCAAATGCCATGACCACTAAAGTTACCCTCCAACTGGCCCAAAAAGCGTAAGCTATCCCGCCAATAACTGTAAAGGAATATTGGATAGCTTCTGCAAGTTTTCGCCCAACGCCTTTGCGATAAATCGCTGAGTTCGTTGTGATCAATGTCGATGCTCCCGAAACATTGTTGATATCAAAGTATGCCATGTCCTGTCTCAGCAATGCTGCAAACCTAGAATCAGACGTAAACGTTTTGAGTTCAATAAGACATTAATTCATTTAATTCTTTTACTCACCATTCTGATTTCAATGAATTCGTCATCCTCGTAGCAGAAATCTCAAAGAAAGCTGTCTGTGCACAAATGGATATTAACATCGTTATTCCAATAAACATAAAGGCGTACGCAACTTCTGTAATATCGTCCAAAAAATCAGATCCTTCAGCGTCGGCACTCAATTCTTCAAAGGTCTTGGCAAAAATGTATGCTTGGAATGGCAAACACAAGCCGGAAATGACGGCAAAGATCGTTCCTAAAATCATGCACACATTTCGATTCCCACCTTTGCCGAACGAAAGAGTTTTGGATATAGATGCACCAGTAAGAATTTCATCAGCTTCCGAACCTTGTTCAGCATTTTTAGGACTGCTCAAAATTTTGCCATTTTCGGTGACTGACGTCGAATTTCCTTCAATATCCGTGTTCACGTTGTTCGAAGACATGATGGATGAATATGACGAACGTTATTCAAGTTGGATCTGAACGAGCGCGTTAACTAAAAAACGTTAGCTCCGAAATAAATCACAAAATCTGGAAAATATATTATGTCACGATTGAAATGTTGATGGTGGTTATCTCGTCTAAATGATATATTCACAGGTACCACTTAACACTATAATAATCTTTTTGGGATCAAACAAAGTTGGTGGACCTAACGCTATTGTTCATGAGAGCAAGGATCAAAGATTTTTCGAATCGATCGAAAATGTGTCAACGAATCTTGAGTGTGAAGTGTGACAAGTGACAAAATACGAGCATCCGTATGGGGCAAAGATTTGTCCATGGACATTTTCTGTGCGTATTTTCGAAAAAATCGATTTAGCTTATTTAGCCTTAATTCAATAAATATCCAAACTACGTACGACAATGCACAAATATGTACATTGTATACTCACACACATTGTAGACATGTAGATTTAGAAAATGAAAGGTGTTCATTCACACGTGGAAGGTGTTCATACTTAACACTTCACACACAGACGGAAAAAGTCGTTCGAAGTTCGACCGAACGCGAACCAAGAACCCAAGTGCTGGAGTGTACGAATGGCCTCATCTCACAATTTTTCTTCGCAGATGACAAATCACAATTTCACCGAAGCATACATTTGTACTCGTATATTTTTCGAAAAGTCCTCTTGCCACTCGCAACTCGCAATACAAAAAATACGAGCTGTCAACGAAAATACATTTCTTTGCGTCAAAATCAAATGACTCAAACACAAATCATGATTATAAATGTAACCCTTATTCAAATTACCAATGATCTTCATGATGGTGATGATGATGAAAAAGAAGAATGTCATTTCTGCGACTGTCATTCGTAACACACATGTTGGCTATTAGCTACTTCGAAGTAGTAGGCTTTTATTATCGTGCAATGTGAGTTCATGGACGAAATGTATGGGCCCCGAACTCATAAGGTGGCTCATGCTCTATCCACGCTCTGCTAATGTTTGGCTAATCTCCTTGCGCCGATGCGTTGAGTCGCCCTCACCTAGAAATTTTCGTTACATGTTATAGAGTGGGCCCATATTCTTCATTGGTGAAACGCCATCTCATGACACTTCTTGTATTTAATACCTCGAAGTACTTCTTATACGTGAGATTTTTGTGATCTAGGTACAGTCCGATGTTTGTGCTAGCAATATATAGATATACATGATGGGCTATTCATTTTTATTGATATCATCATCTAACTGGAGAGTATCTAGATCAATTCGGGGTAGCACTTTCAACGCATATGAATTAGTATTCTGTGCATCGCGAACGCTTCTACAGTTAAGAATATCAGAGAGGTTGCAAGGACCCTTCATCTCCGGAAGATGACGATAGGAGGATAAATAAGTTGTTGACATCTTTTAACATCAACCTTCACTTATGAAAACGTAGTGAATGGCGTAACTTTTAGGTTTTCCGATTAGATGTGCTATATCGTGTTATCGTACAAGAAAAGGAAATAAAAGGAACAAGGTTCTTTATTAACAACTTCTGTTGGTTACCAACATTGCTTTGGATATCTTTGACAAAATATTATGAAACTGTTGGTAAAAAGATTGGATTTAAAAAGTGCAAGGATAATACTAATAAAAGATTTTTCTATTGACAAAACAAAACGAAAGTATAAAAGTTTAAGCAACGTTATCAATTTATTCAAAGAGTAGTGAGCGACAGGAATCTTTTGTGAGGTTGGTGAGGTACCATTTTCAAAGAGGAGGAACAACATCGATACGTTGTCCTCATTGGCTTGTCTTTTGTAATTTGATCTGTATAATCTCTTCATCTTTGGCTGGCGAAAGGTGTATGAAGGATACAAGATACATGTCGTCCAGATATATGATCGCAGCAATATAGGCATTGAAGTTAGCAGGCGCAGCTGGATTTTCACTTTTCATGCTTTGATTGCAGAACGTTGGGGCAACATCATATACTTCATGGTGAGGGACAAGAATTATTGCTTGGGAGGCCATGACGCTTTCACATTATCTTAAGGCGTGGTTTCCACGAGTTGACTATTCTGGATGCTCTGTCTATTTCAATTCAAGAAATGGTGGGGTTACATAGTTCTATAATTTTTAAACCTCAAGACAAGCTATCGTTCTTCAATATATTTCCATCAAAATATCGTACATAAACAGCTGGGAAAAAACATGTGGATACAATGACAATTTACCGCGAGCTTGCTTAATCCCAAGTTATTGATTATTGAATTTTACCCGTACATCCTCTTCTGTCAACAGACCGTTTGTTATCTGGCTCGTATTGCTATTCATGGGCACAGGACGGCGATCCCACGAATTAATATCGAAGAAAAAGTATTGAGGGTTGCCATTGTTACCGTTTTGTGGCACACCATCAGAGGATTCAGCTTGTTTGAACCAACGCTTTAGATCTGCGTGATATCTCCATTTTCTTGTGTATAACTCTTGGGCCGCATACGCTTGCAAAACGTCTTTTGGGAGAGCATAGAATATGTAGAAGAGAGTTTCTAGCTGGAATTTTGATAGATGACCAGTTTTCAATGCAGGCGGGTTCATGTAGTAACACATGGGCAATTGGTAGTGAGGTTCTCTTGAAGTTGGATTTTCCGACCACGGACTTGCAAAGGTACTATACAAATTTCCAGTAGTGTTCAAATTCAGTCCAAGTGCCGTGAGATCGTTACCGAGTGCAAGCGCATTTCGATCGGCATCCGACATTCGAATCACGGCGAGTAATCCTAACAACCCATAATCTCCCGTTAGAGCAGAGGGCGGAGGTCCTGCTCCACTGCCTGATGGATTTGGGTTATTATTGTTATTTGCCAATGATGCCGACCCTGCTGATGATGACGATATATTATTTCCACCACTACTGCCTCCATTATTGGTACTGCTATTCGACAATCCGGCATTCTTATGTTGTTGCTGATGTGACGACGCCATCACGGTTCCATTCAGCTGTCTCGATGATATCGTCGATGCCCCAATACCGCCTAATCCCAGTGTATTTCCAACATTCATCACTCCTCCAGCTGGCGAATTGTTCGTGTGATTATTATTATTATTGTTATTATTGCTATCAGAAGGAGCATACGATGGCGGAATAATTGATGAAATGCCGGTATTGTTTCCACCACCATTGTCTGTCAAAGAAGGAGGAGGGGCACCAGGTAATGCTGGGAAATCTTCGGTGGTCATATTAAAATTCGCATTATTCCCACCGGACATCGCCAGTCGATACAAATTGCTTTTATTTTGCTGTAATTGAAACTGCTGCTGTTGCACGCTATGCTGTAATTGCTGCTGTTGTCGATTGCTGTCCGTAGGAACAGCTGCTGTTGCTACCACTCCCGCATTATTTTGTTGCTGATGCGTCGTTGGGTTCAAGTTAAATCCACCCCCACCGCCCGTTCCAGCACCAATCGCTCCTCCCAACGATGGAAAATCAGACGAATTGATTTCAAACTGATGCCCTGCTCCTCCACCAACGACACCAGACAAGTCACTGTTGTTATTATACAGTATATCATTGGCATAATGCTGCAGAAATGTGCCATTAATTTGCTTAAACGGGGCACTGTTATTGCTCCCAATACTCACGTGATCCGATGGTACAGGACCTCCTCGTGGCGACGTCGGTGCACTATTTCCTAAAGTATACCCCACGCCACCAGCTCCTGAAACTGCACCGCTGGCATCAAACATGCCGCCGTTGGCATTGTCGCTCGATGATCCACCGTTCATCATCGTTGAATAGTTAAATTATGCTCAACTTGTGTCCGCTGCTAAAGTTCGCAAGAAAAGAATGTGTGAGTAACGTGAGCGAGGAATATGCACGTAGAAATCCTACGGGAAGAGTGTGCCATGATCCTGTATACGTTCAACTCTACAGTACGTATCTCAACGAATTAAACTTAGCACACCGCCCTCTAAACAAAAATAAATGCGTTCATTATCGATTGAGGTTAGCGATATATGTGGTGTTACCTTTTGTTACTCTTGTGGTTGTGTTGATACGGTCTAAGCAGGAGCTGACTTTCCAGTAGAACTGACCAAACATTCTAACATGGAGAGGTAGCTAATCCATCGAGCGAATGCATGGACTGCTCGCGTCTACTTCAGGTTTAGCTAGCTGGACGTTACAGTTTACACAGGAGTGCGCGGAAATTTAGGGATTGGGATTTTTGATTTTTCTGACAATATCTTATTTCTTATTTCGTATTCAAATAAATCTACCGTAGTAGGGGAGGGAGGAGTGAGACAGGTTTTACTCAAACACTCTCTTACTAACTAGAGTCTACTACACAAGAACTATGCGAACTAACACTGGCGACCTGTTTGTTTCCATTTTTGCTTTTTTATCTGTACCCGTACAAATTTTATTTATATGTTAACATCTGTTCTTGTAACAACTACTTCAGTATATCGTATAAATTAATGCCCGTTCTCTCCATTCGCTGCTGTTTCAGAAGAGGAGTATTATAAAGCACACAATGTAACTCTCAAGGAAGATACGATGTTATGCAGCAGCCGTCTTTTCATAACGATGATCCCTCATTGCCATTGGTAAATATCGCAAAGTCTTACCAACATAACAACATATAACTTACAATTATACAACGAAATCATTTATTTACATATCTTTACTCATAACTCCGATCTATTGCGTTTCCATTTATTTGCAACTTTGGTACCAACAATGGACTTAAAGGAAGATGTCAATCTTCTGAAGTT
>Ga0213867_1000355_pt1 | contig 20733 bp, 24 predicted proteins | sample PICome_12_FD_160120 | JGI IMG/M metagenome (GOLD analysis project Ga0213867, IMG submission 160120) | Coastal seawater microbial communities near Pivers Island, North Carolina, United States - PICO540 | ecosystem: Environmental > Aquatic > Marine > Coastal | place: USA: North Carolina... | reverse complement strand
TAGCTTGACCTAAATCTCCTTCACTACCAGTAAGTTTATTTATATCAGCTTCTAAAGCAGTGATCTCTTTTTGTAAACGAGTAATAGCCATATTGTTAGCACTGATTGTAGAATGCATCTCACGGATCTTAGATAACTCGTTATTGATATTACCAATAGAACTTTCTACTTCAGCTCCTTCACTAGAGATTTTATCCATAGCTTCTTGTAATTCTTTAGCTCGACTTTTAGCACTTTTAAGCTTATTTTGCCTTAAATCTTCATTTATTGTTTGTTGACAAGTAGGGCAATTTTCATTGTCCTCATAGAACTTTGCATCCTTGACTACACCCTGCATTTGTTGCTTAAATTGAGCAGAGTATCCTAAAAGAGACTGTTTTTTGTCATGAAAGGTTGACAGACTATTATTTAGAGGAGATTCTTCTTTTTCGATTATGCTAAACAATTCTGTGTTACTTGATTGTAAAGATACCCATTCATCTCTATTCTGCTCAATCAGAACTCCCTTCTCGCGTATTACTTCGTCATTAATCTCAGTAATATCCCTTATGTACTTTCTTTGCATGGTAATTTTCTCTTTAGCTAAGTCAAGACGATAATTAGCATCATTGATCTCTTCTTTATTCTTAGAGATCTTATCTTTAAGGATACTATTCATCTTAGAGAATACTTGAATGTCTAATAGATCTTCAATAACATCTCTACGGTTACCAGAGTTTAACTGCATAAATGGGATAAACGATGATGATCCAAGCACTACAATTTGATGGAAGGATTTATGGTTTAATTTCAATATGTTAGTCTCAAGGAACTTCTGATAATCACGAGCAGTTGATGATTGATTAATCATATTACCATTCTGCCAAATCTCAAACTTGCCAGGGCTAATACCACGAATGATCTTAAACTTATGTACACCAACATCAAATTCAACTTCAACAATACACTGCTTCTTGTTTATAGTATTGACTAGCTGATTTTTAGAGATCGCTCGGTGAGGTTTACCAAACAATCCAAACGAAAGTGCATCTAGTAAAGTACTCTTACCAGCACCATTCTGACCAACCACAAGAGTGGATGGTGACTTTACCAAATCGATGCGTGTTACATTATTACCAGTTGAAAGAAAGTTCTTCCACTGAACTGACTTAAATCTAATCATAGCACCTCGCTATTTTGTGCTTCAACATATAGACCTCTCATTAAGGCTTTCATCCTTTCCTTATCTAACTCGGTCTCAACTGCTTCGACATATGAGTCTAACAATTCAGTAGTATCTTCAACAGAGATACCTTCATCAACTACATTTTCACCAAGATATTCGTCAAAGGTCTCTGCAATTTTCAAATCATGATGATCAATGCTCTGAATGCGGTCAATAAACCGATCAAACATAAAGTGATCTGTCTTATTTACTACGACAACTTTAACGAACTTATCTATTAGTTCATTGCAATTATAGTTATTATAATCCATTTTGTCGTCATTGTAAAGGACTTTTTTGAACAAAGTTTGATTTACTCTGACAGGTGTAAGTGAGCGGTCTTCAGTATCGATAATATGAAAGTACTTAGGATCACTGGCATCTGCCCATGTAAACTCAAACTGTGAACCTAGGTAATGTATATTGTCTTGTGCTGATTTAGTATGGAAGTGACCTGACATAACACATTCAAATCGTTTAAACGTTTTCTTACTCATACCATGTGTATTAGTTACGCCTCTCATCATTTCAAAGCCTTCAAGCTCTAAATGAGATCCTACCCAATCAGCATCTACCTTTGCAAGATACTTCATAGTAGATTCATAATTTTCATTATTGATCCATGGAATGCATGCAATCCGTAAACCGTCATAATCTACTACAGTAGGCTTCATGATGATATTGACGTTAGTTGTATAGTAACCAAGAAGCTCTTTTAAGGAACATAAGTCGTTTGTGTTCTTATAGAATACATCATGGTTGCCTGGAATAATGTCCATTGTGATACCCATTTCTCTCATAGGTTCAAGGAACATCTTTCTATTTTCGTTTTGTGTTTTGAAGTTAATAAACTTACGGTGATCATAGTAATCACCCAGATGCAGGATCTGTGTAATACCATGTTCTTTCAAATATGGAAAGAACTGATCTTCGTAAAACTTCTTTTGATAATTAAGAAATATGTCTGAGCTATTTCTAACACCAGCGTGGGTGTCATTCAAGACTGCTATTTTCATTTAGTTTCCCATGAAGAGTTCCAGGCCTTCCGCTTTGCGAGCCTTTTCTTTCTTCTTTTCTTCTTTTGCAAATTCTTTGATTGCACCATCGTTTGAGCGCACTACAGAAATACGATCTCTTAGTTGGTCAACAAAGGCTCTTGTGGTAGAGTCAATAGTACTATCGGTATCTGCACCCATAATAAAATCTTCAATACCAGCTTTTTCAATGTACTTAAACTTAATGTCTTGCTGTTTCTTCTCCTTTGCAAGTCTTCGTAAGAATGCATAGTAACATATCTGTGTAAAGTATGCAAATGCATTTGGCTTACCAGTACGAGTAGCCGCTTCAATATTATAATTGGTAATTGCTTTCAAACAGTTTTCTACCGCGTCCATTACCATCTCTTCGCGATATGTATAGCGAATAAAATTGGCCTTGTGTGACAAGCCCTGTGCGATCTTTAGAAAGCAAGTTGCAATATAATCAGTTACCACAGGTAAAGGTTTCCCTTGTTCCTGTGCATCATTTACGAGTTTCACATAGTCAACCACAGATTGTGAAAACTCTTTATTATTTACATAGTGTGGCTTTTGTTTTGGTTTCATACGGTTTCAGATTCCCCTAGTTGTTTTGGACGATTCCATGGCCATTGATTAGTTTCAAACCCTTTGATTAGATTAGGAACGTTAATGTTATATGTTGATAGATCATCCATGTTATCTTTAAGGTATTTGATTTTAAGATCAGTATCCATAATTGATTGAAAGTCCCGATAGTGAGTTTGTAAGTTTATGTCCATATGTTTATATCCTTTATTTCATTTTTAATACTATTATTATAACACAATTTCATCCATTTGTAAAGGAATATTTTATGCAAAATAAATTGAAAATAAATGAAATTAGGGGTTTACAAAACTCCAAAAGTATGATATAATAAGAGAGTAGGCTGAGGAGGGGAGGATACCCACAGTCAGTGTATAGAAGCTTTCTTAGGTACTAATTTCGAGAACTGTTCTAGTTGCTCATCTCTAAGAGGATCGTGATGATCATCTTCTAGTTCCATTTCATCTTCTCTCATCCGTAAACACATTCTTATATATCGCTCTTTAATCTCATCATCTGCTTCTGACTGAGATATGACATGAGTCGGGTTAAGGTTAATTTTACCTCTATTCTTAGACATTGGAGCCCAATCACTAAATGCATATGAATGAGCTTCGGCAGTTACTTTCGTATGAAGAAGAAGTGGACTTTCTAATCCAATAAGAACACCTCCAGGCTCTTCATATACAAGAGAGATAATCTCATCTCCTGATGATAGTTTGAATAATTGAATATTGATATCGTCTAAACTGTATGTCATGGCAATGGGATCTCTATAATGTTAAAAGTAAACTGTTCTTTAGTGTATATTTTAATTCTCTCAGCCGCATGTAAGAGTGTATAGTTTTTGGAACTCTTCCAATGTAAGTCGTCTGCGATATCATACAATACGGTATTCTTACCATCATCACTCTTCCTTAATCCTCGTCCAATTGATTGAAGAACTTTGATCTGGCTTTTCGATGGTGAAGCAAAGATAATATTATGTAAATTCCGAATATTGATACCGGTGCTAAAAGTACCCAAAGATGCGACAATGATAGCATTTTTCTGTTCCTCCGTTATCTTGCGTACATGTTCTCTTGTGTCAGTATCGGTTTCACCAGAAACATAAAAGACTTTTCTTCTCTTATGTGCTTTCTTTAAGATTAAGTCGTATAAAGGTTTTCCATGTTTCTCTACAAATTGAAATAGAACTAACGTGTTACCATCTTGATCTAAAGCTAAATTAGAAATAAAATTATTACGGTTTTCGTATCTTACAATCCAATCAATTTCGTCCTGATACTTATATTTATTCACTACACGACAGTGCTCGTCTTTATATTTCAATAATAAGACCTTAATGTCCAATTGAGCTAGATCATTTTTATCCATTAAAGTTTTAGTTGTAGTTACATAGAAAGCAGGACCAAACAATCCTTCAAGTACTAGCTTATGAGTTTGTGTTCCATCTAAAGTACCCGTTGTTCCAAATCTATATTCAGCATCTCTCAGTTTTGTAAGAATACTGGTCAATGATTTAGCTTTAAAGTTGTGTGCCTCATCTCCAAATACTGCACCATATTGTGAAAACCAAGTACCAGGCAGTTTGTAAATTGATTGCCAAGTCGATATAATAACCCTTGAAGGATCGTTATGTTTGGGTGCTCCAGAATAGATTCTTTGACAAATACTATTATCAAAATTCTCATCATACTTACTATAAGCTTCAAAATCAGAATACATCTGTTCAACAAGAGAAGTTGTTGGTACTACAATAAGCACTTTCTTATCATGGTTTTCTAAGTACCAACGCATCAAACAATAGATAATAAGTGACTTACCAGATGCAGTGGGCGATATCAACATTGCCGATTTAGTTCTTAAACCGTGTTCTATAGCACGAATCTGGTAATCTCTTGGCTCAATCTTTTCGCCTTTGTTACCAGTAATTGTATAGTCATTTAAGAAACTCATATCAGGTTCACCAGTTGTTTCTGGATAGCCATAATAATTATCATGCTCTAACTCAATGGCATAATCTCTACCTTCAGCATTTGCAAATTCTTTTACATACCTATAGAGACCTGCATACAGTTCATGAGTTCGTATATCAAACAACCGTATCTTTCCATCCCATACTTTGTTCTTATATGCTGGCATAAACTTATATCCAGGAACATAGAATGTAAAGAAGTCAGATAGCTCATTCAAAACACTTGGTTCTGAATCAACTACAATCATTGCATGATTCTTTTTCTTAATCTTAATAATTGTGGGCATTAGACACCTGAGGTGAACTTCCGCCATTCAATCATGTTTTTGATAGATTGATGACGCCATTTTATAGTATCCATAATTTCTTTCAAAGCCTCTTCAATCGTTTTCCAGTACTCAATAGTAGCCTGTGCCTCTTGAATCTCTTTGTCAGAATCATAGTAGTAGTCCATCTCACCTTTCAATATTTTAAGTCCATTAAGTGGATCAAAACTCCAACCTTTAGTTGTCATTTCTTCTTGAGTCATCTTTCCATTATACCATAACCACTTGTCTTTAAGCAAGATCTTGAAAGCAAGCTCTTTACGCTTAACTTGTAGTTTGGCATTGGAATGTAGTTCTAAGTATTTTGAGTGCAGTTTAGCATTCTCAAGCGTGGCTTGATCTAGGTTATTCTCGTCAATTTGAGAGTCCCTTTTCCACATTTCAAATATATCATCTAAGTTCATCATTCACCTCATTATGTAAAATTATTTATACGCCTCCGTTAAACCCTTTCGTAAGGAACTTAAAGTAGTTATACTGGAAGGTTACATTGCCAGTCAAATATTCTACGTCAGTTGATTTAACATCAAACGGTAAAGAGCTTAAGTTAACAGGAATTGCGTTTGTAAACTGAATTTCAGATATTACATTGTTATGACTACTTAAAATTTGTAAAGTCATATCACGTTCTTTACGAACACCTTGATCGTCTTCAGTCACAAGACCTAACATCCAATCATGTAATTCTTTATAGTTGAGAAGATACTCATCAATAAGAAAGGTCATATCAAATTGACCATATTCGATTTTATCTGGAGCTTCTACAATATTACGGTTTCTTGTATTAAACACAGCTCCTGTTACAGACATATCAGGTAAAGCAATAGTCTGGGCCATAAACTGTGCATTTTTATATTTTTGTGAATCAATGACTAACTTAAATGCCGTTGGGTTTACAAAGTTCAAAGCAGCAACACTACCTTGACTAAGATTATCTTTAAAGTCTACAGATATATTATATGGCATTAAATTGTCCCCATTGTTCCAGTTAGTTCTTGACCAATATAACAGTTATGTGTAGGTTTACTTTCCATTTGTTTTACCCAGTCAAGTTCTTGTATTAATCTATTGTACCAAGCTTGGTCCATTGGATCACTTGCCTTAGCCATGTCCTCTTTAAGCTGGCTGATTCTAACGTCAATATATTCATTTGCTTGTAGCTTTTGAAAATTGTAATTTCTTCTCATTAGAACCTCCTTTGTACAAGACTATTTATACAAACAAAAAAGGCGACCCGAAGGCCGCCTTTCTCAATATTGAATTACAAAACCTATGAAAGGATGTTTGTAATTTTTGTGATACGATAGTACTGGTTAGTAGCATCGGTACCTGTGTCGTTACCTGGTGTTGAACCAACGAATGGGTTTGCAACCATACCGTAACGTGTCTTGAAGCCGATTTTCGGCTGGAAGGTGTTCTCACCAACTGCACGAACCATTGTTAATGGAACGTATGGGCAGTAGAAAAGACCAGCATCGTAAGGATTTGCACCCTTATAACCGACGTTGATATAGTCTACGTTCGCATATGGATCGATATAGACCTTCATTCCGCCTGAAAGAGTACCGGCGAAGGTTGTTCCTGTATCGTCTACAGTAAGGTTAGCGTTACCAGCAAGAGCAGGTGTATAGTCAAGCATACCTGATGCGCTCAGTGCAGCAGCTACGTCTGAAGAACACAGGATAAAGTTACCTTTACCACGACGTGTTTCTTTAGCAATAACATTAGCTTCACGCATAGTCTGGACTAAAAGACCTTTGTACTTCTCAACTGACCAACGGCCATCTGAGTCAGCGTTAACATCGAAAGTACCAGCAGCAGTGATATCAGCTTGCTGAGAACCACGCTTGGCTTTTACGTTAACTGTACGAACGATCTCACGGTTGATTTCTGCAAGAATCTCAGCAGACAAGATGTTTGCCAACTCTGATTCAGCATCCAAGCCGTGGATTGCTTTAAGGTCTTGGGCTAATTCCATGGAGTACTCAGCCTTAAGCGCACGTGACTTCGCAGTAACGGTAGCTTTTTCGATTGAGAACGCCATTTCATTAAAGTGACCACCAGTACCCATACCGGTTACGGAACCATCACCAAGAGCTTCAGCCTTAGCTGTAGCTGCAGGCTGGCCAGCACCGAATACGTCTTCTACACCGTCGCTGTTAGCGTCAGCAGAAGTTTGGCCAGACTGACCTGGAGGGTTAATATCACCTACGAGAGATGAAGAACCACCAAGGTGACCTGAACCAACACCAGAGAAGTCAGTATCAGCTTCGTTAAAGAAAGCCTCATCACCACCCTGTGTGCCGTACTTAGATTTCATTGCAAAGATAAGTCCTGTTGGACCAGTCATTGGCTGAACGCCAGCGATATCATAAGCAATAAGGTTAGGCATAGAACGACGGACCAAAGAGATCAGAATTGGATCCCAGTTGCCGATGTTCGAACCAGTTGCGTTAGCTGGAGCGGCTTCGTTCAGTTGGAACTGGCCGTGTCCACGCTCTTCAGCAAGAGCTTTTTCAGTATTTTCGAGAACAGTAGCAGTTACACCACGCTTATAACGATCATTCAAATCGCCATCTACGTCGAGTACTGGGTTCCATTTCTCGAGAAGTTTATCAGTAGTAAACATGATTAGTTTCTCCCTATGGATTATTTGTTAAGTGCTGCTAAGTAGTGAGCCATTGAACCAGAAACTTCGATCTCTTGATCGGTTCCTTCGGCAATAACTTCTTCAGTAGCATCATTTGAGGTTACTTTAGTCTTGAAATATGATTCTTTTACCTGCTCAACTTTTGCAGTAAATGCATCAGCATCGTCGGCATCAATATCACTTACCAATGACTTAAGCTTATCAGCTTGGGCCTCAGAAAGACCGGCAGAAGCTTCGTTAACGATAACGATACGATTAAGTTTTTCAACTTGCTCTTTAAGTGCAACGTTATCAGCGATTGTGGCATTAACTTGCTCTTCAAGGTTGTCTTTTGCAGTTGATAATTCATCAACCAAATTGACTTTACCTTCAGGAACATCAATGTAATGCTCAGTGAATACACCGTGTAACGACTTCATGAAAGACTCAGAGATCTCGGTACGAAGACCAGTTTCGATCGCTAATTTATTTTCTTCCATCCAGTTTTCTACGACGTAGTTAAGGTAGCCATCAACTTTCTCTACGAGATCGTTGTGGATTCGAGTTGTTTCTTCGGCTAGCTCTTCAGCATAAGACTCTTCGAGACGCTCAACGTGCTCTCCAAGCTTAGACTTAAGTGCAGCTTCAAAAATGATCTCAGCTTTATCCTTAAAACCTTCAGACAATGTAGCTTCAGAATCAACCAATGCAGTAAGATCTTCTTCGAAGATTCCTTCAGCATCATCAGCTTCTGTGCTCTCATTATTCATCACTTTATTATAGGATGCAGTGAGCTTTTCTTTATTCATTTTTGACATCTCTTTATACATAGCATTTACCATCCCAGCCTTAGTCTTTGGCACTGGAGCTTGCTTAGGAGCAGACGCATCAATTGCTTTGTCTGTCTCATCGGCAGCTTTTACGCCATCGGCTTTAGGATCTGCGGCAGCAGCTTCTTCAAGATTATCCTCATTAGAAACTTCAACAGTATCATTCACGAGTTCATCTTGGAGTGTATCTTCAGAAACATCAACTTGATTTTCTTCTGACATTTAATTACTCCTTCAGAGTTAAAGTTTTGAGAGGAAATCTTTAAAGGCTTTCATTTGCATATCTGCATTTGGAGCTCTTTTGATCTCTGTCTCGAACTGTTCAATTTCTTGCTGTTTGAATATACCATTTTCAAAGATCCATTCTACACCTTCCATTACGCCATTGACGAAAGCTTCTGGTGCAGATGGGTCTTGTACGATATCCACGGCATTTAACATGAAGTCATTATTTACGACATTCACTCCGCCTTTATTAGCAAGACTACCCATTCCACGACTTGAGACACCCACTTGAACCTCACCATCGAGCAGACCTTGTACGATCAAACCCATCGGAGTATCCAAAATAGTTGCCTTACCCACAACATTATTACCGTCCCACGAAAGTTCAGTAATCTTGTGAGATACTTTATCCAAATTAATGGTAGGTCCTTCAGGGTGATTTAACTCACCAACGGCTCTACCTTTGGAAACTTGTTCGGTTACATATTTGTTAACCGCTGATTCTAGGATTTCACGAGGATACATACGGCCATTCCTATTTGGCTTGTTAGCCTGCATAAAAATACCTTCAATGATGTACTTTTTACTACCATCGGTTTTAGCTTCGGTAATAACCTGTACGTCTTCGATATGTTCCGTGATTAACTTCATTTTTATTTGTCCATCAACTTAGTAAAATCCATAATTGCTTTTTCTGCTTCTTTTTGGCTCTTAAACTGATCTAGTTTATCGCCATCAATATATGCTATAAAAGCAGATCCTTTCTTAGTAATAATAGCTGGAAACTTTTTGCCTTTTCCAACTTTCATACTCTTAACTTCTTTTTCTCCAGAAGCAAGCTTAATTGCTTCGTTAAGACTCTGTCGAATCTGGTTGAATGTCTTCATCTTCTTCAACTTCCTCTTCTTCGGCATCCTCTTCAGATTCTTCTTCAGACTCTTCCTCAGTTTCGACTTCTTCTAATTCATCCTCATCAGGCTCAGCTTCTGCATTCATAGCCTCAATCTCTTCTGGAGAGAGATGCATTTGCTGTCCTAATTCGACCTTGCGATCGTTTAAACTGTCTTGGACTTTAGCATTCATTAAATCAGTAAATGCTTGTCCTGCTTGTACCATGTCACCTTTTGATAAGGTATCAATCAATTCTTCTGTAGTTGCCATAATAATGTTTCACTCCTGTTACTAATGATTATTTATAATTATTTAGTTTTCTACATCCAAATCTGCATCATCATCAGGTTCTTCATTCTCATCACCTTCAGCTGCAATTTGGTCATCAATCATTTTAATATCTTCTTCAGACTGCATAAGTACGTTTTTACGTAACCATTCTGCAGAGAAGTATTTACCAACATACTCATCCATTTCACGAAGAGTACCAAGACGCTCTCTAAGTAACTCAGATTCTTTTAGCTCTGAGAAGTGAGTATCTTTTTGGTAGTCAATATTAATAAATTGCTTCATTTCCTGCCACTCATCTTCAGTAACAATACCTTTAAGTACTAACTGTGTTTGTAGCAAATCCATGAATAACATAGAAAAACGTTTACGAAGCCTGTTAATAAACTTCTGAAATTTTAATTCATCTCTTGTTATCTCAGAAGATCGACCCAAGGAGAACTGGGCTTCTTGTTCGAGCCTGTTGACTGGGACGTTGAGAGACTTATATAGTTTCTTTTGGAAGTAGACGATATCGTCGATCTGCCCGAGGTTTTCCCCTCCTGGTAATGTTGTAATCTCTGTGCCTCTGCCACCTTCTCTACGCGGTAACCAGAAGTCTTCCAACATCGACATGTGTTTACGATCATCTTGCATTTCTCCAGTTGAAGCATTGTATACTAACTTGTTACGATACTTCGTCATAATGTTTCTTAGGTATTCTTCAGCTTTACCTTTTGGCAAGTTACCTACATCAATATAGAATATACGACGTTCAGGTGCTCTTGACAAACGATAAATGACTAAGGAATCTTCAAGCATACGAAGCTGGTTAACAGTCTTCATTGCCTTATCCAAATAAGAAAGTACTCGTTTACGGCTTGGATCTAATACACCTGATGTTACATATGTAATAGCATCCTTTGAAATTTTCAAACCTTGAGATGTCTTTGACATAGAATTGTTTTGATAAAGGTAATATTCTTTCACACCTTTAATCATTTTAGTACCAGTTGTCGGATCTTTTTCTTCTTTTACTTCACGAATCTTACGAATCTTAATTGGGTCTACATTTCTTAGTTCAATGATACCCGCCTTTGGGTTCTTCTCATCGATAATTTTATGAAAATAAAGCCGGCCATCAATATACCATCTACGGAAAATATCGTGTCCTTGCCAATTCATATTTAACAGTTCAATAACTGTTTGGAATTCTTCGGTAATTAGTTTTTTAATTTTATCTGACTGATCTAAGTCATCCATTTTTAAGGATACGGGTGCTGAATCATCATCGGCTACAATAGATTCATTAACAATATCTTCAATTGCAGCATCACATTCTGGCTGCATTGCCAAGTTTCTATACTTGATAATTTGTTGTTGGTCTGTTTTAGCCTTGTCACCTTCCATGTCAACGTATTGACCAAAGTGACCACCGGCATTAACAACATAACCTAGACCGTCATCAGATTCAGGTGCAACAAAGGAAACTTTCTTTGCATCTTCTTTCTCTTGGTCTTTTCTTTTTATTTCAAAGCCGAATAATTCTGCCATAATATTTCCCTAACTAGTTAACTAGAGGCGATACTTGACCGCCTCTAGTACTATTTATAACACTACTAAGTAGTGGTTCCGGACTCCCAGTACTGAACTTGGAGCTCAACAGTAAACTCTTCAATCGCATTTTCAGTATCGTATGAAAGTTCGATTTGAGAGATATTAGTTGGGAATAGACCACGTAAGTCATAACGCTTGGTCGCAACTCCAGCTTTGTTAAGCTGTTCTACTACCATATCAGCCTGGTAATCCAATGGATTAGTCAAACCAGTATTATTGTTATGCTCATTGATACCATTCATCCAGCGTTCAAATGCATTACGCACTTCCATATTCGAATCGTTAATGATTGTAACGGTCCAAGGTTCAAAGGTACGATCACCTGCAATTTGCAGTTGACGTCCTCTAAATGGAACTACAATCGGTGCAACGATAGAAGCTGGAAGAGCTGCTGCTTTACACATAAACGAGGTAAGTTCTACATCGCCATTTGCGTAACCAGGAAAGTTAATGGTTGCCTTGAAGAGGTTAGCACGTGCTCCACCACCTACAAGTTTGGATTTGAAATCATCTACGCCTAAAATTGCCATTGTTTATCCTCCTAACCTGCAATCTCATCGAAATCAACACCAGTACGTGTGGCGATGAAGTTCAATGTGATAAAGTTAATAGAACGGGCAGGCTTAATGTAGATGTCACAAACAAACTCATTAGCGTCAATTACTTGACCAGTGTTGTTTGTCTCATCACAGACTACTTTAAAGTCTGTAATACCCCTGCGGCCTTTGACCTCCCTTAAGAACGGCTCAACTAGATTACGGAACTGGGCCCGTGTAAATTCATCGTTGAATTCAAAGAGTTGGAACTTAGAAGCAGTAGCAACTGCCTTTTCCAATACCATGAATAGCCTACGTACATTGATTCGATCAAAAGCAGAAGGACGAGATAAGAGTGTCTTATCACCGAAAAGAACGGTACCTTCGCCAGGGAAAGAAACAATAGGATTGACCCTTGCTTTGTACAATGTATCACGTTCAGCTTTCTTAGGATTAAATGATACGCGAGTTACGCCTAAAATTTGTCCACGTGTAAAGCCTGCTGGTGAGAACCATGCATCTGCAACGGTGTCAGTGTTTGCCATAAGACCAGCAACATGTCCACTTGAAGGAATATCGATAAACACATCGTTATACTTATCGTATACTTTCAGTGCTGTAGAATCGAGTGTTCCATATGAACTTGATGTAAGGTAATCGGCAAATGCCACTACGTTATTTACTGCTGTAGCTGCAACAGAACCACCGTTAACATCAGTGATTGATTGTCCTGCAGGATTAGAAGTAAATTGTACTGGCGGTGAAATAACTGCTAAGCAGTCTTTTCTTGCTGTAGCAATTGCAATGAGATCATTGGCAACCGCGACACAAGCTGATGATGCATTAGCTAATGAGTTATCCAATGGAGGACAAATTAGCATATTAACATCTAGTGTTTCGCCATCTTCCATCAGGTCAAAACCTGTCTGAATGGCGGAAGCAGTTAGAGTGTTATCATCAACACCTAACGTAAGTGAATCAGTAATTACAGTACTTGAACCTGTAAATGCAAAGCCACTAGCAGCAGTGCTAAGAGCTGTGCCTGCATCTGTAAGGACTGAATCATGATCCATCCACCAAATGTAGGCAGATCTAGCATTGATAACGTCTTTATAGAAGTTTGATTCACCATTTGAGAGTTTTGCATCTGATGCTTGAGATACAAAAGCAAACTTTTCTAAAACTGAACCGGCGGTGCCTGTCCATTGTCCACCCTCGTCAATGACAAGAATGTGTAGTTCATCAAGTGCAGCTGATACGCCTTGACTTTCTGCGTATTGGCTTGTACCTGGTGCTGAGTCGAAATTAGCTGCGTTTGTCCATGTGGCATAATGCCCTGGCGCACAAATTTCTACTTTAAGTGAATTACCCAGTGTACCTGGATACTTGGCAGCCCACGGACCAACGCTGGCCTGGCCGGCTGAAAAAGATGCGTCGTAGCTATCTTGACCTTTGATCAGTACTGCTGTTCCAGTACCGTCCGCAATAGCATTCTTAAGACCCGCTGTCTCACATCTTACTGTCTGTAGGTTATTACCATACTGGAGAAAACCAGCTGCAGTAAAATAAGATGTGTTATTAGTGAGGCTTGGAACACCAAACGTTTCGGCCAAGTTTTTCTCGGAAGTTACCTGACGTACCTCTTCAACTGGACCCCACGAGAATGCACCCGCAAAACCACCGATTGAAGAAGAAACAGCAGGAACTACGTTGGTGAGATCAATCTCACGTACGCGCACACCTGGAGAGACTTGGAAGCTCATGTGTATTTCCCCTTAGTTAACATTAAAAGATTTTCATAATACGGATATTCATACCTTTATTTATAAAAAAGTGATATTTAGAAAAGCTCAGTTGGTTCTCCAACTTCCCATCTTTCGCCATCAATTACCTCTGTTTTTTCTTGCACACCAGTATCAACGATACCAAATGGCACTAACTCATCTTCAATATGTCTCATTTGCTCATTATACATCATTTGTTTAATACTAATGTCAGTCATATCATTAAACATATTAGTAGAAACAAACCAGCCAAACAATACAAAATTCATAACAAGATCATCATGGTTGCCATCACTAGCTTCATAGCTAGATCCTTTTGCACAAAAAGTAGAAAACTCTATAATTGTTTCAGCATCCACAATTGCAATTTGGTCTCTTTCAATTAAGTCTTTAATATTAGAGCAACCAATACGTTTAACTTTGCGAGTCATTTCTACACCAACAGCATTTTTCTTTACCATTGATTCAACAAAGACGTTTTCGTATTCTAATTCATAATAAAGGCCGTTGCACACAACAGATCCTTGATCATTAGATTCGATAACAACATATGCATCATTGTAGGTTTTTGCATACTTATATATAATGTCAGGGAAGAGTAATGGCGAGATAGTATTGTCGCGATAAACAGCAACCTGTTTAAACGGTTTGGCACTGATATCGATTAAATTAAAAGTAGAGTAGTCCTGACCTCTTCCCTTCGCAACATCCACAAACATCATATAATTTTTAGACTTATCAGGTCTTTCGTATACACTTAATGTTTGATCCTGTGTATAGATAGGTGCTTTAGCTTTCATTTCTAAAAGCTTATTACCAGAAATTAGTGTGTTACCAGTTCCATGGAAGTTATTACCAAACTCCTGATCAAACTGAAGTTCAGAAGTATTAGATACAGTTTGTCTTTTCCATTCATCATCCCGGCCTGGTACATCCCACCAATCAATTCTAAACGGTTTAAACTCATTAGTGCTTTGAACAGCACCTTCCCATAATTTGTGGTAGATATTACCTAGTCCATTTGCAGTAGATGTAATAATTACCTTTGTATCTTTACCAGCTGAAACCACTGGGTATGTTGATGTGTAGAACTCTGTAGCATTTTCAACAAATGCAAACTCATCAAGAAATAGTAAGTTAACAGATAAACCACGAATAGAACTACCACTTGTTGCAGCTGCAATAATTCTAGAATTGTTACTAAATTCAAGGGATCCTTTATTTACAGCTTTACAACCAGGCTGAAGAAAGAATGGAATATTCTCCAACATAAGCGTAACTCTGGCTAGCATTTCCCGTGCAGTTGCACCTTTGTTAGCTAAAACAGCAATAGTTTTTTCAGGGTGAAAGATTGCATACCACACTAGGTATCCAACAGATGATATTGATTTACCTGATTGTCGGCAAGCTAATACAATAGAAAATCGATTATCGTTAAAATGTGTAAACATTTTTTCTTGATAATCATAGAGATTAAAATCAACTAGGCCTTGGTCAAGGGATATGACTTTAAGATACTTCTTTGCAAAGTATACAGGATCCTTCATACATTTGGCGTATTCACGTATTTCTTCAGAAGACCAACCCTGTTCAACACCGTCTCTTTTGATATTAGGGTTACCTAGATATCCGAGTTCGCTATTCTTTATACGTATCTGATTCAATTACTGTCTCTTTTTCTTTCGCTTTTTGAATTAACATCTTTTGTAAGTCGGTTGCCGAACCTACATAGAGATTATTCTGTGTCATACTGTTATTTGGAAGAGCTGCAGTAGGTGTTTCTACCTCTTTACGTTCTTTATGCAGCTTCATCAATTTATCTGCAACTTCAGCATTTTGCTTAATTGCAGTTGATAAAACCTCAAAAGCACGTGGATGTTCAGATTCACGGGCTAAGTCCATCATCAAATCGATCGCTTCATTACCTTTTTCTGCTAGATTATAGTATTGTGACCTAGCAAAGTCATAATCATCTTCAATATCTTTTTTCATTATACATACACATTAGTTGAACTTTGTACATCACCTAAAGCACTAGATGTTGCGCCTGTAACTCTTTCAGGTATAACAAAGTACGCTGTAGGATTAGATACGATTAATATATTACCAGTACTATCCCATGATTTAACTACACCGGTAGATCCAGATGTAGTGGCCGCAACGGTTTCACCAACGGTAAAATTACCAACAACATTAGTTAATACAACTCTAATACTATCAGCAACAGCTGGGAATGGATATAATACATTATATGTATATGAGTCAGTAACATTTGCACTTGTAGGATTAGTGGTAACTGTTTGACGTTCTAGTAGAGCATTATTTTGTGCATCAAAATCAAAGAAGTCATTTGTTACTTTACGTATTGTTTTCTTATTCTGAACTGCTTCATAGAAATTAACTCGTGTTTCAAACTCTAATGAATATATGATAGCTCGTCTAGTTATAAAGTCACCTTCATAATCATCATTCATAGTCACACCAGTAAGAACAATAGGTATATCTGACTTAATACCAATTGCAGGAACCTCATTAATAGTTACTGTATAATCTGGTTTAAACGTTGGCAGAATCTGTTCTAAAATCTGTAAAGCTTCATCTTGGTTTTTTGTCATGATATTTAATTGAATACCAAGACGATATGGAGTAGGTGTTCTTACAGAATTGCGAGTGTTATTTGTAATAGAGCCAACTCTAATTTCGTTTGTTTTATTAACTGTTTGTGTAGTATCATATGTCATTGAAGTAATTTCAAAAGACATTCTTGGTAACTTAATCGCTAACTTAGAATCACTTAAATTACTTTGATCTTGTACCCTTGCCAGAAACTTAGACCTAGGTCCATAAGCTAAAGGCACTTTAATAGTTTGCAGAATGTTTCCACTTGCGTCATCTTTATGTACTTCAATATTATTAAATAAAGTACCAAATACAGCTATTGTTCGCCTGATGGCGGCATGATAAAAATAAGTTCCGAACATTATGTAATTTCTCCGAATGGATTGGACTCTGTAAAGTCAATTATATTATCACCAAGTGTTTCAAAGTCTTGGTTTTGTGCATATGGATCACCAGACATAGCTAATTCAGGCGCATCTACCTGAACATACCAAGTTGCTCCACTGTCTAAGCCAGTAATAATATCAGCAGCTAAACTACTTACCTTAAACTTTCTTGCAGTTCCATCACTACCGACTTCATTAATAACTGTAAGAGTACCTACACCAACTAAAACACTAAAGGCCACAACTTCGGCAGTTACATATATTGGTGCACCTAATTGATCAACTTCACCAGTGTTTTGCCTAATTGTTTCACCAGGAGCAAAATGTCCCGATCCGTTATTAACAGTAAATACCTGTTGGTATGAATAACGTTCTTGTAACTCATCAACTTCACGTATGCCTGTTTCCAGTTCCTCATTAGAGTACTCGAATAACTCACATTCCAATTTATATGTTGGTAAGTTATTTAACTGATAAAACGGCTGTTCATGTTCTACAAAACGAATTTCAAATAAAGATCTTGATAACGGCAAGTATACTAAGTCACCTTCACTTGGTCTTGTATCATTAATTGAGTTATTGTAAAACCCTACTAAGTTTTCCCAGCGTTTACGTGCTACTACAAATGTAGCTTGGTCACGTATTTCAACTCCAAACTTTCCAAGTAAATCACCTTCACCTGCAAAGCCTTCAGAAGTTTCAATGTACATTTCAATAGTGTATGCATCAGTAAATTTAGAATAGTCTTCATTTAAGAGTTCATCGCGATTGATTAGTTGCCTAGGAATGTATATGACATCTTGCCCATACATCTTAAGCGACTCAATAACAATATCCTCATATAGATTTTGTTCAGTTTTTACCTTAGGACTAAAATATACATTAGTTGCCATGTCTTTATCCTACATAGAATTCTGGCATAGCTTCGTATTTTAGTTGCATCTCTTCTTCGATTTTATCAATCTCTGCGTTTGCTTCTTCTAAATACTGCCGACCATTTATCTGAACTCCGCCAGGTAATTGCATACCTTCGAACTTAGATAGATTTTGACCCCATTGCCTTTTAATAAGAGCTGTTGTGTATCGTTTAAGAAACAGATCATTATATACTTCTGCATGTGCAGTTGGATCTATAACTGAATAACAATCTACTACAATAAACTTACCAACTGGTAAATCGGCTGACCAATCTACATCGATATAAAGTCTATTTGAATTTCGATTAAACCTTACTTGCTCTGCGCCATTGAGCTTCATGTCAAGCATTGATAGGTATTGTTGTGTCTGTTCATAATGAGCAAGTGATCCAATAAAACCTAGATCATAAATGTCATTAAGCCTCAATTGATATCGTGCACTAAACATATTATTGCTTGATGCAGAGCTATCAATTGGAAAAATTCTTTGTACTGTTGTAATTGTGGAAGGCAGAGTAATGTACTCATTAGTTACATCAGTTGCGGTAATTGCATACTTATAGTAATTTTTTACAATTGCGTCCGAATGATACTCTTGGTAAAACTGTAAAGCCTCATCAACACGATCTTCTAACTGATCTTCGTCAACGTTAACTTCAAGCACGGGCTCACCAAGCCTACGAAGGCAATGCGTAATCAGTTCTGCTCTTGTGGTTGGATTTGCCATAATAGTATCCCATAAATTAACTGTTCGATACTATTTATACGTTTTAAGAATTTAGCTTAATAGTTTAATCGTTAGTTGGTTATGAGCATTTGTGTTACCGTAAATATCACCATTAGCAATATAATATAAGTGAACATCTAGTATATCACTTTGCGCGCATTGAACAATAGTTGAAGCTGCTATGTTTATTTCACCGGTATTTACATAAGTCCAGACAAGAGATCTATTAGTATTGGTGCCGTCCCAGCCAACACTTTGTATATTTCCGTTTTTGCGAACATTTGTTCTATGGCCGCTTGTACAGTTACGAAGCAGGTAATTAAAAGCTACTTCATAGTATCCTGCTCGAGGGCAGGTGTATCGTGACGTAGAAGTATCATGTGCGTTAGCAGTATCAATGTTTACTAAGTTATATGGTATAATGCCAGCCGACCCTATGTCTGTACCTGATCTAGCTGAAAGAATAATAGGAGCTGTAATGATTGGAGGACTCGCAAGGGTTGGAGTACCATCATTTGCTAGTGTAATTGCAGTATTACCAGTTGCTGATTGGATTGCACCTACTCTTAATGTACTCATCCGGCAATCTCCTGAATAATCATGCGTGAAACTGTTCTATCGTCGTATTCACCAAACGCTCGATCAGGAACAGATCTATTAATGTATGATACATAAGTCGATCCCCTGCCCGCGCTTTGAAGCTTATATGTAAGCGAACCTGTAGTTGCAGGCGAATCTAAAAAAGTAATACTGTGGTTATGAACTATTCCGTGCGCGTTGGAAATAGTCATATCTGTTGCATGAGCTGATGTTCCTCTATATCTATTATCTCCAGCACCATCAGCATTTGCTCCCAATAAAGTACCATTTCTTAAAAGATTTATATATGTTTTGTAATAGTCACTTGAAGCTACAACAGCATAGTGAATTAAGAATTTACTTGACGCGCTAACTGGTGTAAGAGTAATTGAAAGACCAGTTATATCGACAAAAGTATACCCAGTCATAGACTGAACATCAGTTTTAGTAGCTTCATAAATGTTAATAGTATTCCCATGAGCTAAAAGATTTTTACCTGGCGCAACAACGATATCTGATCCAGTTTGCGTTGTAATTGTATTGACTGCTAAAGTACTCATTGCGCAATCTCCGTAGCTATAAATCTTGTAAATGAAATTTGATTGTAGTTACCTGCACTTGCGTGTTTATTGATATACACATTTCCACCACTCCAAGCTGCAACATGTGGATCAAATCTCAAAACAGTTCCAGCTGCAACATTTGGTTGATAGATTACTTTAAAAGATTCAATATGGTTTTGAGAGTAACTGTTCATGTGATTAGCAATAAGACCATCTGGTAAAGCGTTGCCAGTAGCTCCAGGAGCTGTTAATTCAGATAGCCAATTTGTAGACTGTAAAGTTCCATTATGATATGTTTTCATATCAAAGTAACCGTGTGAGCTATTAGTATTAGCTAGACCAATTCTTCCATCTACAACAATCCAAGAATTAGCTAGCTTGGTAGTGACGGTAAGATTATATGCTGATCCTAAATGAAGATAATTTGCTTTGTTATTACTATATGATGTTGTGTTAACTACTAGATTTGAACTTCCAATCTTATCACTTTGTGTAATATTAACTACCATACCCGGAGCATAAATCGAAGCTGTATCCGCTGCAACAAGTTTCTGGCCAGCTGGAATAGTTACATCTCCAGAAGTAGCAAGATTTCCAGAAGAATCAATAGTTACTGCACTTGTACCAGTTGCGTTGGTAATTGCATCTACTGCTAGTGTACTCATACTATTGCAAGCCTCCCACCGTTAGCAATGGTCAATGTAATACCATTTGCAACTGTTAACGGACCAGAAGCCAAAGCATTATCAGTAGCTGCAATGGTCACATTTGTATTTAATTCTTTTTCGTGTACTCGAAAGATGTCTTTCTTTCCGTCTGTGGTATCACCCCTGAGTGCACCACTAACATTGTCTCCTTGAAACGCGCCGACTCCAAGTGTAACTCCACTATCAATCTTTGCAGAGGTAATAGCACCGTCAGCAATCTTGGCAGTACTAACTGCAGAATCTTGAATATCAAGGGTTGCTACAGTTCCATCAAGAATGTCAGCCGAAGTAATTCCAGTATCAGAGTTTAAGAGATTTGCTAAGTTTCTTGCGTTTGACATATT
>Ga0213867_1000354_pt1 | contig 20766 bp, 31 predicted proteins | sample PICome_12_FD_160120 | JGI IMG/M metagenome (GOLD analysis project Ga0213867, IMG submission 160120) | Coastal seawater microbial communities near Pivers Island, North Carolina, United States - PICO540 | ecosystem: Environmental > Aquatic > Marine > Coastal | place: USA: North Carolina... | reverse complement strand
TGCACCTCCAGGATCGCCATAGCGTGTAAGTTCATCACCGACTCTCCCTAGTACATTTGACAGTGCATCGTCTTTTACTGTGATTGATTTGTCCATTAGGATCCTTCCTAGTTTAGAAAGTTCGCCGCCTGCTGGATTTGTGTAGATAGATTCATCCATTTCTTTTCCCCTGTGTTTAGATTTACCTTGTTTCATTTCTTTTTTCTTATCACGATGTGAACCTGCTGCACCGCTTTTGCGTAGTGCGTCCATTTGTTTCCAATTTGGATCTCTACTCTTTATCGGTTTCGTTTTCTTGTTCATCTGATAATCCCATTCCTTTTCTTACAGCAGCGAATAATTCTTCTGCATGTTCACCAGCACCAGTGTGCTGTGTAAATTTTTTAATATCGTTATTGGCTGCATCTTCGCGTGCTTGTGTTCCACTAATTCCTTCGACACCTTCAGCACCGTCTTCTCTTGCTCCGGCACTTACAAATTCTAGTGTTTCGAATTTATACGTAATTTCTAAAGGACCTTTTTTACCTTCTTCTTTTCCGTTATATGCCACTAAACTATCATATAAATTTTTTCTGTCATCTCCACCAACAAACGTTGCATGTGTATAGTTTTGGTCATTTAAATATGCAGCGACTTTTGTAATTGTGTTTAAACTAGTATCTTCTATTACATTTTCTGCATAGTCAGGATGTATTTTTCTAATAAATTCTATCTTAGTTTTATAATCTAATGGATTCTTTTTAGTGTCTTGTGACTGTGTGGTAAAAATTTTCATATCGCCGCCTTGTGAAGACATAGTTTTAAAAACTTCTTTATGTCCAAGTGTAGGCGGATTGAACCTTCCAAAGCAGAAAGTTACATGTTTATCTGTATCTGCTTCAAATAATTCTCTAATCTTCATAGTCGCCACGCTCTATAAATTTTTCTTGTTCACTAGCAATATTTCTTGCCATATTGATAAGTGTTTCTTTTGTAAATTTACTTCCGTCGTCATCAACTCCATACTTGCTGCAATACATCTCTTTACACTTTTGTATAGGTTTGATATAAATTTTATATGCATCAGGATGTCCTGCATATTTTTTATGCTTTTTAATTGCAGGGAACATTACATTAGATGTAACATCATTGTCATTATTCATGAAGAATTTTAAATCTTCTAACCAGTTAATGTCCTGGTTTTCTTCTGGTGCACCTATAGGCGAAAATAATTCGTTGAGTCTCATTTACCACTTCCTACATGACCAGTAACGTGCCTTTGTGCGCGGCCCTGGATTATCACAATTGTGTCTAGCTCTAAACGATTTTCTACGCTTAGGATTAGATTTCTTAATACGCATATTAGGATCACCAAAGTTTACTTTTTTGATATTCTTAGTTTTTGGATCACGTACATATACTTTAAACTTCTTAACATCGCCTTGCATAGGCTTGCCAAGTTTAACTTTGCGTCCTCTGTATTCTGCTTCGTCTACAATATCTTCATGCCAAGGTAGGTATCCGTAATACTCATAGAACTCGTCACCTTCGAATGTTTGTTCATCTTCTTCGTTAGTATCCAAGCCAGAAAGTTGTTTTATATCGCCGAGTTCTGTGTTTTCATCCATGCTAAAATCTGCGATTAACATTTGAGCAAAGCCTTCTATCCATTCATCGTCATCAATTGCTTTTACAAGTGACTCAATTTTTTCATCGGCAGTATCACCAGGAATATTTTTTGGGTACACTACTTCATCATGACCATGCGGCCCAGGATCAGTAAATGCTCTAAGTTCTGTGAATTCATCTGCGAATAAATTATCATCATTAATTACTTTAATCAACTCCCTCAAAACAACTTCGTCATCATCTGAGCCAATGCCTTTTCTATACAATTCTCTAAATTTATCTAATGCACCCTGTCCAGGTTTCATTTCATCTTCTGTTTGTGTGTCTGAATCATTAATGCTTTCACCATGCGAGTATTTGTTATCTGCATTTTTGATTTCATCCATAGCATCTTCAAATGCTGCTTCCATTGCTGCTTCGTGATCTGTTTCACCTGGTTGCACAGTGTATGTTGCTAAGTCATCATCTACTTTAGCGTTTCCGTCTGGTTCACATTCGCCTTTTAGTGACTTAGGGTCAACTTCAGCATAGTAACCGTGTTCATCGCTTTGTTTAATTTCTGCTTTGTAGTGTAAAGTACCCATTTGCGTTTCACCGTCATCTCCGGTAAATTCAAATTCTACTTCACCTTCCATATGTTCAGGCATAAAGCCTTCTAACATGTTAAGTTTATCCAATAGATCACGCATAGTATAATTCCTTTAATAGATTTATACTGTATTTAGCGTTAAATGTAAAGTTTAATAGTTATATCGGACTTCGCGGATTGCGCCGTTTTGTAGTTCATACTTGGCTCTAATCCATACAAACTTACCAGTAAACGTACTTGAAACATCATAATCAACAGCATCAGTGTTGTTAGGTTGATTGTAATATGTACTATCTCCAGCAAACGTATTAACTTCTACCCAGTCTGTATCATCATCGCTTGGATATTGTTCTAGTGTACCTTGTATTGTAATGCTACCTAAAAACGCATTAACAACAGTATATAACGTATGAACACCGTCTCCGTTCTTATAATATCCGCCACCTATCTTCTTTTCACTGTATTGTGCTGAAGATGATGTTGAATCTATATTTTGTAATAGTATGTTAGTTCCGTTGATCATACTGTATTTATCGGTTTATTATATATTTGAAAACCTTACCAACTAGGTTAGGAGCTCTTAATTGTAACATTAGTAAGGTATTGTTATCTGCAACTTGGATGTATCTTCTATCGTAATTTTCGCTTGTATTAACAAGCCATCTATAAAGACTTTCAGTAAACGTTACGTTAGGAACCTGTTTAGACAGCCAGTCAGCAACACCTTTTCTTGCATTAGTATCTAATTTGTGCGGATGCAGATACACTCTGTATTCATATTTGTTATATGGTAAATGATTAACATAAATTTCTTTGTTACTATTTAATATAGTGCTTTCTGTGCCTTGTTTAGGTTGGGCTCTATAACTAACATATTGCGTAAATTCTTTGCCTAATTCTTCGTATAGATTAACATCATTAGTGTAAAGATCAACATAGTTACCTTCTAGTCTTTTACAAAATGATTTACTATCAAATGCATTTAGCATCATACAGAGTTTGACCCAGACTTGACTATTTTGTAATATTTCTTCAGCGGCACTCTCACGCCATGTTTCTTTATCTGTAAAACCGTTCTGACATATGTCTAGAATTTGAGAAAAATTATACCAACGTAGTGAACTTGCGCCAGGAAGATTCAGAGTGATTTTATAAATGTATTTGTTATAAAATTTCTTTTTAGTTGTCTTGGCTGTCGGCAGTTTCATTTTCAGATTTCTTTGCTGCTGATTTTAATGCTTTACGTTCTGCTTTAGTCAAAGGCTTCGGTGCTGGAGTAATTGCAAATATAGGTTTGTCATTTTCAATTGTTATATTTACTATTCCGCCATCTACTAAATCACCGAATAAAACTTTCTTACTAAGTGGAGTTTTAATTTCTGTGTCTATTAATCTACCTAACGGTCTAGCACCCATCTTCTTGCTGTAACCTTTTCCTGCTAACCATGAAATAGTTTCGTCATTAGCCTTAATAGTAATATTTTTATCTTTAACTTGACTATTAAGTTCACCAATAAATTTTAAAACTATTTCTTTCACAACTGATTTAGATAACTTTCCAAACTTAACTGTAGCATCTAATCTATTCCTAAATTCAGGAGCAAAGAAGTTTTTAACTGCTTTTTCATCTTCGTCAAATTTTTCTAAATCATCAAAGCCAATAGTATTGTTTTCATTATCAGCAGCACCTAAGTTACTGGTCATAATAAGAATAGTATTTCTACCATCTGCTTGTTTTCCATTACTACCTGTTACAAATCCATTATCCATAAATTGCAACAAAATATTAGAAACGTCTTGATGTGCTTTTTCTATTTCGTCAAGTAGTAATATTGCATTTGGTGTTTCTTGCAACTTAGTAATTAACTGTCCTGCATTTTCTTCGTATCCAACATAGCCCGGAGGAGCACCAATTAATCTTGCAACACTATGCTTCTCTTGATATTCACTCATATCAAATCTAATCAGTGTCATGCCCATTTTATCTGCAAGTTGTCTTGCTGTTTCTGTTTTACCACAGCCTGTAGGACCTAAGAATAAAAAACTTCCTATAGGCTTATCAGGAGACTTTAGTCCTGCTTGTGCAACAAAAATTTTATCAAGTAACTTATCTACTGCATTATCTTGTCCGAAGATGCTTTTCTTCATAGCAGGTTCTAGATTGTGTAAATTTTTACTTTCTTTTTGTGCTACTGTTTCTAAAGGCATCTTAATCATTTTAGATAATTCATAAGTGACTTGTTCAACATCAACAATTTGTTTAATACCTTCTTCAGCAGGATCGTCATTTAATTTGTAACGTGCAGAAGCACAATCAATTATATCTATGGCTTTATCAGGAAGTTTTTTATCTGCTATGTATTTTACAGATAATTTTACAGCCTGTTCAATTGCTTCATTTGTAATACCAACATTATGATATTGTTCATAATATCTTTTTAAACCTTTTATAATCTTAATTGTAATTTCTGTTGTAGGTTCATCTATAGTAACACGCTGGAATCTACGCATTAATGCACGATCCTTTTCAAAGTACTTACGATATTCTTCCCAAGTAGTTGAAGCAATAACTTTCATTCCGCCTTTACTTAAGACAGGTTTTAACATATTTGCTAAGTCATTTGAACTTTGACTTGCTGTACCTGCACCAGACATCATATGTGCTTCGTCTATGAATAATATAATTTTACCTTTTCTATCTAATGCATTTAAGACTGCTTTAATTCTTTCTTCAAAATCACCTCTGTATTTAGAGCCAGCAACTAATGATCCTATATCTAAATTATATACTGTATGATCTTGTATAAATTTAGGCACTTTCTTTTCATGAATCTTACGTGCTAGTCCTTCTGCAATAGCAGTTTTACCAACACCTGGGTCACCTACCATTAATACATTTGATTTAGTTCTACGTGCTAATACAAGTTCGATATCTTCTATCTCACTATCTCTTCCTATTACAGGATCGATTGTTTTTTGTTTAGCCTTTAATGATAGATTATCGCAAAACTGGTTTACAATTTTATCTAATTGATCATTTGTAAGTGGACCAGATCCGCTGTCATTTTCAAAAAACTCATCTTCTTCAATATAATGTTTTTGAAAGTGCTGTACAAATTTTTCTTTTATAATACCGCCTTTTGTTAAGAAGTAAAAAGCAAAACTATTCTTTTCAGATAATACACTTACTATTACATCAGCGATTTCCATTTGATTTCTACCACTGAATAATACCTGTGTAAAGCATCTATTTAATACACGTTCTACACTGTTAGTCTTTCTAGGTAGAGCTTTATCGTTTGTTTCAATATCTTTTAAATTATTTTTTAAGTAATGATCTAAATTGGTTTTTATGTAATCTACATCGGCACCATATGCTGAAAGACCTGCTGATGAATCTTCATCAGAAACAATTGCAAAAATAAGATGCTCTAATGTAATTAATCTGTGTTTGTAGGATTTGGTTATTTCTACAGAACTATCAAAAATCTTTTGTAATTGTTTACTTGGTTCAATCATTTTTTAGTTTTTTCCTTAATTTGTTTAATTTCTTTAATGCTAATTGTAACTTCAACCGACTCACTCTGTCAACAAAACAAATGCCATTTAGGTGATCAAACTCGTGTTGAAAACATTTTGCAAGATATCCTTGTATTTTTCCTTCTTTAGTTTCTCCTTGAGCATTTTGCCATTGCCCAACTATCCATGCAGGTCTTGTAACTTTAATTAATAAACCTGGATAACTTAAACATCCTTCTGTGTCTAATACGGTTTCTTTGCTTGCTTCTAGTATTGTTGGATTAAACAGTGCGAAAGGTTTAGGAAAATTTGGTATATCATTACTACCCATAACAAAGACTCTTTTTTTCAAATCTATTTGATTAGCAGCAAGCCCGATGCCTTTATGGTTAATCATAAAATTACACATATCCCACTCTAGTTTTTCTGGATCATATTGTTCCTTGCCGAAATCCCAGACTTCACTTTGTTGATTAAGTGCTTCGTGTAACCCTAGTTTGTAATCTATATCTAATTTATAATCCATTTTTTATGTTTCTTAATTTGTTTCTTTGTTCTTCGTTATATCTTGGTATGTCTGCTTTAATTCTTATTTGTAAATTGCCTCGTATCTTAGTGCTTACATTGGGCAAGCCTTCACCTTTGCAACTTAGTAAAGTATCAGGTTGTGTTCCAGGAGGTATATTAATTTCTATACTTCTGTTATCAATTGTAATAACTTTAGTTTTTGAACCTAATATTAAATCCCAAGCACTTACTTTAACTTCACATAGTATATTATCCCCGTAGCGTTGGAAGCGAGGGTGATTGCGAATGCGTATTTGTACATTTAAGTCACCTGCAGGCGCATTTGGAATATTTTGTTCACCCATACCTCTGTATCTAATTGTTTGCCCGTGTTCAACTCCTTGAGGTATATCAACAGTTACTACTTTAGTTCTTCCTGTTGGAAGTTGTATTTCCATTCCTATGGTTTTGCCGTGTAGTACATCTTCTAATGTTACATCTACAGCAACATTAATAGGTCGATTTGCTGCTCTTCTTGCACCACCTTGTCCAAAAAACGCACTGAATATATCATCCATTCCACCACTGAATGGTGAACCGTTAAAATTAAATTCAAAATTCTGAGAATTATATCTATGTTGATTAGGATCAGTAGTTCCAAACTGATCATACATCTGTTTCTTTTGCGGGTTGTTAAGAGTTTGGTATGCTTCGTTTATTTGTTTAAACTTAGAATCGTCACCTCCTGTACGATCAGGATGATGAGCCATTGACTGTTTTTTATAAGCCTTTTTTATTTCTTCTTGGCTTGCATTTCTGCCAATGCCTAATGTTGAATAATAGTCCATAATATTAAAGCATCCTCCTTAAGCAATGCTCTAGTATTTAATCTATTTTAGTCGGGTGCGGAAATTTTCTACTTGTCTGATTTTTTAGAAGTACCTGTGTACAGTCCAAACCAAGCAGCACCAGCACCAACTACAATACTAATTAAACCTGATTGTTCCATAGTAGGAGCAGGTAAATTCATATACCAAATTACACACTTGTACAATAACACAATGTATACAGTTAAGAATAGTCTTGGAAATATTCTCCATGCATCAACTGCTTTGGCTAAATGAATTAATCCTTGATATGGATTTTGTGAACTATCAGTAGTTGTTGTATCTACTTCAAGATCAATTTGTACACTTTTTTTAATTGGATCGCTCATTGTGTTTCTACCCTCTTTGTTTTATATACGTATTTATTCAGTTGTGGCTTCTTTTTCGCCTTCATAATATTCACGATACTGTTCAAGTGTTAAACCTTGTTGTATCATATAAGCACGTATCTGTGCGAAGTTTTTAGATAATAATTCGTAATCTTCGTCACTTAAACCAAATAGTACAGGATCTTTGCCTTGCTCTTTCATTTTAGCAAATACTTCTGCTGCATTTTCTGAAGTGATTATAATCCAACGAACTTCCTCTAATTTAGGAGTTTCAGGATTAGCAAGATTAAGAGGAGCTCTTTCTACTTCTGTCTTGAATACATCTAACTTAGATACCGTACTACAACTAGTAAGGAACGTAGTTAGGATTAGCAAGACTAGGACACTCAGAATTGATCTGTGATTTCTTAGTAGCATTGATCTCTTTCTCCGTTAATGGTGCTCCCATAGCAATTTCTACACATCTCATTGCTTTCTTAGTAGCACTGTTTACAACACGTTCAACTGATGTTGGACGTTCTTCGGCAAGTTTTCCTATATCACGGACCTCACCTTGTCCGTTTATCTTATTGAAACGTTTGTCAAGTGCTGCAAATTCAGTTTTTAAAACTCTATTCTGATCTTGAAGTTCTTGATTTGCTTCTAGTATTGCAGTAAAATCTTTTTTCTGTTGTTCAATTACAGACTTTTGTTCAGACACACTGTCTAATAGTTTAGCATTATTTGCTTCGCTTACTGCTAAATCAGACTTCAATGTCTTTACGTACATAAAGCCGCCGCCTGCACCGGCCAACATAATTATAACCATTGCTATTTTAATTGATCCAAACATTATGCTTCCACCAGTTTAATAAAATCGCCAACAGTTTGTACGTTGGCTTCGTCTTCCTCGGAAATTTTTACACCTGTTGCTTTTTGAATAGCAACTGCTAACTCAATAATATCAAACTCGTCAGCACCTAAATCGTCCATTAAATTTGCTTCTGGTACAACTTTAGATTCATCAACACCTAAGTGATCTGCTACTGCTTTAATTACTTTGCTCATCGTTTTCCTCTTCTAAGTAACGTGGATATGTACAAACAACTATTTCTAAAGGTTTGTTATCTCCGTCCGTAAATGTCTCTATTAATCTGCCTTCGTGCTCTCTACCACAATTTTGACAAACTTTCATTAGCCTAGTAGTTTTTCTAGTGTAGCAGGTCCTGCTATCCCGTCAGCAACTAACCCATTTGACATTTGCCATTGCTTCAATGCACGTTCTGTTCCTGGACCAAAGTCTCCGTCAGCGCCAATACCTAATGCTTCTTGCATCATCTTAACACCTTCGCCTTTACATCCTTTACGTAGTACACCGATATCATCTACATCAATGTGTCCTTCGTCTGCACCTAAGTCGTCTGCATCCATACCTAATACTTTAAGTGCATGTGCATAACGCTTTTGGCGATCTTCTAAACCAATGTTGCCGCCATTAATCTTTTTCGTCATCTTAACTACATTGTCTGTATCAGCAATCTCGTTAAGTTTAGTTGTGTCCCAAAACCAACACGCACTTTCAATTGCGCCTGCAGGCGTTGCAACATATTCTGCTGCTTCTTCTGCTGTCTTACCAATGCTTTCGCCAAACTTTGTATAGTTGTAACGACCAGTAAGTTGTTTCAGTCCACGTCCACGGAATCTCCACCCGTCACCTTCATTTACATTACCCATTTTGTATTTGCGATATGTGTCATTGTATACACGGTTAGCAATCATTTCTGGGTTACGAGCATACTCTGCTGCATCTGCTTTTGGAGCATCACCGAAGTAACGTCCAAACACTGCACGTAATGCTTTTTCACTGTAGTTTAAATTTTCTTCTAATTTTTTAAAGCCTGCACTTTCGTGAGCGCACTGACTTAGAAAGTGTGCTACTCTACGTTCTGTTGTAATACCATACTTAGGTAATAGTTCACATAGCGCATCATACCAATTATCAGGATTATCAGAAATAATCTCTCCTAGGTGCGCTTTAGTAAATTCAAATTCAAAACTCATTTTGTATCCTTTAATTTTAGAACCATTGTTTTTGATTCATTAGTGAACAAAAAGTTGTCACCGTATTTTTGAATGTTATAGTCGCCCATAACTTTAGTTAACCAGAAAATTTCTGCTGTAGCGTTATCGTCTACTTGAATATCTTCCATGCCTTCAATTAGTTTGTCATCACCTTCTTGAACAAGTTCAAATTCAACTTTAATATCAAATGGTTTAATTATTGTTATTTTGTTATTTTCTAAAACTAAATCATCCATTAGTGTTTTAGTAAAAAAACTTTTTACTTCGTCAGTTCTAAACTTAGTCATAACCTGTTCGTACATTCTTTTATCTGACGGAATCTTTTTTAAATTTTCTGTAGTGACATTCATGCTGTCTTTATTTTTATAATATTTAAATTTCCAATCTGAAATGTTTGTTAACTTGCTTACGCCAAATACCATTTCCATAATATTTTCTGCAAGTTTACTATTTCTTTCTACTTCAACAAAAATAGAATATTCTCCGTCTTTATTTTCACCTGCACTAACATCTGCATCTAAAACAAAAGGATAACCTTTTTCTATAAACTCCATAAAGTCTTTTGCAGGATTTCTATCTTTTGCTTGAAAAGTTACAACACAAACATCTGGGTCTTCACCCATTTTTGATTTATGTGTATCTACTTCCATCATAGGATAAAACATATCCTCTAAATCGTGTTTTCTCAAACCTTCTTCTAAAACTTTATTGTTGTGCTTCATCTGGTGTTCCTTGTGCAGTTTGGTCAACTGGTTCTGGATTTTGTGTTTGTGTTGAATTTGATAAAATGTCTTGTACTTTATTCTTATCTAAATTTGTATAACCTCTGTCAACATTCTTCATTAATGCTTTAGGCATTTTAATTCTAACCATCCATACTTGATCGTAATCAACTTTACCTTTTCTTGTACCTGGGCGTATATCATCTGGTGTTTTAATTCTTCTTACTTTAGCCATAGCAGTTTCGGCATATGAAACTTTACAGCCATATTCCATTAATCTTTTACCACCTGCAGGCTCTGGCATTTTATCTTTAGCCCACATAAATGTGCATGTAATAAAATATCTATCTTCTTTAGGACCTTCGGCTAATTCGCCATCTATCCAATTGTCAAATACATAAAGGTCAAGTTCGTCAACAACACGCTCAAAGTCCTTTAATAGGTTTAAACTGTTGTTAGAACCGTATATTTGTTCTATATTTGCTATAACGTCTTTAATGCTGGCCATATTAGTCTCCACAAGTATTTATCGTTTTCTAAATGTTATACTATTATTTTCTGCTTACGAACTTAAATAATAGTATGTTCGATAACGGACTTTTTACAATTTACACCCACCCTCACTCCGTTGTTGAGCAGATTTCACTAACGGAGGAAAACCCCTAATATGAAAAGAAAAAACAAAGCCCATGCGGCACATAACTCAGCGTATAACAACATAGTTAACATAAACTCACATAAATCAAAGAGAAAAGAAATAGTTCCTAAGAGCTTAAATCAAAAATTTTACCTACAAAAATTAGACAGCAAGGATAAGCATATAGTATTTGCTATAGGCCCTGCAGGCACGGGTAAAACAATGATTGCAGTTCAATGGGCAATTAATGAATTTCGCGACAAATTATGTGATAAAATTGTAATAACTAGACCTGCAGTTTCAGTAGATGAAAGTCACGGTTTTTTGCCTGGAGATCTAAATGAAAAGATGGCACCGTGGACTCGACCTATTTTTGATGTTTTTTCAGAAAACTTCTGTCAAGCAGAAGTAGAAAGACAAATAAGAGAAGGAGTAGTAGAAATTGCTCCATTAGCATATATGAGAGGCAGAACATTTAAAAACTCCGTAATTATTGCGGATGAAATGCAAAACGCAACACCTAGTCAGATGAAGATGCTGTTAACTAGGTTAGGGGAAGGATCCAAGATGATTGTAACCGGAGACTTGCATCAGGCAGACAGGCCTAGTAACAACGGTTTATTAGAGTTCCTTGAGTTGTATAACAACTTTAGTAATCATCAATATCTTGATATCTGTGAATTTACAAGAGCAGATGTAGAAAGACACGAAGCAGTAAAAGAAATTTTAAGTATATACGGCGACAACTAAGAGTTAACTTTTCTTGCAGGACTGGTAGAACTAATCTATCAGTTTTGCAGGGATTGCCTTAAACAATTTTGTCTTATTTTCTTTGTAGTTCTCTTTAGCGTAGTCTACATAGTTTTCCATAGGCGGTTGTTCGTCTGTAATATTAGGCCAGTTACCGTCTGTGCTGAAATAAAGATTGTGTTTATACCACGGATTGTTTTCATCATCTGTTTGGAAAATTGCTTCTTCAGGACATTCTGGAATACAAACTCCACAATCAATACATTCTTCAGGATTAATTACTAACATGTTTTCACCTTCATAAAAGCAGTCCACAGGACATACGCTTACACAGGTTGTGTGTTTACAATTTATACATTTGTCATCTACTAAATGTGCCATATATCAAACCAACCAATTATAAATTGCTCTCAATGCTAAAAGCAAATACATACCTTCCATTAATGCTCTAGGAGTATCTCCGTCTTTGATACCAAAGTAGATCCACATTGTACAACTTGCACAAGCCACTGACCAACCTATCCATTGTGTATCTGGATTTGCATTTGAAAGAATAAAAGCAGCAATTATTGCTAATAAAAACCCTACCCACCTAGGGCCATTGATGTCGTGGTAGTATCTAATTTTCATAGTCTTCCTAACTTAATTAATACTGCTGCCAAATTAATTTCAGGATCAGCAACCAATGTATGATCTACCAATCCTTGTTTAATTACTAGTACCGCAGTGTCTTGTTTTTGTTCATCACCGAAGATTGAAATATTATCATATAGCCAACGATAAACTTCTTCCATTTCTTCAGCACGTAGTTTGCCACAGAGTAATTGTCTTGCTTCACTAATCTTGCCAGCCTTAAATAGTTCAACCATATCAAACTTCCAGTCTGCTTCGCCTTCATCACCTTTACTAGGAGCATGCAGTTTAGCATCTGTAACGTTTTGTTGCACCATGTTAATACATTTACGTAAGTCTGGATACGTTGCCTTTACATAAAGATCTAATGTTTCTAAATCAACATCAACTTGTTCTTCAACTAGTATTGTTGCAACACGAGCAGTAAACTCTGTTTGATCAATACGCTCCATATGATAGCCTTGACACCTGCTGTGAATAGCAGGAATAATTCTATTAGGATAATTGCAAGTTAAAATAAATCTTGATGTGCTATGATACTCTTCCATAACACCACGTAATGCTGCCTGTGCGTTCGGCGACAAGTAATCAGCCTCATCTAATAGTACAACCTTAAATGGACCAAATGGAATCATTTGCACAAAGTTTGTAATCTTATTTCTTACTTCATCTACACTGTTTGTTCTACTAGCATTAAGTTCTAGTACATCAAACTCTTCAATTCCAAGTTCATTTATAAGAATCTTTGCCATAGTAGTTTTACCGATACCGGCTGCACCACTAAACAATAAATGAGGAATACTCTTTTCTTTTACCCAAAGTTTTGCTTGTTTGCGTTGATTTTCATCTCTAAAAACATAACCATCTAAGTTCTTAGGACGATATTTTTCTACCCATAGTTCTTTCATTTTGCCTCACTTATACGTTTTCTTAATCCACTTGTACTAAATGAATGTTGTCTACTATTATAATGCAATTCTATGCCTTTGTCAACACATAATTGTTTGCCTGTGAAATCTTTAGTTTTGTATTCTTCTCCAACAAAACGTACATCAATCTTATAAGTTAATAAAATATCAACAAGATCTTGTTCTGTAGCATAAGGAATAATTTCGTCAATATACTTACAGCCTTCTAGTTGTACGTATCTTTCAAATACACTTTGGATTGGTTGATTTTTTTCGGGCCTATCTATAGTAGGATCTGTTTGTATTCCAACTATCATAAAGTCACAGTTGGCTCTTGCTTCTTTTAACATAGCAACGTGTCCACTATGAAATAAGTCAAATGATGATGCTGTAAACCCTACTCTCATTTAAATCTCTTGTTTGCTAGTTTACAAGGACTCCAGTTACAATTTCTATCAAATTTACGTTTACAAATTACACATATCATACAGTTCTCCTTCCATCAAATACACATACAAAATAAAGTTCTTCGTTGCCTGCGTGAACACGATGAAACACCCCGTCTTCAATTAGCACAGTATCACCTGCTTCTACATTGTGAATTACTCCATCAAGTTCCATTGTACCAGTACCTTCTAAGAACATATACACTTCTTCTTGTCCGGCATGTTTATGTCCTGATGTACTCTTTCTTGGGTTGAGCCTGGTACTACTTACAACTAAATTTTTCAAGAAGGTATTATCCTTAACAATATAACGATCGTCGGACTTTACAACTGTACCTTCTATATTAGAGTTTTTAAACTTCACGATTTAAAGATCACCTTCTTTTCTGTTTTCAGAATAATGTACGTCAAACTCACCGCCTGGATATCTTGCTTTAAGTTTGTTTACATTTTCTTCTATGACTTCATTAGGATCCAACCCAAGAGCCCGGCAACTACTAATCCAATACCACATAATATCGCCAAGTTCTCGTTTGCAATGAAATACAGTTTCATCGTCCAAAGGTTTACCTTGGAAGATACATTTTTTAACAATTTCACTAAACTCTCCTCCTTCTGATGCAATACCAATTGCACCTGTTAATAATAGAGATGTTTTTACATTAGGATTATTTGCTTCAATATCCTTTGCTCTATAGAACATCTCTGATAGTTGATCACTTTCTTTACTTGTTACTTCTTGTACAAAGTCTTTGTACTTGTTTAAATCTACCTGTGCCAATTGTTACTCCTCTTTGCTTGATAGTTCTTTGAATTCTGGACAACCGTCGTCTGTACAATAATCCTCAGGGATCTTGTGTTCCCAATAGATAAACTTTTCACCTGTTTGCTCGTTAATTACAGGGATACTATATTTGTAGTCATCTGCTGGTTGTTTCCCTACATATTCAAATCTATAGCCTAATTCTCTTTCTTCTTTTACTTGAGAGAAAAAGGCAGCATTATCATACATAAACAAACCTGCGATTGTCATTAGTACTGCTGCGAACATTCTAACTCCTTGTTAGTATTAATATGTTATATTATATAACATCTGTTTACTCTTGTCAAGAGTTATACTAAATATTTTTATAACATTCGTTATCAAAAAGGAGAATCCCATGATTACAAATCTTAACGTAAACCTAGAAGTAGGCCAAGAGATCCTTGTTGGAAAGAACAACGACAAGGCAAAGATTACCAAAATTGAATTCCATCCAAAATCAGGGGAAGTGTCTATAAACACCACTAAAGGGCCTAGGAAGGCTCTTACTTTTAGATTGTGTCCAGAGAAAGTATATAGTTGTTAATTAATTGGCGCCGAACATACCGGCGTCAAAAGTTGCTTTAGAACCGTCCGAATACTCTTGACCGAAGTATGCAAGATCCTTAGGCTCTTCATCTTGCCATGCAAGTATCGAGTCTAACTCAATTTTTTGAATCTCTACTTCTTCGCCGTGTTCGTTTTCGATTTTAAGTTTACGTGTCCAACGACCGTGTGCAATTAAAATCCAATCTCCTACCTCATAAGGATCTTTATTTTCGTGTCCTTTGGCATATACTTGTGCCCAACGAGGTTTTACACCGTGTGCTTTAGCGTCATCGGAATTAATTATTATTCCGCCTGCTGTTGTTGTTTCACCAAAGTGCATTTTATGCACTAATACATCATCACGGATTGCAGTAATTTTACCTTTGATCATATGCTATTGCCTTTCTATGATTTTTTAGATCTATTTACAACTTCTTCTTCAATTGCTCTAGGGTTTTTATCATAGTAATCTTTTAGAATTTCTTCTCTAGTTCTTACTACTTTACCGCCCTTACCAATTTCATCACCGCGAGCATTTACTTTCATATTACCAACTGCTGGTAATGTTTCATTTTTAAGATTAAGTTTTTCCATATCAATCTCTTTGCCGCGCATACTTTTAACTGTTGCCATTTTAGTCTCCTTATTTAAAGAATTCGTTTAGTGGTATATTGTATTTAATCGGATCAATCTTATGGACCCCTAATATGTGAAGCACAAGACTCGAAACACTTGATCCTCTACCTACACCCCATACGATATCATTTTTTCTTAGTGTGTCTATTATATATTTTACTTGTTTTAGTAACATTGTAAGATTTCTATCTTCAAATTCTTTTAATTCAAGTTTAGCTCTTTCTATGTATTCGTTAGTTTTACACTGCATAATAACAAATTTTTCAATATCCATGCTCTTATAACTGTCGGGCATGAACCAATTATTTGTATCTAATTTAGTTTTTGGCTTGGGATAGTCTAGAAATTCTGTTTCTATTCTTTCTAGATATAGACTAGCATCATCAATAACACAGTGTTCCAGTATATCTGGCCCATGTTTTTTGATACCTTGTATTACTTCTTTTATATTATTAGTCGACATTAATTAGTTGATCCAAATCCTTATCTTGATCATTTGTTTTTATAGGTTGCATTGCTCTTCTACGTAATTCATCTCTATATATTGTAACAAATGTTTGGAGTTGTGTCAACAGTTGTCCATTGCCTAAACGTGCGGCTTGGGTATATTTTTTGCCCAATTCGGATATTTTCTGTGTTAATTCAGTTTCAGTAAGTAGTTTTGGGTCTTCTTGGAATGGGTGAAACATTATGCAAATGCGCCGATGTATCTCATGTATATAACTTCTGTACTGTGTCTAAACACTTCAACAATTACTGGATCAGTTGCTGAAGTCAATGTAAGTACAGGAGATCCGCTTGCATATCCTGGAAAATCTTTGCTTTTGATAATCGTACCACCGGAAGTTAAAAAGTTTACAGTTCTTGAAGAACCGTCACTGTATAATTCAAGTGTCACTTTCCCCATACCGATCGGAGTTGCTTCGCCTGTGTACACAGGATCTCCGGGGAAATTTAAGAAGTCTATTGAAATATTTCCGCCTATTCTGTAAATTTGATAATCACCATTTTTATAATCAATAGTAGTAGGTGAAGCATCAACTGCTCCTCCGTCAAATTTACCAATTCTATTGTTTACTAATACAGCATTTGAGATATTATTTAATTCAAAATCATTTGCTTCATCTTTGTACGCAGCATTTGTTAGGATATCTGTAAGTTCATCTTTAGCATTTCTAAGACTTGTTTTAATTGTGTCTGAGTTATCTCTAAAAACTTGAGTATCGTTATCCTGCCCAGCAACTGGGAAGTTTTCATTTATACTTAGGTAGTTTATTAAACTATTATTTGATCTTGCCACGTTATTATCTCCGTTGTATTCAGTATGTATTTATCATATTACAAACTAGCTCGGAACATTTTTCTGAGCAAAGGGTTTATCTTCAGTAGATTTATGTGCTAAATTAGCATGATTTGTTATCTTATCTTGTGGAAATTGTATATATGTATCTTGTATTTCTCCGTTTAGGATATCAATAATGTATCTATCAGCAGTAAAGTCTATAGTTTTAAAGTCAAATGCACTTGATTTTATTCTACTAATAATTGTATCTGCTCGGCCTGGCTTAGTATAACAAAGCACAAGAGCCTTAGTAAATCCAAGTTCATATGTGCTTGTTTGCTGTATACTTCTCATCCATAATGGTAAAAATTCTCTGTCTCTTTCGCCTATACTAGATAACCTTTTCCTCATATTTTTTACTGAATTAGGAAATACTCTTTGTAAATCTGCATCACTTGCATAAGGAATGTCACTATCTATAGTAATATTATCGTAACTTACCAACACTTTACTGTTACTATTGTCTGGAAGATTAATTTCTTCAGATATACTTTTGCCATGCTTTTCATAATCATCGATTAAATCAACATATACTACTTCGTATAAAACTTGCTGTGTAATTGGGTCCTTGGCTTGTGCTTTTTTTAATGCTCCAAATGTAAATCTTTTATTATAGTGATTTCTACTTAATGCTTGTACTACCGGAGAAGCAGCAGTGCTTTCTAACCCTGCAAAAATTAAACTTTTGATTTCAGTTTGTACACCAAAATTACTATCGCCATATCTATAAATATCGTCTGATACAAAAATAGTTGCATCAGTTATAAAGTTAAACCATGCAAGTCTCTTACTTTTATTTTGAAAGGCTTTAACAAAAATATTAGCAAAAGATTTTTGACTATCTGCAACAACTTTAACTGTAAATGTTCTAGTATCTTTAGCCAATCCAGATGAATCAGATGCTTGTACACTAAATGTATATAATTTATCATAGGTAGTAGTAATATCATCAAAGGTAGTATTATACGTAACAGTTCCTGTTGAATCGACTTCACTACTATCTCTATCAAAGAATCTAGTTAATCCTGCTTGATCACTATCAGCAAATTGTGTTACTTTGCCTGTTATGTTTCCATTAGATAAGAAAACTAAACCTGGCGGCAACTCTCCCGACGTAATACTGTAACTAACTATTCCGCCATATAAAAGACTTGTTGCTTCTATTGCTAATTTACTAGGCTGATTAGGTTTAATAATTCCTAAGTCTGCACCTGTAATCCATTCAATAGAACTTTCTATTTCACCTATTAAATCAACAGTGAAAGTTTTATCTGATGTTCCTACACCTAATTCCCAATAAGAACTATTTGCTTCTTCTGGTAATTGGTTAATGTTAGATTCTATACATACATAAACAAAACCGTTATATCTAACTGCTTCGTTTGCTTCATAGAATCTTGTAGAACTCCAATCACCAACAAGTGTGTAATCTTGTTGTGCTATACTTGCAGGAAAATTAACTGCTTTCATAGTAAATTGATAAGTTGTTGTAACAGCAGCCTGGTATGGAACTTTACCTGCTAGTTCACCTGTAGTTGTATCTATAGTAAGTCCTGGCGGTAATGTACTAGGAGTTCCGTCCGGGTTGTTCTCTACTATAAAATAACTTATTACTCCTGATAATGTTGGAGGATCATATACGTCAAGGAACAAAGTTATGTAATTATTTGCTCTATATCTACCAAGATATGAATCTGTAATCCAAAGTGGAACTCTATCACTAGTTGCGTCTGCTTGGAATAAATTTGTATCAACTTGTACTAGGGTATTATCTGCTCTTAAAAATTCTTCTGATACTACATATATTTTGAAAATTCTATTTACAGCATTTAAGCCATCTGTAATTGCAACACCGAATGTATAAATCCTACTTAATTTTTTAGGAACAATTCCCTGTTCACCATAATCATAATATTGATTATCATAAAAAAATGAATCAAAACCTAGACTATTATTTTTTGCAATATCTAGAGGTACTGTATCAAACGAAGCAGTGTCGTATGCTCCGGTAATTGACGTAGCATAGTCTATTGCAGGTATCGGTTGTGTAAAACCACTTATACGTCCTGTCTTAGAAAGTTTTAATCCATAAGGTAATATTCCACTATTAGGTACCAAATAATATTCTAAGTTCTCACCTGCTACAGCATCATTATCTGTTGCTTCTAATTGAAAGTCTACCTGGGCATCATCCATAACAAAATATGCTTGACCAGGACCTACATTTAAAAATCCTTCTTTAGTAATCCATTCAGGAATATCTGCACCAGTTACACTTATTTTAAATGTTCTATCTTTTTCTTTATCGCTGTCATCTGCTCGAATAACAAATCTGTATTCTGTAAATTTTGTAACTTCTGCAGGTGATCCTTTGATAACATTTCCTGATATTGTCATACCACGAGGAAGTTCTCCTGCAATTAAAGAATATTCAATTGGATTGTTTGTATCTGTTGTTGCTTCTATAGAGACTGAAGTAATAATTCTTTCTTCAAGTGTTCCTAGGTCTCCTGCTGGCGTTGTCCATGTCACTGCCATTTGTGGTTATCCTCCTAGGTTAGATCGCCACAGTCGAGGTCGATATCTGATGTAAATGTTAGTGTTCCAAAATCTATATTTGCTGTCTGCATTGCTAACTGTATAGCGTTTGCGTATACTCCATTGATAGAACCAAAATCATAAGTTTGCAAATATTCAGTTACAGGAATAACTGTTTTAAAATTTACTGCACTGCCAGACGTTGTTACTTCTATGTCTTTTACACCAGTTTCAGAACCAGGTGCTGCTATTCCTTGTAGTGTAATTTGTTCGTGATTTGATGCCAACATACTACCGCTATCAGTATCAAATCTTATAAAAGCATCTTCCTGTGTTGTATTAATAGTAAGAACATCTGCAGATTCCTCAATGAGGATTTTTGTACCACTTACAAGTGATTTAAATTCTAAATCATTATTTGTTTTCTGTTTAAATACACCTGCACCAAGTCCACTATTAGATGCTGTAATTGTAAGTCCTGTATTAAGTTCAGAAAAATTAGCATTAACTTTTAGAAACGCAGTTCTTAGGTCATCGCCAAGCCCATCGTTTACTAAGTTTCCTACATTAATTGTTTGTAAATCTGCCATTTTGCTTTCCTATTTGTAATATTTATCCTTATGGAGCACTACTCTTGTACGGATGCCCGCCAGGTAAAATGCCTGTTAATCCCCATTTATGAGCAAGGTATCCTTCTGCTTTTTCAAAATCTGTTATATCTGTGCCGCCTGTGCCAGGAACGTCTGCTACTGTAAAGAATTCTGCCATTCGACCTTGCATTCGTTCGTTGGATCGGTTTCTAAATATTCTTAAATCCATATTTGTTTGTAGACTATTGTCATAGCCATTTATAGCAAATAAGGAAGTACCATCTACTCTAACAGAAATCTGGTTGCCTGTCTTGTTGAATATAGCACCAATAATAACCCAAGTGTCCTGTGGTACAGCACCTGGACTATCAAAGTCCTGGGCATTACCTATGGTTGATGATATCCTGTTGGAACTCAAAGCGTCCAGGTCCAACTCACCGTTGAACGCACTGGCATTGCTTGAACTTACAGCATAGTCTCTTTTTGGACTACTTGTGGTCTCTGTACTCCAGAAACTATCCTGTGTGTCGTTGATCTGATTCCATTGGAATACTCCTACTGCCCAGTGGTTGCCACTGCTGGCTTGTGCAATTTCGTTGGTGGTTAAATCTTCCCCTGACGTAAATGTAAAAACAGTTTTGCCGTCCAGTGTATTTGCTTTATCGGGTAGGCCAGTCACTGTTACAACGGCATTGCCTGCTTTGTCTGCAACT
>Ga0213867_1000353_pt1 | contig 20776 bp, 30 predicted proteins | sample PICome_12_FD_160120 | JGI IMG/M metagenome (GOLD analysis project Ga0213867, IMG submission 160120) | Coastal seawater microbial communities near Pivers Island, North Carolina, United States - PICO540 | ecosystem: Environmental > Aquatic > Marine > Coastal | place: USA: North Carolina... | reverse complement strand
TAAAGTATCCTCTGTCTTCTGCTGTCTTGTAATCAATGGTACTCAAGTTATCCACAGGATTGTGTGGACACTCTGTAACATACACACCAGTGTTGTGTTTTTTACCTGTATCTAGTTTTGCTACACGATGTTCAATCTTGTCAAGTAGAACACTGCGATCAGCAAAGTCGATATCAATATCAGGCATTTATTTTACTCCAATGATATTCGCCTTCTTTAGGCGTATTGCCAATATACTCTTCACCTGTCTCTCTGTCAACCAATTTCCATTTCATAGGTGCTTTGGTTTTTACAACTAATTCAACAGGCTCTTCAAGTTCATATACTTGTACACCATCTTGTAGTTTTCTAAAGTTAGTCATCCTTTATCCTAATGTAAGATCAGCAATTTTTTCAGATCCGCTTCCTTGCAATTTTCCTTTTGCAAAAATATTAAATGCAATAACAATTCTATCTTTGTTTGAATTACACGGACCTACAGAATGTTCTAAACTAGAGGGAAATAGTAGTAACATATTTGTTTCTGGATTAATTACTGTTTCTGTACTATTAAACATATTATTTTCAGTATACTCAAAATCAAAGCAGTGTGGTATACCTGTGTTGTATCCTATGTTTTTATGAAACGTAATATCTCCAGATTCTTTATCACAGTTTAAATAAAGAACTCCTGAAAATAATGAATTTGTATGGTAATGTTTGTTTGCCCAATCATTTTCATTATGTTTAGTACCCCAACTGTTTGTAATATAAAATTCTACACCTTCTTTTATTTTAAAAACATCTGTAACATAATTATTTATATGTGCATTTATGTCTTCTTGTAAACTAGAAAATTCTGGTCGATTCAGAACATATGTATCGTTTGTAATGTATCCATTATCTGTACTAAATCTATTCCATCCTATAGCATCTAATTTTTTTGTATAAGATGACGCAGAGTCTATACTTGTAATATATAATGGAGTAACCCATAACGGCACAACATGAACTGAACCTTGTGTTATCATAATTTTCCGTCTTCTCTCATTTTTGCACGAATCTTTGTAGCACTAATGTTATGAATTTCTTCACCTAAGTCATGTTGTGTAAATGTGTATCCTACACCACGTCCGTAACTAATATCAACAATATTAGGCACTTGCATTATAACATACTCTACACCTTCTGTAAAGTCGTGTTCTGCTAGTCCTGCAACAATGTTTTGGCGCACTTCGTTCCAACGGAATGGGTTATCGTCTTGTGTTGCTGTACGTCCTGCGCCAGCATCTTCACCGACTATGCCGCCAACGTCACGTACCATAATACATACTTGTCCAGTTTCAGCAAGTGCTTTTTTAAACAGTGCTGTGTGTCCATCGTGCCACGGTTGCCATCTGCCTAACATCTGTGCTGTAGGTTTTTTCCAATCAAACATTATTTCTCTCCATCCATTTTTGCACCACTGGCATTAACTGCTCATGTGTGTCTGTAAACCATTCACTAACATGATAATCACAGTGTGGAGGATTAACAAATACTTTGTTTGTATCTTCAAATCTACCTTCTTTAATTGTGTCCATCCATACAGTAAAGTCTGGATCAAATGCTTGTCTTGCTTCCTCTGTAGGACACACAAAATCTGTTACAGCAATCTTTCCTGCCATTACAACACCATCTGCTAAATGACGCATACGTGCTGCTTGACGCATACGTCCTTCCATGCTGAAATCCCAATCGTTGTATTTACTGCGCACATTATCAGCATTAATGTGTACGCCTCCGATTAATTCGGCAAACGGTTTTGCTAGTGTGGTTTTGCCACTGCCTGGCAAACCAAATATTAAAATTTTCATAAATTTGATTCCTTAGCTATATCTTTAACTAGTTGTACATCACTAGGTAAACGCTTAAAACGCATTGCCCAATGTTGTGGATTAATAACATGATAGACCATTTCTAGCTGCTCATCATTAAAGCTATTTAACAATGCTTTTCCAGTCTCACAGTTAAGAATGAGCCATGGAGATATTTTTCCATCTTTAATATGCCATACAGCACGATTTGTACTTACATGCTGAAAGTAATGATTCCATGGTGCAGGTTTATTTTCTTCTGCCCATTCTATCATTGTTTGAACACTACGTTCTAATGCTGTATGCACATCTTCTTTTAGAATAAATTCGAGAACATATTTTTCATAAAGTTCATCTCTTGCCCAGTGATCTAGTTTTACACCACTTGTTACAACATAGTCAATATATTTTTCAGGGTATAGTGGACGTACATTATTGATGAAAGAACCAAACTTAACAAAAGCATTATAGTAAGGACTGGCACAAAAATCGTCATATGTTTTTTCCTTTTTAGTTCCTGCACTTAGTTTATAGAATCTTTGGAATGCATAAAATCCGTGACGTACACGTTTTTCATCTTTTTGTAGTGCTCTACGTTTCTTTTCACACATGTGTACTGCAAGAGTACTTTCTTTCATGTACCCTTTATTACAATATTCGCAGACATAAGGTTTATCAGAATTTGATATCGATGTCATGTTCTTTAGCAAGTTCTTTGAGTTCTTTTTTTGTAGATATTCTAGCAAGTAACTCTACCTCATCTTCCTTCATATTTGGATATAATTTTTTTAAAAATTCTACTTCTTTACTACTAGTACGTTTTAAACCAATCCACGGATGAAATTCATTCTGACCTGTATTTCCACATTGGCATAAGATGTACCATTGTAACTTAGGATGTTTATTACCTAGCACTGCCCAGTTTTTATTGTAGTATTCGTTTGTTTTAAAAACAGCAAGCTCTTGTTTATCTCTATTACCTTTTACACTGCTCATATATCTATTAAGATTCCAAAGGTCGTTCTTAATATCTTTTTTACCGTCTTCGCCTGCTGCATCGTATAAGTCGCGCATCCCGCCGTCGAGTGCAGGTATTAGCACTTTGAATAAATCAAGTTCTTTGTTTGGCATGCCATTCCTTTACATCTTCAGGTGTGTTTATTTCGACTCCATTAAATTGTACACTATAACATGCCATTTGCCAACCATTTTTTAACCAACGTAGCTGTTCTAATTTTTCAACACGTTCTTCTTGTTCTACAGGTAATGTAAGATACATTTGGAGAGCATTACGTCTATAACCGTACACACCCAAATGCCATTCACCATAGCCTGTCATGCCTCTACCAAACCATAGAGCTTGATCATCTGCCCGTACCATTTTTACACTGCTAGGATCATTTTGTTTTTCTTCAGGCATAGTTGTAAACACTGTGCTAATTGGATAATGGTTTAATCCCATAATAGCTTTTTCTATTAGCTCAGGCGTTACATCAGGCATGTCGCCTTGCACATTTATAAACTTATCGTATGAATTAAAAAGATCACTTCTAATTGCTCCTGCACATCTTTCAGTACCGTTTTCATATTCTTGTGTGTCTATGTAGACCTTTATACCCAAAGCTTTGGCTGCCATACCTATGGTTCTGTTATCTGTAAGAACATATGTATCTAAGCCAGTAGCTATACATTTTTCTGCAACTCTTTGTATCATAGTTTGATTGTCAAGTATTGCTAATGGCTTTGCAGGAAATCGTGTACTAGCATATCTAGCTGGTATTAATATTGCTGTTCTCATTGCACCGGTCCTTTATAATTATGTGCTACTATATCTCTTACTATTTGCTCAAAATCTTCTAGTCTAAGCATGTTAGGCCCGTCACTGGGTGCATTGTCTGGATCGGCGTGTACCTCTATGAAGAAGTTGTCAATACCCAAAGCAGAGGCAGCACGAGCAAGCCCTGGAACATAATCGCGATTACCGCCACTGCTGTCACCTTGTCCTCCTGGCTTCTGGACACTGTGCGTGATGTCAAATACCACATCAGCAGAAACATTATCAAGCATATACTGCAAGCCAGTAAAATCAACAACAAGTGTATTGTATCCAAAACTTGTACCTCTCTCTGTAATCCATACTTCTTTAGCACCTTCTGTTTTTGAAAGGATACCTTTTACGTCCCACGGTGCAAGGAACTGTCCTTTTTTAATATTTACAATACAATTTGTAGCACAGGCTGCACGTATTAAATCTGTTTGACGGCATAGGAAAGCAGGAATCTGTAGCACATCTACAATGTCTTTAAGATATTGTATTTGATCAACTTCGTGGACGTCAGTTAGTGTTTTTACATCGAGTGCATCTTTAAGTGTAAGTATATCATGCACAAATGGATGCAAGCCTACACCACGCTTGCCATTTACACTTGTACGATTTGCTTTATCAAAACTTGCTTTGAAATAGTATTCAATACCATACTTATCGCATACACGTTTGCATTCTTTTGCAATTTCTGCACTTTGAGCAAGTGTTTCATGTTGGCAGGGACCTGCAATAATTCTCATTTTTCTTTCCTTATAATAATGTAAGTAATTCTTCAGAACCTATCGGTTCTTTAAACCAAGTATTAAAAGCTAAAGAACATCTTACACTGTTTTTTGTATTTCCATTAACTGCATGTTTTAACCAGCTAGGAAAAATTACTAATAGTCCTGTTTCTGCTTTTACTTCTATAGATTCCCAGGCATACTTATTATTTTCTATATGTTTAGATTCTTGTTCCCATTTTATATACTTTTCAAACAAGTCATTATCTTTATAAAAGTTAATACCTGCGTCTTCTGTAGATGCATTAACATAGTATGTACCACTAAGTATACTATTTTGATGTCTATGAGCAAATGTTTGTTGTGGTATATTGTCGTGTTTTGTCAGCCAACTTTGAGTAAACATTAATTCACTAGAAGTAGCTAGTGCTGTTTTTGCAAACTCCTGTAATGAACTATATATGAAATTATAGGTGTTAGGAAAATGATCTTTGTTATTGTTTAAAAAATTTCTATCTTTAGAAATAACCATATCATAAATTTTGTGGTCCTCAAAATCAATCGACAATAATTCATTATGTTCTTGAATGTTATCGTTTTTAAACATACCAACTGGTGTAGGAAAAAGATCAAGTACCTGCATCGCTGTCCTTACATAGATAGTATAAATTTACAAGTTTACTCATTTGTTTTTTTAATGCTGGATACTTTAAACTAAGTTCCATCATTTCTTGCCATTCTGCCCAACTAAAAAGTTCTCCTTTTAATTTAGAAAGGGCTACCGGATCTCCTCCTATAATCCAACGTTTTACTTCAGGCTTGTCTCTGTATTTTGCAAATATTACACCATCTACGTTTTCGTATATAAGAGGTTCACCTGGCAATAATTTTTCGTTAGGCATTCAAATTCCTATCTATACTTTTATAATCTACTTCGTCATAACTTGTGTTAAAACTTATAATAGATTTTCTATGATTGGAATTTAACATTGGAGATCTATGTATATAATGTCCAGGAAAAGTAAGCAAACTACCTTCTGTTATATTTTTTATTTCTATAATTTTATTTGTTTGTATGTCATATAATTGTGTTGCAAATTCTTCTTTAGGTAACTCTAAAAAATATACATTTGTAAAATTACAACTATGATGATTGTGCCACCCATGAAAGTTATTTTCTGTATATTGCTGAAACCAAAAACTATGTATATGGTATTTTATAAATCCAAGCTGATTTCCAATTTCAGCAACATATGGTGTAATTAGATCTAAGAAGTTTTTTTCATAATCTCTTTTTATATTGTCAGGTCTTCTATAATCAAGATTAGAAATATTTTCAAAATCTGATACAGATGCTTCAACAGACATCTTTGCAATGTCATTTAAAATTGCATCTTTACGTTTATAATGTTTTTTTACATTATTAACATAATAGTAATCAGATAAAGGAAAAACTTGCATTACTTAACTTCTGTACCAACTGACCTTCTAACAATGTCATTGTGATTAAATTCTGCCCAGTATAGTTCAAAAGCGACACCGTCTTCTAATCCTTCAAACTGATGAATAACACCAGGTTTAACTTGTGTAAAGTCGCCTGGACCTAAAATAGTTTCGTCAACTAGATCATAATCCTTTTGCCAAACACGTACAAGCATTTTGCCTGACTCTACAAAGAAGCCATTCCATTTAAACTGGTGTTCATGTTCACTACACTTGTAACCACCTTTGAATTCAATACGATGGAACTCTAGCACACCATTAGCGTGGATTAGTTCAGTTTGTCCCCAAATCTTTCCTGCTTTCATATCTTTCTCCTTAAAGCAATAACGAATATTCTATAACTTCACATTGTCTGCTTATGTCTTTTACAAAGTAGGCACACAACGGCTCTTTACCATCTGTAATTGGAACACTTAACAATTGTCCGTTTTTCATTTTAGGAAAATACCATTTTACATCTGTGTAAAAATTTACTATATCTATTTTAGCAAATTCTGTTTTATATCCAGTTAGTGGATTAAAAAGAAATGCTTCAAACCCTCTGTCATTGATGCTTGTTAATGGTAGTATTTCTAAATCATTGCCGCTTTCTGAGCAGCCTACAGCAATTGACCAATCTACAGGCATAGTAATTTCTTTTCCATTTATTTCTAATACCATTGCAGGTGCACTAAATGATTCTAAAAATATTAATGGTATAAAAAAGAAATCTGGATTTTTTGGATCCGAATTATCTAATACACTAAACCGTATGTCGTCATCTATTTGTTCTGGCAAATTTTCTAAACTAAAGCATTCATTCTCTAAAGTTAAAATTCTCATAATTAATTCCAATCCACTTTTTCAATTGTGAATGGGTACTGCGCCTCCTTGTAAAATTTCTTTCTTTGGGTAAGGTGCCGCTTCGCAAACTTACAAGTGCTTGTAAGATCCCATATTTGCACGAAGTCTTTGTCCTTTGCCTTTCTAACGCCTCTACCGATAGATTGTATTACACGAACAAAAGACTTGCCAGGCTCAATGAGGACAAGATTAAAGATACGAGGTATATTAATACCAACCGCCGCAACACCATAGGTAGCAATGACCACCTGATTATCGCCCGTGTTAATATCGTCATACGCATCTTTTCTATCCTTTAGTTTTACGTCTCCTTTAACAAAGACTGATCCTGGTATTAGTTCGTGGAGCATCTCGCCTGCTGAAATACGATCTACTAGTATTAGTGTGTTGCCTGATTCTTTTACTGTGTTTAATAATTTGCCTATATATTCAATTCTTGCTGTATTTGTTGTTAAATATTTTAATTCTTCTTGATAATTGCTGTGTGCTACTGTATCCATTAGTTGTACAATATTCACATGCACTTGTGATAGCACACCTTTGTCCTGCAATTCTTTTGCACTAATCTGTCCAATAACAGGCCCTAAACTTGCGTGTATGCTTTCAAATTCAAAACGTTCTTTGGGCACTGTACCAGTTAGTCCCCAACGTATAGGAGCGTTGCGTAGGTTGCGTGTAAGCAAGTTCTTAAGAACTTCTGCTTTAGCTTGGTGTACTTCGTCGACAATTATCGTGCTCACACCGTCTAAGAACTCTGCTAGCGATAATACAGCAGAACCATCTTTATGCTTCTTGTCAAGTATGTTCAAACTTTGCCAAGTGCATATAGTGTGAGTCTTACCTAGTTCCTTTCTGTCTCCGAAGTACACCCCTACGTCTAACCCACAATTGATATAGTCTTCTTCTGTCTGTGTAACTAACGATTTGTTAGGCACAATTACAAGACTACGTCCGTATGGCTCACTTATGTGTGACAGTGTTGCAGTTGTAATTGTTTTACCTGCACCTGTTGCAATCTCTTGCAAGCTCTGTGGGTTTTGTAGAAAGTTGTTAATTGCTTCAACTTGATAATCACGCAGAATGATTTCTTCACCTTCTGCTGGATGTCCTTTGGGCCATACAACGCCTTGGTCTGCCCAGTAACGTTCTGTAATTGTAGGAAAGTCAAGTTTTACAGGATGTCGTCTATCTTCAATATCTACTATTTGAACTTTATTTTTTTCAAGTACTGAAACAATAGTATCAAGATGATTGACATACCCAGTACCGCCAATGCCAAAGAAAGCAACTTTGCCATCCCAACGCCCGAGTTTATACTGAGGCATATATCGTGCGTAAGGCACTTCGAACTTGAGAGCATTCGCCAACTTTCTGCGTACATCAACTTCTAGTCCTTCTAGTTTGATGTTTACTTCATCTTCAATTATAAGTTTACAACTAGACATAGTAACTTGAATACCTTCTAAGTGGACTTATTTCATTATCATAAAATATTATTAAGTCACAATAAGTTTTTATATATAAATCTAAATTTCTATTTGTTTTACTATTAAATGAAACTGTTGCAATAGGTTTCCAGTCTGCTTTAAATAAAACTTTTGGAATTTTGTTAACACTAGTATACACTATCTTTGTAGAACTGTCAACCCAATTATTAATTTTATAATCTTTAACCATTTGATTAAATTCTTGGTCAGTTCCTTCAAGTCTAAAAATCGCACTCTGCTGTTCAGCAGGTATAAAATCTTTATAAAAATTAAAAGTTTGATGTAACTGTTTTTCGGCATGTATTTCGTCGAGTACAAATAATAAAGGATACCTATTTAAATCATTTAGTGCATACAGTACATCATTTAATTTATATTCATTAGGTCTAAAAAGTACATCTCTGTTTTCTCTTAGAGCAATAGTTTCTTGTAAAGTGCCTTTTTGATTTGTATATGTAAAATTTGTTATTCCGTATCTATTCCTACGATCAATTAATTGTAAAATATTGTTTTTAGAAATTTCGCCAATTTCGTTAGCAATTAACTTTTTAGCATTTTGGTTTACATTTACTAATTGATGATTTTTAATCAGAGGAATATATTCCTCTTTCAAATTCTCTATTATTTTGATTTTTTCATAATAGTCTAAGATATCTTTTTCAATTTCAAAATTAGAATTTGAAAAGGCTTCTATAATAGACTTTACATTTTTTTCATTAAACTTAAAATAATGTGAATGTTCACCTTTATGATGTATGTAATCTCTTACAGCTCTAATACTGTTAATTTTCATTATTAAGGCTTTACTAAAAGGAAATCTTACTTGTACCCATGCCCAGTCGCTTTTGTAACTTTCATAAACTTTGTCTTGATATACGTCTGAAGTTTTAACTAGTTTAATAAATTTACTTCTATCAATTTGACGCAACGGCTGTCTAAGTTTTTCTAGAGCAAGATCAAAATTATATCCTAGCTCCATAAAATCTTTACGATAATGAAGTAATTTTTCTTGCATTAAATTAAATTGTCTATCTGTTAAAGCAGTGCCTCTAAAAGTTTGTCTAGCAATGCTGTGCATGATAGTTGCATCATTAGATTCTATTTTTATCTCAGGCTTTAATTTTAATCCTGCAAGTATTTCAAGAAGATCTTCGATAGTTTCAGCTATAATGTTCATAATACAATTATAGCTTAATGTAGCTTAGATGTCAATCGTTTTAAAGGCAATCCGTCAGCTATTTCTTCAACTGTGTATTCGGTCCACGCATAATCGTTTAGCCATTGTGTTCTGTCTGGTGTTTGAGGATAATTGATCAGTTCCAAGTTGTGTCCTGCTACAGGATAAGCAAGAGAAGAAGGACCAACAATAGCAGGAACCCCGTTGATGACACTATGAATCCCAGGATTGCTGCTCCAACTAATAGTGCAATATACATTATCAAAGCCCATATCAAAATCGTCATATGTTCCACCTATGTGTTTGGGTTCTTGTCTTACAACATAGCGCAACCCACGTTCTATGTGTTCTAATCTACAACGTGGATGCGGACGGAATACAATTGGACGGTCTGTGTGTTTGCGTATAGTATCATATGTTTCTAAAAACCAATTGCTCATTCTAGGCATATTACGCCATTGCAAACTTTTATCGTGTTGTCCGCATATTAAAATATATTCTCCAGACTTTCGCCAATCACCAAGGCGCAAACCCAAATGCTCTGCCCTAGTATTATCGTTGTCGGAAGGACCAAAATAAGCATCTCTATTGATTCCATTCAAACCTACTTTCCATGTTGTTCCACGTTTTATTCCACCTACTTCTAAAACTATTGTAGGTTTATTAACTTTCCTATTGCTTTCCCAAATTAGTTTATTATTTGCCATTCTGCCATTCCAAAGAACACTCCAGATGACATCTATATCACTTTTATTATCGTTATAAACTACAGTATGCCCTGCTGACTTCAAACTATCTGCAAAAGCTTGAAATACTGGCTTACTATTAAGTGCGCCATAATTTGTCCATAAACTAAATCTCATAGTTAAATATTCCTATATGCTATTTACAAAGGTTTTCAATGCACATTTTTATAACTGGAATTGCTGGATTTTTAGGTAGCCACTTAGCTGATAGATTTTTAGAATTAGGTCATAGTGTGTCCGGAAATGATACACTAATTGGCGGCTATGAAGATAACGTAAATCCAAATGTTGACTTTTACAAAGTAGACTGTTGTGACAATTCTCGAATGGCAGATATAATGTCTGGTACAGATATTGTAATTCACACTGCTGCTACTGCACATGAAGGTTTAAGTGTTTTTAGTCCAGACTTTATAACTAGAAATATTTTTCAAGCATCTGTATCAACTATCAGTGCAGCAATACAAAACAAAGTAAAAAGATTTGTCTACTGTACAAGTATGGCACGATACGGTGATCAACAAGCACCTTTTACTGAAGACATGACCCCGGCGCCTGTTGATCCGTATGGCATTGCAAAAGTTGCAGGAGAAGATGTACTTAAAGCATTATCTAACACTCACGGCATGGAATGGAATATTGCTGTTCCGCATAACATTGTAGGTCCTAGACAGCGATACGATGACCCTTTTAGAAATGTTATGAGTATAATGATTAATAGAAATTTACAAGGAAAGCCTAGTATAATATACGGAGACGGACTTCAAACAAGATGTTTTAGTTATGTAGACGATTGTGTTGACTGTTTACAAGAAATGGCATTGAATAGTAATCTAGTAAGCGAAACTATTAATATCGGACCTGACGAAGAAACTATAACTATTAAAGAATTATCAAAGCTAGTAGCAAATGAAACAGGATGTAATCAAGAACCTATACACACAACAGATAGACCGACAGAGGTTAAACATGCAATGTGTAGTAGTGATAAAGCAAGAAAGCTTTTAGGATACGAGACAAAAACTAGTTTGCACAGCTCAATAAAGTTAACAACATCTTATATAAAAAATAGAGGAACACTTCCGTTTAAGTATAACTTTCCTCTAGAAATAATAAATGAAAAAACTCCACTTACCTGGAAAGACAAATTAATTTAAGGAAATATAATGAGTAATATTACTGTAGTAACAACATTTCATAAACCAGGATTAGATCTTTATGGACAAAGATTTTTAGACAGTTTTGCAGAACGTGTAGACAAACGCATAAAATTATTAGTATATGCTGAAGATTGTAGCCCAAGTGTAGATCCTATGTGTGAAAATATTACAGTACTAAATGCTAAAGAAGCACTTCCTAAACTAAATGCATTTAAATCTAAATGGGGTAATGTTCCTTATGCTAATGGAGATATAACCAATCATCCTGCAAGACGAGGCCGTAAAGACTGGCAGAAAAAATTTAAATGGGATGCTATAAGATTTGCTAACAAAGTTTATGCAGTGTTTGATGCATGTGAGCGTAGCGAAGATTGGTGCGTATGGATGGATGCTGATACATTTGTACATAGCGATTGGACTTATGACCAATTTAAATCACTACTACCAGAAACAAGTTGGATTACATATGTAGGAAGAGGCAAAGGATCACAAACTTGGCCAGAGTGTGGATTTTACGGAATGAATTTAAAAGATAATACTTGTAAAGATTTTCTAAAAGAATTTGAACGTATGTACGAAGACGCAGAAAATGGTATGTTCAAATTAGTCGAATGGCATGATAGTTTTATTTTTGGAGATATTGTAAATCGTATGAAATTGCTTCGTCCAAATGTATTAGATTACAGTGCCGAAATGTATCTAAAGGAAGCTAAATCAGGTGGTGGTGGCCATCCTTTAATTAACACTGTGTTAGGTAAATGGATTGACCATATGAAAGGTGATAGGAAAGTTACCGGAAAATCTAAAACTTCTGATATTATGGTTAATAGAAATGAAACATACTGGCGCAGCTAATTTTTATAGGTCTTCACTGTTACTTCAGACAATCTCTTTGCGATAAGATCTTTAGTTTCGCCTGTCCATTCTCGACGCAATTGTTTTGGCAATTTACTTCCCCAATGTACTACGCCTACAGGATAAATGTGTAAACCTTTGCCATAGTCAGTATTCATTATTTTATATGAAGGATAGGTAGGAAACATACTTTCTACAGCATGTCCGTCATAAGATTTACGTAGATCAAATATGCCGCCGCTATCCCAAATGTTTTCATAATGGTTTGTCAATTCGTCTAATTGAGGGTGATTAACATCAATTACAATAAATCCACTATCGTGTAACCTTGATTGAGATCTACCAGTTGCCCATATGTATCCGCTTGCTTTAAAGTTTTCTAGCTCTTGTTCGAATAATTCATTGTCAAAATCTAAAACTTCTATATCAGTATCAAATAAAACTAAAAAGTCACAGTCTCTTAGATTACGCATTGCCCATACTTGTGCTTGCATCTTGCGCCAAAAGTTATTGGTCTTTTTTCTTTCCTTTTGTATTTTCCAAAAAGGTGCATTATAATTACCAACTGCTCTCCAATCTACTACTGTGAGATGGTCGTCTTTAATTAAGTTGCTATCATGAACAATATATTTTGCTCCGGGTAATTTACTCCAAGATGGTAAACAATACTTTGCAATATATTCATAATATTTTGCATCTGCTAATCCTGACCATATAATTTTCATACATATTTCCTTATGTGTTCCCATGCAATGCCATTTGATAGTTCAAAAAAGTTATAATGACTCATTGATAATTTTTCAATCCACTCTTGTCTTTCATAAGTTTTAGGATTTTCTATATCTTTAAGTTGAGTATTAGATACAGGAAATGCTTGACTAATTTTTGGATTTGGGTCAGTAACAAAAATAGGCACGCCTTCTATAGCACTAGCTACACCCGGACTGCTATTGTATGTAATTGTTGCCCATGCATTTTGCAAATCGTCAGTTAACCGTTCCTTGTTACTTATTTTCCATCCATTATTTCTAAGATAGTTTCTTGCATGTTTGTCACCAGGATGTCCTCTAACAATAATAGGTCTATCTGTATATTTTCTTAATTCTTGTACAGTCCCTTTTACCCATTGAACAACGTCTAATCCTTGCATACTCCAACCGCCATTGCGCTGTGTGCAAATTAGGATATGATTGCCTGTTTGCCTCCAGTCTTTAAGGTGTATGTTTAAGTCTTTGCTTATCTTTTTCCATCTTGCTGGATTTACTTCTGAATCAAAATAATTACCTGTAGTTGGAAAAACTCCATTGAGGCTATATCTAAGGTATTGCATAGGATGAAGTTTGCCTACATTATAATTGAATAAGTTACTGTCTACAATAATACAATTGCCTGCTTCTGCTGCCTGTTTTCTAAGACGTAAATGAGGTGTATTCGGACTACCTTCATGTACCCAACCTTGGATTACACCTACATCGCATTTGACAATATTGTTGCCATTATGAACAATGCCTATGTCGCCTTTGACTTTTACACCGTCGATAAATCTCTTGAGGATTTCTAACTTATGTCCTCCTTTGTGAGGATTAGGTATTCCTGCTGCATATGCTACTACTTGTTTCAAAGCATCCCCTTTACATCTGCCCAATATTTTTCTGTAATGTTTATGCATTCATCTAGAGCAGTGGTATGCACTTTCACAGTAGGAATTAAATCTTCTAATTTTGTTCCTTTCGCTGCCATTGCAGGTGATGGTCTCATATAATAAAATTTAGTACTCCAACTGTCCTGTACAATAACTTTTTTACCTAACAACATACCCCAGTAAGCACCATGATAACTGTTAGTAATAATAACATTTGCACTACCTAACAATTCTATTGTTTGTTCTATATTAGCACCACTATTAACAAATCTTGGTATACTATATGGACCAAAGTCTGTAGACTTTAGCAATTGTTTTTTGTGCTCAAACCAAATTATTTCGTTTTTTATAGGATACTTTTTACGTAATGCAGGATGCATACAACTTGCACATGGTACATAAGGATACTGTTGGTTAAAATCTCTTATTCCTAGTTTGTCAAAACATACTAACCAATCAGGATATTCAATTCCTTTTGGCCGTTTGCCTGCATCTGCATTGTGTCCTATACCCCATGCAATTCTAGGAGCATTTGTACTTTGTTTTAATTGTACAATATAATTTCTAACAAGTTCCTGTAATTGCTCCATAAATCGAGAGCGTAATTGTGTATTATTAGGATCACTTACATCCCATGCATTATTAGCAACTTGTAATAATTGATTGTAATCGTTTGAAGATAAGACTCTTTTAATCGAATCTCCTATAAAGTCATTAGCAATTAGTCCGCCACCGCCTACTATAATAGGTCTATTATGATCGTATTTTGCAGAATGTAATTCTGCTACATCTATTACATCATACTTACCTGGCATAAAATACCTTAGTGGGTCGCTAGCCATATCACCTACATTATTTTTATCTAGTCTATGAACTACTATTGGCCTAACCATCTTTTTATCCTTTTAATAATTTGTATGCACTACCATTTTTAAATTCTTCTATATGAAATTGACCATATGCTAAATGACAGGCCCATTTATATATTTTATCGTGATCTTGTTGTGTTGGGTCTTCAATCAGACTCAGATCTTTGTCACATACTGGATCTGCTGCTGTAGGTGCCATCGTAAATGCAGGCACTCCATATAACACACTTTCAATTGCGGCAATGCTTTGATAAGTTACTAATGCATGACAATTCTTTAAATCATCAAATATAGTTTTTACAATACGTTCTGGTCTCGATGCTTTGTCTCTAATCCTAATAGGTCTATCAGTATGCTTTTTTATTTCAGCCACAGTCTCAGATACCCAGTCATCTCGTGAAATTCCGTAAAATTTACATGGTTTCTCAGAAGGTGTTACTAATAAAATATGTCTTCCTGATTTTCTATTTTCTATAGGATAATCCAATGACTTCCATCTATCATCAGGTCTATCTATTATATCACTATGCTGCACATCATTTTTTACAATTCTATGCCAATATTTCCATCCGTTAGGATTATTTGCAGACTTGTAGTTTCCTACATATCCGCTATCCATGTAATAAAAAGTATGTTGATTTTGCCAACACTGTTTTATAAGTTTCCTTTTACCCATACTTCTAATTAGTATAGGATTACTACCATAGTCTGAATCATAATCCTGTATAGGAAGTCCAGCACCTTTGGCAAACATATTGACATATTCGTCTGTAAGATTTTTACTTAAACATATCATATAGTTCTTTTTTCCAAAGTTCGTTAAACTCACAATCCCTGTAGTTTTCAAACCATGGCCCGCCTTCTGTGTAATGTATCAAATTGGGTGTATCAATGTCATCATAAACACCAACAAGATAATTCCAAGTGTGGTCCAATTCTCCAATTTCTTCATCTTTTAACCAACTAAATCTGTGTAAATATGCTCCGTTTATTTCAGGATCATTAACTAGATCCATAGTAAGTTTTGCATTACTAGGATGCGCACAGTTAAACAACATCACACTACTCCAATTCTTACGTGGATAGATAGTTTGTTTTTGTCCGTCCATCTTTGTGCCTTCTTTGGGTGTGTAATCATGCTGTACACACATAACTGCATACTTGTCGTCTGCTTGATCAAACAGCTCTTTAATATCGGTTGTAAGAATCATATCACAGTCCATAAACACAGCCCAACCTTTAAAGTTCATAAGTTCTGGTATAAGGAAACGTGTGAATGTAAACTCTGTACTTGCTAGTTTATCTATTGGTCTTGTATACCATCCTGCGTCACGTAGTTCCTGTTGTTTTAACGGACGTACATCAGCTAATTTGCTCTTAGTTTTAATACTGTGTTTACAAACTTGATATGCAATATCTTCTCTAGTGTCATATCCTACAAATACTTTCATTAATCTCTTCTTTCAATATCTTCTTCAGTAAGTTCGTTACCCATCCAAACTTCAATTACACGAGCAGTAATTTCGTCATTATTAACTGCCTTATGCCAGCACAGTGCAGGTATATCTATACTGTGTCCTTGCGGCACTACATATGTACGTTTTTCTTCGCCGTCGTACTGCAACGTTATTTCAATATTACCTTCAATAACATGCCAATGTTCTGAACGATTAAAGTGTCTCTGATCGCTAAGGGCTTTACCTGCGTCAAATGCAAGTTGTTTTACTTGCCAGCCTTCGCCTTTGTCAAGCACAGTATATCTACCCCATGCACGTTCTGTAGTAGGCTGACTCCATTCTTTGAGTATCCAACTGCTTGAATTCTTTTTGTCTTCGCCGCCTACTCCGAACGCAAACTCTACATCAGGATGATCTCCCCATGTTTCGTATTCTGGTGTTGTTGTATTTGTTCTATCGCCACCGTTGGCAAATATCAATTTCCAACTAGATGCCTTTGTTGATAACACTTGTCCTATAGCAAGGCATGCTGTATTATCACTGTCGTCAAATGCTATAACTTCATCGACACATTCTAATGCTTCAATAATAGCAGCCCGTTCTTGCATAGGCATAAACGGACGACCTTTTTTGCGTGTTAGCCAATCATCTGAGTTAAGACCAACTACAAGATGATCTCCTAATTCTCTTGCTGCTTTGAAATATGCAATATGTCCACTGTGCAGAGGATCAAATCCGCCTGTAACTAATACTACTTTCATAATGATATTTATATGCTACTATAACTCAAAATTGTTTATTTGAATTGCTTTACAGAAGCTATATTATTTTTTCTTATATTTTTATACTGCGCTTCTATTTCATTTACGTCTATATTAGAACGACAATACTGTGATTCAAATAGTCGCATAATCATTGCTAAAATATCAGGATGAGGATGTCTATTGTCTTCGGTAAATTCATTAACAAATAATTCTTTTACAATTTCATAAGAAGGCCAATAAAACAATTTCTTATTCAAAAGGTCTTCATTGTCTCTTATCATTTCATCTAGTGCTGCTCGTAGAACACTTTTACTAACTGAATTTGCAGTAAGGCAACTTACAGGCCTAAACGTTGCTGCTAAAGGTACGGGTGACATAGTAAATAGAACTTTTGCATTTGGAACATTGTCATTTATATAGTTTAATATTTTTTGTAAAGCATCTTTAGATTCTGCCATACTACACACTTTAAATTGATGTCTTGCTGGATCGAATTTATCTTGCGGTATTGCACGCCAAAAATATTCATTAGTTACACTATCAAACCATACTTCTGATAATCCTAAAGTAATAATAAAGAAATCAGTATTTAAAAATATTTCCTTAGTTTTCAACCTAATAGACTCATCGTATTCAAATGTTTCCGCTTTATATCCATGCCATAGTTCCTGGCTAGGAACATGTCCATCAAATGCCCAACGAAACTGTGATAACAGAGCATGTACGTTTACTAATCCTTCTCCAATACTGCTAATATAAACTTCAGTATTTTTATCTTTTGATACATTATATCCAACTGTACTTAGATGTTTAGAAATATTTGCAGCAAAACAACTTCCAAATGCTGTAATTTTTGTATCATGATCTATTAATGGTTCTTCAGGAAGCCAGCCTTTTAGCACATAATTTTGTAAGAAATCCTCATTAGCAAAATCTTTTTTATAAGGATTAAAGTTACAATTTTCTCCTCTATAAAAAGACCTACTTGCACTCTTACCTTCTTGTTCAAATATTCCGTCCATTTTTAATGCCGGCTGACTTATTAATTTTGATTTTCCTAAACGTTTATTCATATTGTGCTCTCCTAAAGATATTTATTATAAATAATTTTACTATGATTATTTCTCCCAAATACAAATTCATTTTTATAAAAACACAAAAAACAGCAGGGTCAAGTATAGAAAAAATATTACTTGATAAAATTGCAGATGATGAAAATTTAATATTTGGAGGTATGCCTCCTGAAAATATGAATCCTATTAATTTAGATGAAGTTGCAGAACACAGAGGGAGAGTGTTTATCAGTAGAAGATTTCCTAATGCATGGAAAGACTATTATCGTTTTACTGTTGAAAGAAATAGTTGGGACAAAGTTGTAAGTTACTATCACTGGGTCAAAAAACGTAATCCAAAAAGAACAGCAAAAGGGTTTGACACATTTGTAATGGATGGTAAGAAAACACCTTACTTAAAAGATTGGGAAGAATATACCTACAAAGATAAACCTGTTGTAGATTTTACTATTCAGTATCATAACTTAAATGATGACTTTGCAAAAGTAATGAATACTTTAAATTTACCTTATAACAACGAATTGTTAACTACAAAATTAAAGGGCGATTTAAGAACAGAACGAGATTATAAAGTATATTACAACGACATGACAAAGAATAGGGTAAGTGAACTTTATAGAAAAGTAATAGAAGAATTTAACTACGTTTTTTAATCGACTTTATTTCTTTTGCATTTAATGTCCAAATATTAACTGCTTTCTTATAATTAGATTCTATTTTTTCTTTATAGTTTTCTTTGTCATGTATGTCGTTATTTTCAAAAACATGAAAATCTCTTTGAAAGTTTTTTCCTAACGGTGTTTCATTAAAAACTATAGGTAAGCTTCTTGCAAACATACTTTCTATAAATCTGTATGTCCAAGCATTATCATGTGACCACCACTTACCTGCCCAATTAGGACATAAACTAAACCAACTGCTTGCAAGTAACTGATAATATTCTGTATCGAATCCTGCTTTGTTTGCACGTTTTCTTCCTACCATTGTATCAACTACTTTACTATCTGGTCTTTGTACATATTTTTGCAAAAGTTTAGTTCTATGATAATCGGCACTTCCGGCAGTAAAACCACCTTTAAATCCATACAAATACTTTTTATCGTTATTAAGCTGATTGCACTGAGTCAAAAACGATTTAGGATATTTTAAGTTAAGTTTTACACCATTTACATAATTCCATCCATTTTGATGATCTATGTTAATTGTATAATTTGTAATACCAGCTTCTTGTACAGCTTTTTCTACAAGCTGGTATTGCATAAATCTTTTAATGTCTTTTTTCATTAGCTAATATCTCAAATTGTTCTTTAATAAGTGTGGTGTTATATTCAGCATCAAAAAATTTAGGACTTTCTATAGTAGATCTCTCAGCATTTTTTATTCCTACAGATTCAAAAAAATCATAAAATTTTATGTCATCACCTTTTAATTTATTTTTTATTTTTACCCATGCACACGGAATACCATAAGCAATTGCTGTAATACAACCGTGCAGTGAGCTAGAAATAATATATTCACACTCTGTTATTTGTTTCGCAACTTCTAACGGTTTCTTTGTTTTTAAATTTATAACATTATAATCTGGATAATTTTGTTTAGTATATGCAAAATCTATTATATGAGGTGCAATGCCGATTTTATATTTCTTTGTACTAGGATTAACAATTTCAGGCAATAGTAACGCAGCATCACCGTAGATATCAGGGCATTGACCGCCTTGTAAAATTACTTTATCTCTTGTAAGAGGTCCTCTTACAAATTTAAAAATAGCATTTGGATTTATTCTATCGTTTTTTGAAATAACTCCTGATCCTAATACTATGGTATTTTTCTGTGCTCTACGTATAATAGATCCTATACATATAGCATCAAAAGGTTTACTCAAACTAGAAACCCAATGATGATTTATATTATAATGATCTAAAATATAGGGAGTAAGTATGTCACCATAATTACCTGCATACCCGTCTAACCACCAAACACCTAAACTCATAGTACAGCATCTTCCATTCCTGCTACTCTAAGCTTAACTACATTTGTAATCTGCCATTGCTTTTGATCAAGACCTTTTAAGAGTCCTAACCATTTGTTACGCATTAGCGCAAACTCGTTGATGATCTTTTCATAGTCAACAACGTCTGCCTCACCGTCAACGTATTTTTCAACGTCACGGCTAGACAGAGCTCGTTGATAGTTTTCTAAATATTTTTTAAAGTACGAGCTACGCAATCTACGCAGCTCGATGTTTAAGTAGTTGAGGATTGCTTCAATTTCTTGAAGCTGATTAAAACGATGCTCAACGATACCGGGCATTTCTGCCGCGGCACGTTCAACATTACCTTTTAATTTTACTTCGGATCTTGCATTCACAAGTTCATTTTCAAAATATTGTATAGCATCTGGAATCTTAGAAACATCTCTAGATACTTGAGAATACCAACCCATTATCACTCCCACTCATCTTCTTCACCATACCAGTCTTCTTTATCTGTGTCTACTTCTAGATAATAACCGATTGCATGATCAAGATCAGAATCAGTACCGAGCAATTCTTTAAATGTTTCGTCACTAATACCGTAATCAGCAAGCAGATCTACAAACTTTTCTGCAACAACATCTACTTGCTTTTTATCTACGTATTCTTTAAACATCATCCAAACATCGGCAATTTGTTCTTCATTCATTAGGCACAATTTCCTCGTTAAAGTTATTTTCCGCTACTTCTTCGTCAGCTTCGTCGGTATTTACCACAGAAGCCTCTCTAATTAAGTAATCTGACATAACCTTATCGAGTAATTCGCCACTCCAATTTTTTCGG
>Ga0213867_1000352_pt1 | contig 20788 bp, 16 predicted proteins | sample PICome_12_FD_160120 | JGI IMG/M metagenome (GOLD analysis project Ga0213867, IMG submission 160120) | Coastal seawater microbial communities near Pivers Island, North Carolina, United States - PICO540 | ecosystem: Environmental > Aquatic > Marine > Coastal | place: USA: North Carolina... | reverse complement strand
TGATCTCATTCGAAAAGTCTTTGCCGATGTACCTGAAGCGCGACTGCGTGGCTATCATGCGGGTACTTTTTCTTTCAATACCCAAGGAGGGCGCTGCGAACACTGCAAGGGCAGCGGAAAGCTCAAATTAGAAATGCATTTTATGCCCGATAGTTATGTGCAATGTGAACACTGCCAGGGACGCCGCTACTCCGCTGAGCTGGAAGGGATTCGTTGGAACGGACACAGTATTGCGGACGTGCTAGAAATGAGCTTTGAAAAAGCCGCCGAATTTTTTAGTTTTCACCGCGAGCTAAAAGACTTGATGCAGCTGATGGTCGATACCGGACTGGGTTATTTAAAACTAGGACAAGCTTCGCCCAGCTTATCGGGTGGCGAGGCTCAGAGGCTGAAACTCGTAAGTGAACTGGCCAAAGGCCGCCTGCGTTTTGAGGAAAAAAATTCAGCACAGCGCGCTGGTAATCTCTACCTGCTAGAAGAGCCCTCCATAGGCCTGCACCTGAAAGACTGCGAACGCTTGATTCAACTGCTCAATGAGCTCGTCGATCAAGGACACACCGTGATCGTCATTGAACACCAGCCCGATCTGATCGCCTCCGCTGACTACGTAATCGAGCTGGGACCCGAAGGCGGCGAACAGGGCGGAGAACTCATTTACCAGGGTACCGTTGCAGAACTGAAACAGCATCCTCTAAGCGCCACCGGCCCTTTTTTAACAAATTGACAGACTGGTCAGGTCCGAATTAAAACGCTTTTTATCGTTTTTTGTCAGATCCTCGCAATAGCCACCTCCCCCTAAATATTCTATGTTTTCTGCTGTAAAGACCTTAAAGCTCTGCTTACTCGCGCTAGCACTCATCACCAAGCTGAGCGCCAAACTTGAGATTCCGTCGATTTTTGGCGACTCCATGGTTTTACAGCAAAATTCGGAGAACGCCATCTGGGGCTGGGCAGATGCTGGAGCCACGGTTGAGCTCCTCTGGCAAGATCAAAAATTAAAAGCTCAAGCCGACGCTGATGGCTATTGGCGAGTGCAGCTGACCACGGGAGCCGCCAGTTTTGATCCGCACACTCTGCGCATTGCGAGTGGTCCAGCAGAGCTGCACATTTCCGACATCCTAATTGGTGAAGTTTGGCTCTGCTCCGGCCAATCCAATATGCAATGGACTGTGTCGAATTCGGCGGATGCGCAGCTGGAAAAAGCGGCAGCACACCACCCGGCGATTCGCATGATCACTGTACCCAGAGTGGGGACGCAAATTCCTCAGAAAGATTTTAAAGGTAATTGGCAGCGTTGCACGCCCGAAACGGTCATTCAATTTTCTGCGGTGGCCTATTACTTTGGACGCCAACTTCACCAAAGCCTACAAATACCAATTGGTTTAATTGCTTGTTCATATGGCGGTTCTGCTGCCGAAGCTTGGGTGCAACGCAGCACCTTGGAAAGCGACCCACGCTTTGCAACAGAGCTCAATTCGTGGAAAGCGCGAGAAGCCAACTTCGACTATCAAACAGTGTTGGCCCAATGGCGGGAAAAGGTGGAAAAAGCGCGCGCAAACAATGAAAAAGCGCCGCGCAAGCCACGCAATTTACTGACCAGTCAAGGACGCCCCGGAAATTTGTGGGCTGGTATGTTGCAGCCCATCATCGGCTATGGGATCCGTGGCACCATCTGGTATCAAGGAGAGGCCAATGCCGGCCGCGCTCACAACTACAATGCACTCTTTAGTCGACTGATCCGTGAATGGCGTCAGGCTTGGGGGCTGGGTGACTTCCCTTTTTACTGGGTACAGCTGGCAGACTTCAGAGCGGAAAGCACCCAGCCTCGAAGGAGTACATGGGCAGAATTGCGCGAAGCCCAGACCCAGACCTTGGAACTACCGAACACCGGACAAGCCGTCATCTACGATTTAGGGGAGGGCCGTGACATTCACCCCCGCAACAAACAAGGTGTCGGCAAGCGTCTAGCACGTATCGCGCTAGCGCGCGACTACGGACTCCAAGTTCCTTACTTAAATCCACAATTCAAATCGATGGCCATTGAGCGCGATACAATAACACTCAGCTTTGAGCATGTAGGCTCTCACTTGTATACTTTTGACGTAAAAACAGCAATTGGATTTGTTGTGGCAGGCGAAGATCAAGTCTGGCATCCTGCTACAGCACGACTCACGAGTAAATCGACCATTGAGGTAATGTGCGAGCAAGTGCCCAATCCAGTCGCCGTCCGCTACGCCTGGGCAGATAATCCTGTGGCCAATGTTTACAGCCGTGAAGGTTTGCCGCTAACGCCTTTCCGAAGCGATAACTGGGACAACTAGCCCTAGCCGCCAGAACGGTTCGCACCAAGCCCACGTAGCATGGGATCGGGTCGGCAGCACTCAAACTCTTTGCGATCGATTATAAGCACTGACCAGTGCGCGGATAGCCGCGAGCTCACTATTGACGTCGATCCCACAGCCGAAAAAAGCTTGGCCCGCTTCGTTACTGATTTGAATATAGGCCGCCGCTTGTGTTTTGGATCCGGAACCAATCGAATGTTGTCGATACTGGTCCAAAATAAAGCTTTTCCAGCCACGCTGCTGCATGCCATCCACAAAGGCACTGATGGGGCCATTACCGCGTCCCTCAATGGTCACGGCATCACCACTATAGAGCACTTCTGCTCTCAACGCCACCTCACGCTCATCTTCGCTAGCTAGGTGCTCCAGCTTCACCAATTCCAGCGGACTCGGCAGGTTGACATAGTTTTCCTGAAAAACCTGACGAACCTCCTCGGAGCTCAACTCACGTTTTTGGGAATCGGCGACCGCATTCACGAAATTACCAACGTCTGCATGCATCGTCTTGGGTAAATCGAGCCCAAACTCAGCATTTAAGATATAGGCCACCCCGCCTTTGCCGCTCTGACTATTGATGCGGATAATGGCTTCATAACTACGCCCAATATCTTCCGGATCTATCAATAGATACGGCACTGCCCACGCAGGATCCGAATCTGCATTTTGCCGACGCAGATCCATACCCTTCTTAATCGCATCTTGATGGGAGCCCGAAAAAGCGGTGAACACGAGATCGCCAGAATATGGATGGCGAGCATCCACCGGCATGTGCGTGAGCCGCTCGTAGACGGCGCGAATGGTCTCCAAATCATCAAAACAAAGCTGAGGATCCACACCTTGGGTGTACATATTGAGGGCCACCGTTATGATGTCCAAGTTACCCGTGCGCTCTCCGTTGCCAAACAAGGTCCCCTCCACCCGATCAGCGCCCGCCATCAGCCCCAACTCGGTGGCCGCCACACCAGTGCCGCGGTCATTGTGAGTGTGCAAACTAATCAAGGCTTTTTTGCGCTCTTTGAGGTTGCGACAGAACCATTCAATCTGGTCGGCATAAACATTGGGCGTCGCCACTTCAACCGTCGCAGGTAAGTTCAAAATGATCGGCGCTTGCTCAGTAGGCTGCCATACCTCCATCACCGCCTCACAAACCTGCAATGCGTAATCAACTTCCGTATCTGAAAAACTTTCCGGTGAATACTGAAAGCGCACATTCGTATCAGGCAGTGTCGGGACTAGGCTTTTCACCAGCTGCGTGCCCTGCACCGCAATATCCAGAATGGCCTGCTTGCTCTTCCCAAAGGTCACGCGCCGCTGAAGCGGCGAAGTCGAATTATACAGATGCACGATGGCATTGGGAACCCCTTCTAAGCTTTCAAAGGTACGCCGAATAAGATGCTCTCGGGCTTGAACTAAAACCTGTAAGGTGACATCTGCAGGAATCAAATCTTGCTCGACCAAGCAGCGCATAAACTGATACTCAGTATCACTGGCAGAGGGAAAGCCAACCTCAATTTCTTTGAAGCCAATGCGCACTAGGAGCTGAAACAATTCGATCTTTTCGGGGACCGTCATGGGCTTCGCCAGCGCCTGATTGCCATCCCGCAAATCGACACTCGCCCAAATGGGCGGCTGCTCGATCACTGCATTGGGCCATGAACGCTCCGGCAAATCAATTGTTTTGAAAGGCTTGTATTTACTGATTGGACCTTTTTGCATCATTAATAAAAAGTTCAGCTTCAGAGAACCGAAGGCGACCCACACCTGTCGAGCCCATAATCATCTGCAGCATCCAATCGGAAAGCATCCTGTCAAGCATTGCTATAAGTCATCACGAGCTATCGAGGCAGATAAGCCCGCCGATATGCTCGTTCATGCATGTAATCCGTTTACAAGGAACCCAAAGCTTGGAAGCCACTGAAATCATACTCAGTCAACTGATAACCATGGTTAAAGCCTTTTTGCGTCTCCAAATCGGTCATGATCTGATTAATCTCAGCCTTGTTTTCATACACCGAGGCTCCAGATCCAGCTCCTCCAAAGGTCCAAACATTCAACAGCACCAATTCCGCGCCACCGCCCTGTGAATTTAACAGCAGCAAGGCCGGATTTCCAGAGTCGCCTGTGATTTTACTTTCGTAGTAGGCACGACGGGGCTCTAATGCAGGCGTGGTAAAGCTTACATAAGTCGAAAAACGTCTTACATCCGTTATGAGTGCTTTTTCCTCATAATCCAAACATAAGGCGGGCATCGCTTCGTCGGAATCGAAACTGGAGTAGTCCATTGGGCCTAAATAATTTGCCCAATCGTCAGGAAGCACTTTTACGAAATGAATGCCATCGATATCCGCATGCAAGGGCTCATTTAAAAGCCCGATCGTGATGTCTTTTGAGTAGTTTCTACTTCCATTACTAGAATATCCCGCTAACGTTTTACGCGCAATCACCGTGCGTTCGACCAATTGATTATCTTTGGTCACAAAACGTACGCTTGCACCCACTCCCAACTGATAGTGCGCTGCAAAAAGTAGATGCTGTGGGCTGATCAGCGTTCCGGCGCGATGCCTGCCTTGAGTGCTATTCCAGGGACTGATGGCAGTGATGCTATCGATGTCGCGACACCAAACCTCAGGATTCCGAACATAGGCTTTGTTGCTATGATCCTGCTGTGTGAAAAAACGTAAACTCGATGCTGATTCTAAAGCCTCAATACGGGTGTCTACCTGCAAAGCCGCATTTTCTGCCGCATAATTGAACAGGTGATGCGTCCCGTAGCGCCATTCGACAGCGTTTTTAAAGCCATCGAGATCAAAATCACCGTCCGGGTGACTGCGATCGTTCAGGGTTGGATTGAGTCCATTGGCCAACTCAAAGCCAAAATCTAAACCATCCGCATCAAAATCAGGCCCACTATACACTTTTAGATTGTCCAAATAACTGGCGGCTGAACTGCCCGCCCCTTTTTCAATACTGGCACAAAAGCGATTTAAAGATCTTAAACTCGGATTCGCACAGGGCAATTGACTCGCTATTAGCTGCCCATCTTGGTATAAATCCCAAGTTGAAGCGGCATAATCCAAGTAGATCACGTAGCGCGCCCACTGAGTGGCTGGAGTGGGCAAATCAAATGATTGCCATTGATTATTTTGAACATCCAGCACCTGAACTTTATTGGATACGGAAAACCCAAAAACGACTGCAGACGCTTGATCGACGCTTTCGGGCGCGGGCAAATCTCCAACGTGAAACTTCCCAGAGAATGCATACCATAGCTTGGAGTGCCCTGCCGTATCAAAATAATGCTCTGCGTAGGCCGTCGTCGCCTGTGCATCCTGAGCAAACTGGGTATCATCATCCGTCACTGCCACGTTTGGGCTCGCACGCCAGCCTTTTTGGTAATTCAAAGGCCCCACTCGATAACCTTCTTCACGCTCAAAGAAGGTTTCCCAGAAGTAACCACTCGCAGCATCACTGGCCAAACTGGGCCGCACATCGTTCGCATCCTTTTCCGCATGGGCAGGGTTAAAACCATGTTGGCGTTCCCAGACATCGTCTAGCTGGTCTTGATCAAAATCAGGGCCTGCATAGACTTTGACATTATCTAAGTAACTTACAGCTGTACTGCCTGCCACTTTATCAATACTGGCGCGAAAGCGACTTAGAGCGCTTAAATTAGGATTGGTAAAGGGTAATTGGCTCGCAACCAACTGTCCATCTTGGTACAAATCCCAGGTTGAGGTGGTATAATCAAAATAGATGGCATAGCGCGCCCACTGAGTCGCTGGATTTGGCAAATCATAGTATAACCAACGACTGTTTTGAACATCTAGCACCTGAACTTTATTGGCTGCTGAAAAACCAAAAACGACCGCAGACGCGTGATCGACATTTTCAGGCTTGGGTAAATCACCCACATAAAACTTACCCGAAAATCCGAACCAAATTTGCGAATGTGTCGCGGTATTAAAATAGCGCTCGACGTAAGCTGTTGTGGGCGCTGTCGAAAGCGCCTTTTTGGAATCATTAGCGGTCACGGCAACTTGTGGACTGGCATACCAGTCAAGTTGTGCGTCCAAAGGAGCGATTGCATAACCTTCAGCTTCCTCAAATCCAGTCGTCCATTGATAGCCACCTGCCTCAGAGTTAGAGAGCTGCGCTAAATCACTAGCGGAGATTGTGGGATCTCGTCCCCAACGGTACTCAAAATAATCAGAGTGCCCGTCGCTATCACTGTCCGATAAATTGAGTGCAGTACCCAATTGAATTTCTTTGATATTAATCAAGCCGTCTCCGTCAGCATCAAGATAACGATCATTTATAGAAATGTTGGCATCAAGGCGATCTTCAATGCCATCGTTATCTTGGTCCGCAAATAATGGATTTTCCATGCCCACATATAAAAAGTCGACATGTGTGCTGCTGTCATCCGCTGATTGCAAACTGAGCGCATCAAGACGCGTCAGCGCATTATCCAAGAAACCCAAATCAAACAAAACCAACCTATCATCTAAATATAAATCCCAGGTTTTAGAACCATAGTCTAGGCGATAACTCATCCGCATCCAGTCCTTTGCTTTGTTATCTTCTAAAACGACTGGATACTCACTTGAAACCCAAGTTCCAGAACCAGCCCCATCACCATGGACCACGTAAACTAGGCCCTGGCCTCCTTGGACGACAAAGGCACTTACCGCAGAGCGCAGGCCCGCAATCATCTCAGGCAAATCAGTTGCCACAGAAAAGACGGGCTTTACATAAAAATCGACCCAACGAATGCCCACTGACAGTAAGTCGTTTAATTCAAAATCAACTGTCGACTTTCCAAGAATTTCAAGTGATTGCTCACCAGAAGCTGCAATATCATCAACAACCTGAATAGTCTGCGGCCAACTGTTGGAGATATCGGATAAAAAGCTAGGAACAAACTCCGAGCCTTCAAAATCGGTTTCGAATGGCAAATCAGTCGCTTGAGCCCATATTGGTAAAGCCACCACAAAAGCGACGAAGATAGAAGCGTAGAACTTTGACATAGTGTCTGTTCATCTACTTTACTTCGAATCGATTTTACCCATGTAATGAGCACGGCGCAGGTACACAAATAAAGTCGCACACAAGAGCCAGCCGCCTATGGAAGAAATCATAATTAAAGTTCCACTTGAAGGTTCTTCCGCGTGCAAAAAAGCAGGCAAAGACATGAAAACTAGTAGAGGAAGTAGGTGGGATAGGGTATTTTTTAGTCGCATGCTCACCAGCATCAAAAATTCAACAGATTTGTAAAACTATTACTTGTAAACAAATTGTGAAGATTCATTCACACTGTAAAGTTTTCAAGATATGAGACGTTAATGTTTAGCTCGTATACATTCAGTCCTGTGGAAGACATCCTGCTATGTTCGGTTATTTCAGATTGAACCCGAACTGTGCAAACGGATTTTTTGAGCATTCGGATGATGCTTGTTAGTGCCCCAATACCAGCCATATTTCCAATGCATCGCATTAAAAACGCGCTCTCCAAGAGGGTCCTCAAAAAGTGATCCGTACTTGTCGTATTGCTCGAAACTTAGGCGACCAGGGCACATGGCCTCATGTTGCGCAATTGCCAAATTTTAAGACCTACGTCGATAAAAACGCTGTGCTAATGGCGAGATCTTTGCAAGGCGGCTTTGAAAACCTCATACAACCGAGACGAGCGCTGTTATTAATTTTTGAACACGTCAAGGCGGTGCAGAGGCCGCTTGAAGCCCATGCATGCGTAGATTACACAAATTTATATTGTGATCCGAAAATGCTTATCACCTCACCAACATATCACTTTGGTAAGGCCAAAACAGCAAACCAACAAAACAATCTTCAACAAGCACTTAAAAACATTTAACACCCCGTTAAGATTTTCAAAACTCCGACTTATTGTAAAATTTTTTTCAATAATTATGAAATTTCTTTCATGCGCCAAAAGGAGCATGAGCAAGATTCTGGCATATCTCCTGCAAAAATCGTTCCAGATATTTAAGCCCTCATAACCTTAACTATCTGGAAAACTAACTATAATCGTAAAATTATGAAGACACTTATTAAAGTAGACCTTGGCAGAAAACCAGAAGAACAAGATGTACTCCACAACCGTTGGCACCCAGACATTCCTATGGTGGCCATGGTCGAACCCGGCGACGAATTTCGCGTAGAGTGCGTTGACTGGACGGGGGGACAAGTTGCTAACAACGACGACGCATCCGATATTAAGTATGTTGATTTAACAAAGGTCCACTACCTTAGCGGACCAATTGGAGTAAAGGGCGCTGAACCAGGCGATTTGCTGGTGGTTGATATTTTGGATGTCGGTATGCTGGAAGATTCCCTCTGGGGCTTTACCGGCATCTTTGCCAAGGAAAATGGCGGCAGCTTCCTCGTCGACCAATTTCCAGAAGCCCGCAAAGCATGTTGGGATTATCACGGCATCAAAACCACATCGCGCCACATTCCTGGTGTCGAGTTTGCGGGTATTCGTCACCCCGGATTGATCGGTACACTGCCCTCAAAGGAAATGCTGGATCAATGGAATAAACGAGAAAAAGAACTCTTTGATACCGAGCCAGATCGCGTGCCAGCTTTGGCAACACTACCGTACGCAGACACGGCTCACATGGGCCGCATGGCGCCGGGCGAAGCCGCCGAAGCCGCTAAAGAAGCTGCTCGTACTGTGCCCCCACGGGAGCATGGGGGTAATTGCGACATCAAAGACCTCTCTCGTGGATCTAAAATCTACTTCCCAGTTTATGTGAAAGATGGAGGTCTCTCCATGGGTGATTGCCACTTTTCACAGGGCGATGGAGAAATCACCTTCTGCGGTGGTATCGAAACAGCGGCTTACGTGGATGTTCGCGTCAACTTGATCAAAGACGGCATCAAAAAGTATGCGATCAAAAATCCTGTCTTTGAGCCAAGCCCAAGCGATCCAAACTACACCAACTACATGATTTTCGAAGGAATTTCAGTTGATGAGAACGATAAGCAGTACTACCTAGATGCGACGGTAGCCTATCGCCAAGCCTGCTTGAACTGTATCGAGTATTTAAAGAAATTCGGCTACACGGGTGAGCAAATTTATGCGCTGCTCAGCTCGGCTCCAGTACAGGGTCATATCAGTGGTATTGTGGACATCCCCAATGCCTGTGCCACCCTATTCTTGCCGACCGATATATTCGACTTCAATATCAAGCCGACGGCTGAAGGCCCACACCAAGCTGTTCCGGCAGGTATCGACGTTGCTAGAGCACTCTCCTAGTTCGTTTTCGACCTACACAGGTTCCCCCTGCATGCTCGGCGTGCAGGGGGAATTTTCTTCTTTAAAACCCGACAATTATGCCTCTTTACGAATACAAATGTGATGACCACGGTCACTTCGAAGAATTTCAATCGATGAGTCATGGCGGTAAGCCAGTCGCTTGCCCAATTTGTGGTCAAATGTCCGCTCGCGTATACAGTGCACCCAACGTTGCCCTCATGGATCCCGCTCAAAAAAGTGCCATGGATCGCAGCATTCAGTCGCGCTACGAACCCAAAACCATTAGCCGTCCCAAAAAAGAGCTCGTGCAAAAGGATGGACGTCCGGCTAAAAAGGTGCAGAAGGCATACCGTGGCGCCCGCTCTTGGGTGATGGAGTCGGCTTCCTCTGCGCTGTAACATTGCGATGGCCTTAGCCTAGTAAATACCATTCTTTGCGGATCCATGCCGCAATTTAAACCCTAATTATCAATAGGCTGAGCACGGTGCTCGGCAACTGAAGGCAAAGGGAGCGTATAAACATACGTGAATGCTGACCTGATAGGCAGCCATATGCCTAGTGTTAGAGAACTTACAATCATAACTCTAATGCTCAAAAAATCCGTTTGCATCGTTTGGGTTAAAAGGAACTCTCTGGAGTTCCTTTTTTCATTAGCGGCTAGCACTATGAAAATCTTCAAGCCGAACAATGCAAACGGGCTTAATGAGCAATCGGATTCTATTTTTAAGTGATTTATATTGATGAACAGGTCACACGCGCGGCCTTCCGCCTCTTTAAAATAACCATTCTAGCGGTCTTGGACGGCCCCATCAATTCACTAAACACTAATTAAAAACAAGATACAAAATCAGAGCCATTCGCTAAGCACGATATCCACGATACTTCTCAGACAAATAAGCGACCATAGCGCCACTCTCCTGCGAGAGAGCACTGAATACAGAGGAAAAGCATATGATCGTTACCCCTCAATACCATATCCAATAAGATAGTGGAGAGCAATGGCTTATGCTTGACAACCCCCCATAACATCACTTCAATTAAGTCCCCCCAAAATATGCGCTATCGATAAAATACCTCACACAACAAGAACTCGATCGATACGCTCCCAACGACAACGTTTCTACATTATGAAAAAACAGCTCCCACTCATCGTGTTTGCTGTCATCGCTCTCACCCTGCTCATCTATGGCATTCACATTCTACTGGAACAAAAGAATGCAAAAACGAGCTTCGTGACCCCAAATGGCGGCCGCCTTATCAACTCAGTCAAACCACAGTTTGAATTCTTTTTACGCAAAGACCAGTATGCGCAAATCACCTTCTTGGATCCAAAAGGCCAGAAAGTATCGGCGAATAAGCAAGTCATCTCTATTATCGGAGGGGATCGCAAAGCCCCGGTACGGATTGGTTTTGTTAAGCGCAACGGCCTACTGATTTCGGAAAAGAAATTACCCGACATGAAGCGGATTCCGATTGTGATGCAAATTACGGTGGCTCCGGGTAGCAAAAGTCGATACGAAAAATTCTTTGTCGACCGTGCAGAATCGCCCAACTAGCCAAACCACCAAGCTTAGGCATTTGGCTTGAGCACTTTAAAGAAACGTGTACGTCCACTCAAATCTGGATAGCTCTGCCCCTGCAAGCCCGCTTGCTGGCAGGCATTCTGAAGGGCTGGCTCTTGATGAATGCCGGTCTCCAAAAAGCAACAGCCATCATCAGCTAAACGCTGATATAGCTGCTCAAAAATAGCCTGCAGCGCATGCAGTCCCTCTGCGCCGGATACCAAAGCCGAATGCGGCTCAAATTGGCTGACTTCGGGCTCAGCACTCGCCAATTCCGCTGTCGTCAGGTAAGGCGGATTGGACACAATCAAATCGTATTGCTTGCCAGCCTCGATATGCGACCACCAATCACTTTGGATCCACTCAATCGACGAAGCTTCGAGCACAGCTCGTTCATTTTCTTGCGCCAAATCGAGGGCCGCTTGACTGAGATCGACCGCGGTGCACTGCGCTGCTGGATATTGCTGTTGTAACGCCAGAATGATAGCACCACTGCCAGTCCCTAAATCGAGAATACGGGTGGGTGGCTTTGCCAGGCTCTGTACAATAATTTCTATTAAATGCTCCGTCTCCGGTCTCGGAATCAGCGCTCGCGGGTCGACCTTTAATCTGCAGTCACAAAAATCATGATAGCCCAAAATATACTGCAACGGCTCGCGTTGGCCACGACGTTTCACCAAAGGACGCAGGCGATCGCGCTCTTTGGCTGAGATGGGGCGATCGAAATTAAGATACAGGTCTAAACGCTGCATCCCCAGCACATGCGCAATCAGTAAGTCTGCCTCCAAATTAGGATTCGGGACTCCTTTTTCCTGAAGATAGCCTTCGGTCAGCTCTTTGATATTCAATAACGAGCGCTGCATTCTTAGATATCTATTTTAATCAGAACCATAACAACGCTGCCAAAAATTCCATATACTTGTGAGTACGGATACGCATGCGACCAGCTCACTGCATTTCTTTCTCCAGCAGATTCTGGATGCGCGCTTCGTAATCGTAATTCTGCAAGGCATCGATCAAATCCGCGAGTTGACCGTCAATAATACTGGGAAGGGAGAGACTCAGCCCGATCCGATGATCTGTCAGCCGCCCTTGGGGATAATTGTAGGTACGGATACGCTCACTGCGGTCCCCGGTACCAATTTGGCCCTTTCTTTCGGCGGCATATTTCGCATTTTCTTCATCCACCTTGGCCTTAAGCAGCCGCGAGCGCATCACGGTCAAGGCCTTGGCACGATTTTTAATTTGAGAGCGCTCATCTGCGCAGTAAACCGTCACCCCGGTCGGCTTGTGCACCATCATGACTGCGGAATCCGTGGTATTCACATGCTGTCCACCCGCTCCCGACGCCCGCATGGTCGAAATATCCAAATCTTGGGGGTTGATCACAATATCCACTTCCTCCGCTTCCGGCAATACAGCAACCGTGGCCGTTGAGGTGTGGATCCGGCCCTGCGTTTCCGTAACCGGAACCCGCTGAACGCGGTGCACCCCACTTTCAAATTTTAAAAATTTGTACACATCTTGCCCACTAATATTGAAAATAATTTCCCGAAAACCGCCGGTCTCTGCTACATTGGTATTCATCACTTCCACACGCCAGCCTTGCTGCTCCGCATAGCGACTGTACATACGGAATAAGTCTCCCGCAAAAATATTGGCTTCATCGCCCCCGGCGCCCCCTCGAATCTCCATCACAGAATTGCGACTGTCAGTGGGTTCGGGTGGAATCATCGCCCGTAACACTTCCATCTGCAATGTTGCTTGTTGTTCATTCAGCTCGGCCAACTCTTCCTCCGCCATTTCTCTCAGCTCCGCTTCCAGCGCTTCATCCTGTAACAACAGCTTGTTTTCGGCAATGGCCTGTTCTGCGCGCCGCAAACTCTCAAATTTTTCGATCAAGTGACTTACATGCTGGTGCTCACGCGAAACTTCGGCCGCCTTCCTTTGATCCGAATAAAAGCTGGGATCTGCCATGATTCGGTCTAATTCCTGAAGTTTATCTCTAAACGGCTTAATATCTGGAATTGTATGCATAGACGTCAATAAACTGGCGAAGCCATCACCGGGTCAAGCTCTGTCTTGTCGGATCGAGGGGTCGTCACATATCAGCTGCCGCGCAGCGGGGCCCCGAAAGGCTAGCGCGCGATCGCAAATACATGCGATAGGGATCCGTCCCATCTTTTACAAGAAAGCACGCACAGGTTCTACAATCCGTCATACGGATAACCGCGTAGCGCATCAGCAATAGACGCATCACTGGCGTAAATCAAACCACGATCCGACATACCAGGGCCCTGTGGATGATTAAAGTGCAGGCCATCGCCATAAAAATCCGTCACCACCGCGCCTGCCGCAGTGAAAATGCAAGCGCTGGCCGCAAAATCCCAATAAGCACCCCGCCCCTGCTGTAAACCGGGCACTTTATAATATAGGGCGGGCGCATGCTCTAAAGCCCAACACGCGCACAAAGCGCCTCCCCCACCGATATGCAGCTCCACCTGCTGATAATGGGCGGCTGCAGCGATCGCACGCGCAACCTTTTTGAGCGCAGGCCCATCACGCTCCGCATCGAGCGAACAATCTCCATAGACCTGTAAGCATGACGGTTGGGCGTTCAACCGATCATTGCTTAAGCGCTGACCGTTACGCAAGACCTCGCCACCTTTGATCGCCTGATAAAGTACCTTTTTAACTGGGTCATAGACCACGCCAATCACAGGGACACCATTTTTTTGGATCAGCGCAATGGAAACCGAAAACCCAGCCTGACCCTGAATAAAGGGTAAGGTCCCGTCCAAAGGATCCACGCACCAGAAGTACGCTTGAGTCAAGCGGCTGCCATCGTCCTCCAATTCCTCAGAACACAGGCCCAAGCCATAGCGCTCCTGAGTCGGCTGCAGATAATCCAAAATCAATGCCTGACTGTGTTTATCGACCTCGGTGACCACCTGGGAGGCCAAGGACTCGCGTCGATCTTTATACTGCAACTGCAGCGCCGAGCGATCCACCCCCATCATGAAGGCCCCGGCCGCTTGCGCCGCATCCGCCGCAATGCTGGCCAATTGATGGAGTTCGTTATTAGATAAAATCATAGCTCATGAATGCCTTAAGGATTGAATGGCGATCTGCGTCATTTGCTCACTGTAAGCATTTAACTTGCTGTGCTCAGGACACCAGCCTTTTAAGAAGCGTTGGAAATCCGCCCAAGCAATGGGATATAAATAGCGCCACTCGGCTTCTAGTGCAGCCCCATCCACCACGATTTGCTGTCGGGCGCAGGCCTGGTGCAAGGCGCTAAAATAAGCATCCACCAGACGATCTGCATGCGCAGTTAGCGCAGTCTGATCCAAACAGCCGCCCAAAAGATAGACCAGATCTTGAACGCCACAGCCACTCCCAATGTATTGGAAATCCAGCGCAACGACCGCATCTACCTGCTGCGCGAAACAAAAATTTGCCAGCTTGGCATCCCCGTGCACCAGGGTTCGAAAACTTGCGGATTGCAGTCGCTGATCCAAAGCCTGCGCAACTGCCCATAAATCAGGATCCAGATGAGCCAAGCACTTGAGCTCATCCGGTCGGGTCGCCAAGTGCCAGTAAGTACCCGGATGCCACAAGCCCTGCGCATCCTTGCCCAAAAAACAGGCATGCAGGCCAGCCAGCCATTCGATACAGGCCTGCAACTGTTGCGCATTCGGCTGCTGGACGCGCCCCGCAAAGCCCGCCGCATTCAGATCTTCCAGGATCAATACAATCTGATCCTCAGTGTGTAAGTAGCTGTGCAGCTCTGGGATACGAACCTCGGCAGGCAAACGATGGGCGTAGTCAGTATACCAACGCATCTCGACCTGATAGGATTTGAGCTTTCTTTGATGCGCAAAAGCCGAATTCCAGCCCCGAGGATGTTGCGTCCCCCCAGCCAATTGAATTTGTTTCACCATCAATGAAGAAAAGCGGCCTCCGCGGAAACGATAGCGCTCAATACGCCCATAACCACTCCACAGCGACTGCACAGCTTCCGTCTGCTCAATCGCATCCGCCTGACTCAGCTCTAAAAGAACGGCCCTAAGATCCATAAATTTGATGTAGTAAAGTGAACACCTTCGGGACCAGCTTGTAGGCCTTATTGGGGGAGTCCAGCCAAACTACGCGCAGTGGTTCAGTACAAAAATTAATGACAATCGTCTTCTAAAACGTAATTGCTAACGATTAAAAGTAGCCTAATTTTGTATACAGTCCCCTATTTTAATGGAGTAAAAATATCAGATCCTTCAAATTGGCTAAAAATAATGACCATGCCCATTCATAATTTAATGCTCTTGTTTTGTGTTAGTCTTTCGTTTGCAAATTTGCTTGATGCGAAGGTTCTTAACCGAAATCCTACATTTGAAAAAGGTAAGCAGGGTTGGTTCGGTAAGCGGGAAGTTGTCGAAGTCGAGGTGAATGGTCAGGTAGAGTCAGTCCTACGCCTCACCCCGAAATTGATTGGTCATAAAAGTTTCGCGCCAAACACTTTCAAGAGTAGTCAATACGATCAACTGCAAGTTACAATGAGCTATCGTGCTAAGGATCTGAAAATGGACAGTCTTATGATTCAAGTCTATGCGCAAGGTCCAGATTTGCATAAGGAGTACCGACTAAACTTACATTCTTCAAAGGATTGGATCGTTAAGTCTATTAGGCTTCCAGGATTTGAATGGCATGATCGAATCTCATTGCGGTTTTTCTGTGAGAATTTTTTTGAGGGTGAGATTCAATTTAAAGAAATATTCATTAGTCATTAGAAAGAGCCCCGAATGAGGCCTGCCCAAGTTTATATCACAAAAATAAACTGAAACCGGTCGAAAACATAAAAATTGTAGTCAACTCAGTACAAAAGGCCTAGAAAGCTTAGTTAGATGCGACTTTTACACTACATAGAGATCGAAAATTTTAAACGTTTTGGTGACCGGCAACGAATCGAGCTAGGCCACCCAGCGGTTCTGATCGGCCCGAATAACTGCGGAAAAACCAGCGCTATTCAGGCACTCGCGCTGTGGTCGCAGGCGGTCAAAACTTGGTATGACGTTCGACGTAGCTCGACTGCCAAGGAACGGACATCCGTCCCCCTCAATCGATTAAATATCGTTGCAGTACCCGTTCAAAAAACCCGTTTTTTTTGGCACAATTCAAGAATTAAAGGTAACGAGCTTCGAATCACTGTTGGCGTCGAATATCGGGGCGAAATTTGTCCGCTCACAATGAAACTCACCCATCGTGGCGATGAAGTCATCTATTGCTCACCGGATGCTTCAGATACCGCAGAACTAGAGCGCATCGAATATGCCGCAAAAATCAATGTAGAGTTACTCTACCCGATGTCAGGACTAGAAACGGAGGAACCAATCTTACAGCCTGGACGGATCGATGTCCTACTTGGGCAAGGCCAAACCGCACAAGTTCTACGCAATCTTTGCTGGATAGTGTCTTCCGAATCCTCTGAAGACTGGGATAAGATCGTCAAACTCATGAAGCGGCTCTTTTTCGTCAAATTAGGTACACCACGCGAAACGGCACGAGGCGGGATCGAACTTCACTATCAGCAGCAAGGAGTGAAAGATCCACTTGATGTGGCGGTTTCGGGGCGAGGTTTCCAGCAGATGCTCCTGATTTTTGCCTATCTGTATTCTCACAAAAGAAGCGTGCTCTTGGTCGACGAACCCGATGCTCATTTGGAAATTTTACGGCAGAAACAAGTTTACGTTTTACTACGCGACATTGCGTCAGAAAATCGATCGCAAGTCGTTATCGTTACGCACTCTGAAGTGATACTCGATGAAGCATTGGATAAAAACCTGACACTTTTGGTGGATGGCGTAAGCAATGATCTCGCTAAAAAAGCAAACATTCGAAATAGCTTAAAACACTTCGGAGCAGCCCACTACATTAAGGCACGCGAAAGAGGTTATGTGCTCTATGTAGAAGGCGGTACGGATATTGATATGCTAAGGGCTTTGGCCGAACGATTAAAACACCCCGTCAAAGATATCTGGGACGAACGAATTAATACATTCTACGTCCAAAATAATTACCCTGAAGTTTCTACGGATAGTGAATTGGAGCGCGTTGAAGGAGGCTTTGGAGTCACTCCACGAGAGCATTTTAATGGACTGCGTAAGCTACTGCCGGAACTGAAAGGACTGGCGATATTGGATAACGATGGTGCTGACCGTAAGAGTCGCTCAGAAGGAGCTCTGAAAATTTCCTATTGGAAGCGCTATGAAGCAGAAAATTACTTCATAACGCCTGAGCTGCTTAAAACTTATGCACTCAAGCAATTTAATAACTTGGAGCTTTTCGACAATTTTCGATCTCAGATTGATCTAGTCTTGGAGAAATTGGTTCTTACGGAAGTATTTGATCTTGATGAGAGCGATTATAACACTTGGAGAAAATCGCCTGCCGATGCTGCAAGGATTATCTGGGAAGCAAAGACGGAACGGATTAAACTCAGTAATTTCGCAGAAATTTTTTTCAGAGACTTGGCAAAAGATGTCGGCGGACAAATGCTTCTTAGAAAAGGTGAATTACACCGCCTAGTATCCTACTCCGATCCCAACAACATATCCTCAGATGTATCCAGCAAACTCGACGAGTTGAACAAACTTTTTCTAAGTGCAATAAAACATGAAGAGGTTGAGGTCGAAAGCTAAAAGCGCTTATCCTAAACGTTCAGCAAGAGAAAAAATATGAATCATAAACTAATATCTCTTATACTATTAAGCTCTATATGCAGCTTATGCACTGCCAGTGATATTCGTGACAAAGTCAAGGTAAGCAACAGTGATCAGTCCATGTACTCTGTCATTAATCCAGATGAGCACATCTTCGGAATGAAGTATGGAGCAGCAGAAGATGAATTTATATCCAAACACGGTAAACCAGATGGATATATCCAGCTAGATGAAGATTCGAGCGCAATGATTTATGGAAAAAGAATCGCATTTATTTTCCAATCAAACAAGCTACAAGGTGTCAGAATTTCGTCTCACTCAATACTAGACTGGAACTTATCTAAACTTATGACAGGCAATTCATATTTTGACAATATCAAATGGAAACTCAATAACGGGATTCGAGAAGACACTCATCGAGGAAAAGTCAGAGAAATTCTCGGCGAAACATTGGTGAATGATAATTACAGCTGGTATTATGCAACAAAACTAGCAAAAGTTACGTTGCGCTTCTCTCATTATACTGGTGAGGGAGATACCGAAGAAGCATACAAAGTTCACAGCGTGACAGTCAGAAAAAAATAATCAGAACAAGAGCCTGTATTTGCGCCCATAAAACGATATTCGGCTAAATGCACAAACAAGCACTCGCCATCATCGCTTTGCTAACAATCTAATTTATAAGCGTGTATCAGCGTCCATAAGCGGTCGCCGGCGAAGCCGGCTCTTACGGAAGTCTGTTTCAAGCCCCTCAAAGGCTTGTAACAGGTATCTCTGTATGCTGGCTTATTAGCGGCGGCGGCCCTTGGCGAGCTTTTGCGCGATCAGGTAGCGAACAGTGCTCTCTAAGCGCTCAACCTCTTCTGGATCGGCCCCTTCTGCAGCAGCCTGACTGAGCGCTTGTTCCGCTCGCGTCTGGGCTGTTTCCACAGCAGCCAAATCAATAGCAGCCACGTCGATCGCGGCCTCCGTCAAAATGGAAACGGTATCGCCCAAAACTTTGGCAAAGCCATGATCCACCGCGACAAAGTCAGTTTTCTCATTCCGAATGATCTGCACCTCCCCGGCCACGACTTGTGTCACCATGGGGACGTGCCCGGTCAAAATACCCGTTTCACCACTAGAGGTAGGTAAGATGACCTGAACCGCCTCGGTCGAGAGTACCTGCTCGTCAGGTGTGATAATTTCAAGCGTCAGCATGGCCCCAGTCCTTAAGCTTTTTGATTGGCCTCAAAAGCCATGTCAATGCTACCCTTCATGTAGAGATCGTTTTCAGCCAAATCGTCGCACTCACCATTCAAGATCATTTCAAAGCCCTTGATGGTGTCGGCGGTCGAAACATACTCACCTGGCGTACCGGTGAAGATCTCAGCCACGTGGAAAGGCTGCGATAGGAATTTTTGCACCTTACGTGCCCGATAAACGGTTTGCTTATCTTCTGGTGACAGCTCGTCCAAACCAAGGATCGCAATGATGTCTTGCAAGTCCTTATAGCGCTGCAGAACGTTCTGCACGCCACGTGCACATTTGTAGTGGGCTTCACCAACGATAGCCGGGTCCAAAGCATTCGAAATCGAAGCCAGGGGATCCACCGCAGGATAGATGCCCAACTCAGCAATCGAACGCTCCAAGACGATGGTGGAGTCCAAGTGCGCAAAGGTATTGGCCGGTGCGGGGTCGGTTAAATCGTCCGCAGGGACATAGACCGCTTGGAAGGAGGTGATCGAACCCTTCTTGGTGGAGGTGATCCGCTCTTGCAGGTTACCCATTTCTTGTGAAAGCGTTGGCTGGTAACCCACCGCAGATGGCGAGCGCCCTAGCAGCGCCGAAACCTCTGCACCCGCTTGTGAGAAACGGAAAATATTGTCGACGAAAAGCAGCACGTCTTGATTTTTCTCATCACGGAAGTACTCCGCCATGGTCAAACCCGACAAGGCAACTCGCATACGCGCACCGGGTGGTTCGTTCATTTGACCATAGACCAGGGCCACCTTAGAATTTGAAATATCATTCTGGTCGATCACGCCCGCCTCAGACATTTCGTGGTACAAATCATTTCCCTCACGAGAACGTTCCCCCACCCCAGCAAAGACGGAATAACCACCGTGAGCCTTGGCAATGTTGTTGATCAACTCCATGATCACAACTGTCTTGCCCACACCAGCACCCCCGAAGGCACCCACTTTACCCCCCTTGGTGAAAGGGCAAATGAGATCGATCACCTTGATGCCAGTCTCTAAAATCTCTGCATCGGTGGCTTGATCGATCAATTCTGGCGGCTGACGGTGAATTGAGCGACGCTCCTCGGTAGCCACTGGCCCCTTCTCGTCTACTGGATCACCCGTCACATTAAAGATACGTCCCAAAACCGCCTCGCCAACTGGCACCGAAATCGGAGCACCGGTACCGACCACATCCATACCGCGGACCAAACCGTCGGTCGAAGTCATCGCTACAGCACGGACCAAACCATCACCTAAGTGCTGTTGCACTTCGAGCGTGATCTTCATCGCGACCCCATCGATGGCATAATCGATTTCTATCGCATCGTAAATTTCTGGAACACTGTGACTCGGGAAGGCTGCGTCAACCACAGCGCCGATGACTTGGACTATTTTACCGTTTTTACTCATGGTGAAAATTTAGGCGGTTACTATTAAAAAAATAAAGGTTTAGTTGGAAGATGCTGAAGCAGCAATCTCTAGAATTTCTTGGGTAATGGCGGCTTGACGCGCCTTGTTGTAGTCGAGGGTCAAATCGTCGACCAGCGTGGAGGCATTATCCGTTGCCGCTTTCATCGCGACCATCCGAGCGGAATACTCCGATGCACGCGACTCCAGTACCAATTGATGAATCAATACTTTGACGTAGAGCTCGGGCAGCGTTTCC